>PPYE01294281.1_pt1 | contig 10050 bp, 9 predicted proteins | sample 1559881 | NCBI WGS metagenome assembly PPYE01 (sample SAMN08240022, study PRJNA423297) | Human gut metagenome, whole genome shotgun sequencing project.
GGATATTTTCATACTCGTCGTCCCCTTCAAATTGGAAATAGTAGCCGCTTCCGGCGCGGCGCGCAGATGCTTCCCATCCGCACGCGGCCGCCCTGCCGGAACATCAGGTGCGGTAATCCCCGTTGATCTTCACATAATCATAGGTCAGGTCGCAGCCAAAGGCCGAAGCGCTTGCATTGCCGTCGTGCAGTGTCACCAGGATGTCGATCTCGTCCTCGCTCAGGACCTTCTTGGCAACCTCCTCGTCGAAGGGGATGCCCGCACCGTTGACGCACACCTCGATGCTGCCCGCCTGCGATGCGAAGCCCACATCAACCCGGTGGATGTCCACCGGCGCACCGGAATACCCGATGGCGCACAGCACGCGGCCCCAGTTGGCGTCCGCGCCAAACATGGCCGCTTTCAATAGGCTGGAACAGATCACGCTCTTGGCCACGGTGCGCGCATCCGCGTCGCTGGCCGCGCCGGTCACCTTGCAGACCAAAAGCTTTGTCGCGCCTTCGCCGTCCTTTGCAACCATGCGCGCCAGGCGGATGGCAATCGCACGCAGCGTCTCCGTGAAGAGATCGAACGCCTCCGTCCCCTCTTCAATCGGGTCGTTTTCGGCCAAGCCATTTGCCAGGATGGCGGTCATATCGTTCGTCGATGTGTCCCCGTCGATGCTGACCATGTTGAAGCTGTCCTTCACTGCGATGCGCAGGGCGCTGTCCAGCACCGCTGGGGCGATGTTCGCGTCCGTTGTCAAAAAGCACAGCATGGTCGCCATATTGGGGTGGATCATGCCGGACCCCTTGGCGATGCCGCCCATGCGGACCGTCTTCCCGTTGATGGTGACTTCGGCCGCCGCCTCTTTGACCACCGTGTCCGTGGTCATGATCGCCTTGGCCGCATCTGCGGAACCGTCCTCTGTGAGGGACTCCGCCAGCTTCGGCGTGGCCTCCAGGATCGGCTCAATCGGCAGCACCTGGCCGATCACGCCTGTGGACGCTACGACCACGTCTTCGGGTTCCAAATGCAGCGCCTTGGCAGCCGCTTCACACATCATCTGCGCCTTCTGTTCGCCGTCCGCGTTGCAGGTGTTGGCGTTTCCGGAATTGCAGATGACCGCCTGTGCAATGCCGTCCGCAAGATTGCGGCGCGTGACCTGAATCGGCGCGCCCTTGACCAGGTTTTGCGTGTACACCGCGGCCGCGGCGCACGGGACCTTGGAATAGATCAGCGCCAAGTCGGGCTTGCTTTTGTTCTTGCGGATCCCGCAATACATGCCGGACGCCAGGAACCCCTGTGCGGCAGTCACGCCGCCTTCTATCGAAATCGCTTGCATGATTCATTCGCTCCTAAAAATGGATTGCCGCCCTTTTTAGAATGCCGGCGGCGTCAGCATCAGGCCGCAGGTCTCGTCCAGGCCGAACGCGAGGTTCATGTTCTGGATGGCCTGCCCCGCAGCGCCCTTGACCATGTTGTCAATGGCGGAAATGGCGATGAAGGTGTTGGTGCGCGGGTCCATGTGCAGGGAAATATCGCAGTAATTGGAGTAACGCACATTCTTAATATCCGCCACGCGGCCCTCCGGCAGCAGCCGGATGAAGGTTTCGTCCCCATACTGTTCCTCGTACGCCTGCCGGATCTCCTGCAAGGAGGCCTCTTTTTGCAGCTTCGCGTAGCAGGTGGCCAAGATCCCCCGGTTGACCGGGAGCAGGTGCGGCACAAACGTCAGCTTGACCGGCGCCCCGCCCGCCACATGGGACAGGCTCTGCTCCATCTCCGGCGTGTGCCGGTGCGCCGCCACTTTATAGGCGGAGAAGCCCTCGTTGAGCTCCGGATAGTGGGTGTTCTGGGTCAGCTTGCGGCCCGCGCCCGTGACGCCGGACTTGCAATCCGCAATGATCCCCTCTGCGGCGATATACCCCTTGCGCAGCGCCGGCGCCAACGCCAGCGGCACAGCCGTGGTATAGCAGCCGGGGTTTGCGATGATCTTCTTCCCGCGAATCTGCTCGCGGAACAGCTCGGGCAATGCATAGACCGCCTGCTCGTGCAGCTCTTTATAGAGGTAGGTCCCGCCGTACCATTCCTTATAATCGTCCTCGTTTTCCAGGCGGAAATCCGCCCCCAGGTCGATAAAGACCTTTCCCGCGTCGTAACACGTCTTTGCGAGCTCCTGCGAAAGCCCGTGCGGAAGCGCAGCAAAGACCACGTCGCTCTTCTCCACCACTTCCTCCTGCGTACCGCACACCAAATCGCAGATGTGGTAGTACGCCGGATAGATGTCGCTGAGCGCCTGCCCGGTAAAGCTGACCGAGCTGATGGCCGCCAGCTCCGCCTGCGGATGCCCGGTGAGAAGCCGGACCAGCTCCGCGCCGGCGTAACCGGTCGCGCCCACGACGCCTGCCTTGATATTCATTCTCGTCACCTTCTATATCCTTGTCCAAAACGGACTCTTACATCTTTTCTTTTTTCTCTTTTGCATCGTCTTCTGCTGTTTCGGCCGGTTTCTCCTCCGGCTGTTCCGGTTTTGTGGGGATGCCGCCCTTGCTGATAAACCGCTTCATGCGGATCTTGTAGACCGCCTCATCCACGATCACGCCGACGCAAAGGCCGCCGACCGGCCCCATCACATACTGCTGGATGTATGCGCCCACGACAAAGCCCAGGATGATGCAGACCACCATCCAGAAGTATCCCTTTTTCGGCTCCACCGGCCGCAAGCGCTTTGCCGCTTTTTCCAACTTGTTCACGGCGTCTCTCCCCCTTTATCGTACGGCCATACGGCGTCCTGCATGAGCGCCAACACCCGCTGCGCCTCTTTTTCCACGTTCTCCGGCGCCGGTCCGCCCGGCACTTTCCGGCCGTTCACACAGGTGTCCAGGGAGATTGCCTGGTAAACGTCTTCCGCAAACAGGGCGTGGAACTTCTGGTATTCCTCCAAGGGCAGGGTCTCCAAAGTCAAATCGTGGTCGATGCAATAGGCCACGAGCGCGCCCGTCACTTTATACGCATCGCGGAACGGCAGGCCCTTGCCCACCAGATAGTCCGCGCAATCGGTTGCGTTGATAAAACCCTTTGCCGCCGCCTTGCGCATATTTTCAGGCAGAACCTTCATGGTGTCCACCATCGGAACAAACGCGGTCAGGCACATGTGCAGGGTATCCACCGCGTCGAACACGGCCTCCTTGTCCTCCTGCATGTCCTTGTTGTACGCCAGCGGCAGGCCCTTCATCATGCTCAGGAGCGTGGTGAGGTCCCCGATGGCGCGCCCCGCCTTGCCGCGGACCAGCTCGGCGATATCCGGGTTCTTTTTCTGCGGCATGATGCTGGACCCGGTGGAGAATGCATCGTCCAGCTCGATGAATTTGAACTCCCAGGAACACCACAGGATGATCTCCTCCGAGAAGCGGGAGAGATGCACCATCGCAATGGCCACCGCCGCGGCGGTCTCCATGCAGAAGTCGCGGTCGGAGACCCCGTCGAGGCTGTTGTGGGTGTAGTCGTCAAAGCCGAGCAGCCGCGCGCTCATGGCCCGGTCGAGCGGATAGGTTGTCCCGGCCAATGCGCCGGAACCCAGCGGGCAGACATTCATGCGCTGCGCCGCATCCTTGAGCCGCGCCAAATCGCGCTGGAACATCTCCGCATAGGCCATCAGATGGTGGCCAAAGGTGATGGGCTGCGCGCGCTGCAAATGGGTATAACCCGGCATCACCGCGCCCTTATAGTCCAAAGCTTTCTTGCAGAGCACCTCGATCAATTCCTTGATCTGCCCATAGAGCATGCCGCACTGTTTGCGCAGGTACAGGCGGTCGTCCAACGCCACCTGGTCGTTCCGGCTGCGGGCTGTGTGCAGGCGCTTTCCGGCGTCCCCCAGGCGGGCCGTGAGCTCCGCTTCCACAAAGGTGTGGATGTCCTCGGCCTCCGGGTCGATCTCCAGCGCGCCGGATTCCAGATCCGCCAGGATGCCTTCAAGCCCCGCGCAGATGCGCTCGGCTTCCTTTTGATCGATCACGCCACACGCCCCCAGCATGGTTGCATGGGCGATGCTCCCTTCAATATCCTCCTTCGCCATACGGCTGTCAAACCGGATGGAGGAATTAAAGTCGTTTGTCTTTTTATCGAGCTCCTTGTGGAACCGTCCTGTCCAAAGTTTCATATGATGCACTCCCCAATGATTGATGGGCGCGTCGCGCCGCGTTCCCTTCTATGATTGCACGCCCAGTCCCCGACAGGGCTCTTTCCCCGCCAAAATCCGCCGTGCTGCCGAACCGTTCCCCTGCATCCGGGCGGGGAACTCGGAATCGTATAATGTATGAGGCCAGAATTTCTGGCATCCCTGCGGGGCAGAAACTCCGGCCTCTCTTTTCTGAATCTCGCGCGGTTATTGCTGTTAAACTTCGTCGCTTATTTCTCCACAGGCCAGTTCTTCTTTGCCATGGCGCGCACTTTGATCGGCAGCCCAAACAAATTGATGAACCCTGCGGAATCCGCCTGGTCGTAAACCTCGTCCTCGTCAAAGGTCGCCATGTCCGAATTGTACAGGCTGTACGGGGAGGTCACGCCAGCGTCGATGATATTGCCCTTATAGAGCTTGAGCTTCACTTCACCGGTGACGGTCTGCTGGGTGCTGTCCACAAAGGCGGAGAGCGCCTCGCGCAGCGGGGTGAACCATTCGCCGTCGTAAACCAGCTCGGCAAACTTGTTGGCGACGTTCTGCTTATAGTGGTAGGTCGCCTTGTCCAAGCAGATCTCTTCCAGCTTGTTGTGGGCGTGATACAGGATCGTGCCGCCGGGGGTCTCGTACACACCGCGGGACTTCATGCCCACAAGACGGTTTTCTACAATATCCGCAATGCCGATGCCGTTCGCGCCGCCCACCTCGTTGAGCTTGGCAACGAGATCGACCGCACAGAGCTTCTGGCCGTCCAAAGCGACCGGGATGCCCTTTTCAAAGGTCAGGGTGATGTAGGTCGGCTTGTCGGGCGCCTGCTCCGGGGAAACGCCCAGCTCCAGGAAGCCCTCTTTATTGTACTGCGGCTCGTTCGCCGGGTCCTCCAGATCGAGGCCCTCGTGGGAAAGGTGCCACAGGTTCTTATCCTTGGAATAGTTGGTCTCGCGGGTGATCTTCAGCGGGATGTTGTGCGCCTCCGCATATTCGATCTCGTCCTCACGGGACTTCAAATCCCAGATTCTCCACGGCGCGATGATCTTCATGTCCGGCGCAAATGCCTTGATCGCCAGCTCAAAACGCACCTGGTCGTTGCCTTTGCCGGTGCAGCCGTGGCAGATGGCGTCCGCGCCCTCGGCTAGTGCAATCTCCACCAAGCGTTTTGCGATGATTGGGCGCGCAAAGGACGTGCCCAGCAGGTATTTATTTTCATACACCGCACCCGCCTTGACGGTCGGGAAGATGTAGTCTTCGACGAACTGTTTCTTCAGGTCTGCAATATACAATTTGGAAGCGCCGGTCTTTTTGGCCTTTTCCTCCAGGCCCTCCAGTTCGCTTCCCTGGCCAACGTCGGCGGAAACGGCGATGACCTCGCAGTTGTTGTAGTTTTCCTTCAGCCACGGGATGATGATCGAAGTATCCAGGCCGCCGGAATACGCCAGAACGACCTTCTTAATATTGGTATTATCAATCGCTTGCTTTGCCATTTTGATAGCCCCCATTTCTTCGTTGTGTTTTATTATACACTGTTTATGCAAAAAATCAAGCATTTTATGTATAAATATTCACGTTGTCCGTATTTCATAAATTCCACTTACCAAGTTCCCATTCTCTTGTGAAAGTGCACAGTCTCGGATTTGGCCTTTGCAAGGCCCCCGCCGTTGAACGTTCTCCCCTTTCCAAATGCTTTCTTTCCGATTTATTATAACACTATCCCATGGAAAAGCAATGGTACAATCTGTGCGTTTTGTCCTTCACCAATGGGATTTTTCTCTCCACAATTCGCCGGCCTACCTCTTGCCTTCTATGGTATAATAAGGATATTCTAAACACGATACGGAGGCGTTTTTATGAACGGTTTTAAAACGGTAGAAATCAAAGACCTGCAATTCAATCCCTTTACGCTGATCGACAAAGAATGGATGCTGATTACCGCAGGCAATGAGCAGAAATGCAACACCATGACCGCCAGCTGGGGCGGCTTGGGGGAACTCTGGAAGCACTATGTGTCCTTTATCTTTGTCCGCCCGCAGCGCTACACACTGGAATTCATCGAAAAAGAAGACCATTATTCCCTCTGCTTTTTCGATGAATCGTACCGCAAGGCTCTGTCCTTCTGTGGAAGCCATTCCGGCCGCGACTATGACAAATGCAAGGAGACCGGCCTGACCCCGGTGTTCGACGAGGCCGCGCCCTATTTCGCAGAGGCCAAGATGGTCCTGATCTGCCGCAAGCTGCATAAGCAGCCGATCGACCCGGCCGGATTTATCGACCCGTCCATCGACGCAACCTGCTATCCGGAAAAGGACTACCACGAAATGTTTGTGGGCAGCATCGAAAAGGTCCTTGTCAAAGAATAATCCTCTAAAAATGCCGCGAAACGGGAAGCCCGAAAAGCTTTCCCGTTTTTTGCTTGGCAATCGCCACACAAAAATCCCCTTTGCCGTCCAATCTTCGGACCGCAAAGGGGATTTTTTCTATCGTATTCTGAGAGCTATTCGTGCGGAAAGATCACGTAGTCCTGCACCAAATGGAGTAAAACCGGATCTACTTGCGCGGTCAATTTTAAACCGTCCGCGGTATATTCCTCCTGCAAGATGGTTCCATCCTTCCGCAGCTTTGCCGCCAAACCGCCCTGTGCAAAGGGAAGCAGCAGCTCCACCCGCGTTGTCTTGACCGGAAGGTTTTCCTCAATGGACTCCAACAGGGCGTCCAAGCCGCGCCCCGTCTTGGCGCTGATGCGTACCGCATTGCCGATCATCGGCAGATCGTGCAGCGATGGGACCAAATCGCACTTATTCAGCACCGGGATGATGGGACGCCCGCCGCAGCCCAATTCGGCCAACAGCGTGCGGGTGACGTCCAAATGCGCCTGCGCTTCGCTGCTGGAGGCGTCGCACACATTCAAGATGATGTCCGCCGTCGCCGCCTGTTCCAGCGTGGAGTGGAACGCCTCCACCAAATGGTGGGGCAACCGCCGCACCAGCCCAACCGTGTCGATGAGCATGACGGTCTTTCCGCAGGGCAGCTTTAAGGCGCGGGCCGTCGGGTCGAGCGTGGCGAACAGCATGTCCTTTGCCAGCACACCCGCCTGCGTCAGGGCGTTCATCAGGGTGCTTTTTCCCGCATTCGTATATCCCACAAGCGCCACCGTAATCACGCCGTTCTTTTGACGGCGGCGCTGGATCTGGCCGCGGCGCTTCTCCACCTCTTCCAGTTGCTCCTTGAGCTTGGAAATGCGGCGGCGGATATGGCGGCGGTCGGTCTCCAGCTTTGTCTCACCGGGCCCGCGCGTGCCGATTCCACCGCCCAGACGGGAGAGTGACGTGCCCTTTCCGCCAAGGCGCGGCAGCATATATTTCAACTGCGCGAGCTCGACCTGCAACTTGCCCTCGCTGCTTCTTGCCCGCGATGCAAAAATATCGAGAATCAGCATCGTGCGGTCAATCGTCCGCACATCGCTGATGGATTCAATATTGCGGATCTGTGTGGGAGAGAGTTCGCAGTCAAACACCAGCAAATCGATGTCGTAGTTTTTACAGTACGACGCGATCTCTTCCATCATTCCGGAACCCACACAGGTAGCCGTGTCGGGGGAGGGCCTTTTTTGGGTCATCGCGCCGCAGGGTTCCGCACCCGCGCTGCGCACCAATTCATACAACTCCGCCAGGGACGCCTCCGCGTCGTATTCCCCCGTGTCCACCGCTGCCAACAGCGCGCGTTCCGGCCTCTTTTCCTTCTCGGTATTTTCCAAAGGCGCCTCCCCCTTTCTCTGTTGTCTTATTTTACAATATCTGGCAAAAGCTTGTCAAATCGGCGGCTAACGGAACAGCAGATATCCGTATCCGCCGCCCGCCTGGTTTAGGCTGTTCGCCATGCTGTCCGCGGTGGGCGTTCCCTGCGCCTGCTGCACCGTAAGCGTAGTGCCGGACAAAGAAGCCCCCTGTGTGCCGCCCTCTTCCGTCACAATGGCGAAGTTCACCCGATAATACCCCGTATGGGATTCGATTGGCGGCGCGTCCATCTGGAAAACCAGCACAGCCGTCGGCGCAAACGGGAGAGTGATCGACCGGCTTTCGGCCCCGTTTCCATTGTAGGTTCCCACCGTCGCCGCATTCCCCAGCAGCAGGCGGTCTTCGGCGGACAGATGCGCCTGCGTGTCTCCAAAATGCTCGGCCAGCAGGGAATCCAGCGTTTCATTGTCCGCCACAAAATCGGCGCGCGCCGGTTTGTCCGTCCCCTGCCACCGGTTTAGCCCCAAGCTTGTCTTTTGTTCTGTCGGCATAAATCCTCCTTATCGTTCAAACAGCTCATCCTCCGCCTGATCGAGCTGATCCCATGTGCTGTTCCCGGCGTCCCACTCGTTAAAGGTCTTTTCCGCATGGTCAATAGTATTCCAGGAAAGGTCCCGGAAATCCAGTATGACGTTCAAATGCGCGGGCAAAAAGCGTTCCAGGTAGGCGACCGCATTTGCGCGCGCTTCTGTGCTCTCCAAGCCGGTGCAGTTGAAGCACAGCCGCTGCCCCGATGGGTCCTCCAAAATCGTGGCTTCGATTCCAACCGATTCCAACAATTTTAAAAAATCGCCGCAGGTATTCGAATTGTTATGGACAGCGCCGCACTGCAACAGCGCCTTTCGCCGTTCTTCCAGGGAACCCTGTATCTGCAAGCCGAAGAGCGCCTCCCAGCGGGAAATCCCCTCCTCCCCCGCTGTACAGAGGAAGCTGTCCTTTTGCAAGGCCTCCAACCGCTCGCACAGGACATCCAACGCCGCAGCATAGGTGGCCAATTCCGCATCCACCAAGGTCTCCCCCGACAGGGCGTACAACCCCGTTTCGCGGAGGGCGGAAGCCATCGTATCGTAAGACGTCATGCGCTCGCCTCCTGTACCGTCACATCCTGCAAGACCGCAAGCTGATTTGCTTTGACTACCCGGTCGGCCGCAGCGCTTCCCACCAGGGTGCAATTCTCCACAACGCCGGTGGCAAAAACCTTTGCGGTCAAGGCGGCCGCCCGGACGGGCTCGCCCACGCCCAGGCCGGCAAAATATGCCTGTACCGCCTCTTCCACGCCATCGGAGGCCGCTTCGAACGACATCCCCGCGCAGGGTACGATCTGCACCGTGACCGGGCAGGAGACCGTTTGCGCCGCCGCGACCGTCACCAGGACGTTGATCTCGCGCAGCTCGTCAAACATCGCCTGCACACGCTGGATCGTTTCACTGTCCGCCGCAGCGCCGCTCGCCCCCAGGTAAACGCCAACCGTTCCCAGCCCCTGTTCCTTTGGAACCACATTTGCGGAAAAGACACCCTCGTCCTTGAGGGCCTGATTCCGATAGAAAGCCGCGTTTGTTCCATTCGGAAGGGCTGCATAGCTTTGCGTCAAGCGGGCGCGAAGGGACTCGTTCCCTTCCGCATCAGCGCCGCCCGTAAAGGGTTTCTGGTTTGTCACCTGTTCGATGCCCGGCGGGACGGTAATCAGCGTTGTGACCGTCCCGGCCGCCGCATTCCCATCCCGTCCCGGCTGTTCCGCCTCCGCGGGCACCGTCACCGACGTGCTCCCCACGGCCAGGACAGCTTCCTCCGTCGTGACATAGCGCGCGCCATCCTCACCCGGCAGAGCGCACACGGTCCCTTTGTCGATCACCGCGCGGTACCAAAGCGGCTTGGCGCGGGAAAAGGTGAGTTCTCCCGCAGCTGCCTGCGCTGGCCGTCGCTGAATCCCGTGCTCCTGTGCGCGCAGATCCAGCTGTTCGTCCTGCGCGGTCTGCGCAAAGAATTGCTGTTCCAGCCAGTCCATCGCCGCCGTCAGGGAATAGACCTCCCCGGCCAGCACCCGCAGGCGGATGCCGATGTCGGATGCATCGTCCGCCGGATATCCGGCGAGCTCTTCAAAGG
>PPYE01433786.1_pt1 | contig 10049 bp, 10 predicted proteins | sample 1559881 | NCBI WGS metagenome assembly PPYE01 (sample SAMN08240022, study PRJNA423297) | Human gut metagenome, whole genome shotgun sequencing project.
ACCGCAGGCTTTGCGCCTTCTCCGGTTCCCTGCCGCATTTTCAGATAACCGCTGCTCCGGTCTTCTTCCATGGCAATGTCAATAGTGCCGGTTTTCGGCGACGGACATCCCCACACCAGAGCCAGATATTCTTTCCGGAACTGCCCGCACAGTCTTTGTGCTGTCATTCGTTCCGCCGTCACCTTATTTTTGGCGATACCGACGATTCCTGACGTATCTTTATCCAGCCGCCCAAAAAGATGGATCCCGGCATTCTGCTCTGTCTTCTTGAAATAACCGCAGATGCCGTTGCAGAGCGTGTCTGTCCGGTGGCCTTTTGAAGGATGGCACACAAGCCCCGGCGGTTTGTTGACAAACAGCAAGTCTTCATCTTCGTATAAGACAGACAGATGCATATCCGTTGGAAGAATTCTTCCGGTGTCCGGAAAAGAACCGTTTTCTGATTCGTTAAGCATCGCCTGCACTTTCTGGCCTTTCTGCGCTTTTGCCCTGACGGTCACCGGGATGCCGTCAAGAAGAATCCCGCAGGATTCCCGTTTCAGCGCGCGGATTTTACGGGTCGTGAGCATCATTTTCTCCCGGAGAAAATAGAGAATCTCTCTGCCGCCCTCTTCTTCTTTCACTATGTAGTTCAAATAATGTATATTTGTCAAATTTTCTCTTGCAGCCTCCATATTTTTGCAGTATACTGATTCACTTTTTCAATTGAAAAAGCACTGTCCGGCAGCCTTTTTCCTCCGATGGGAGTGACTATTCCGCCATCGGAGGATAACAGTCTGCTGCGGCAGTGCTTTTTTAACCAGTTGTCTTTCTCTTTTTCCCTGTCAACGTGCTGACACGCTGTTCTCATTTGTTTTTTCTCTGTGGGATTGGAAGAATTCCGTTAAAGTGTCAAGGCTCTTCATCCATACGCCAAGCTCCTCCGGGGTCAGACAGTTTACAAGAGCGTCCGTCATCTCCTTATGGAACTGCTTATGATGCTCATAGGCTTCCAAGCCTTTATCACGGAGATATATATTCACAACACGGCGGTCGTTCTCGCTGCGTTTTCTGGACACATATCCTTTATTTACCAGACTGTTCATGGATGTTGTCAGGGAGCCGACAGTAATATTCAGCTTCCTGGCTATATCTGTCATTCTGGCTCCGGAATCTTCTCCGATCGCCTCAATAATATGCATATCATTATTACTGATATCTCTGAACTTATCTGTAATTATTGCTTTTTCTTCCAATTCCAGTATCTCATGAAATGTATTTACTAACATTGTATTGATAGTATTTCTTATTTCATCCATGGATTTACTCCTCTGCATTTTTTCTGCTCTCATCTTCCTTTTGCCGGTATACGACATGTCTTTCTCCAGAAGAATGTCCGATATACCTTTTTACAGTCCAGATTATCTACTTGTTGTCCACAAATGTTATCCTTTTTCAGTTATGCAATGGGGTTATATCCGCCTGACCGCTCTGAACAGCTGATTATTCCTCAAAAAAACGGTAGGAGTCTATCACTTCCTTTACGGTGCCTATATGATCCGCCTCGTATGCTTTCCCTCCACAGAACAAAAGCGCCTCATCAAGCTCGCCTTTTGCAGCGTGAATCAAAGCATCCGTGATACAGTATGGCGTTGTGGCCGGATTGCAGGTATGGATACAGTTTAAGCATTTCACTGCCGGAACACGCTCGCCGCCCGCTACTCTGTCCATAAGTTTATTATGCATTGCTCTTCCAGGCATTCCCACCGGGCTTTTCACAATCTCGATATCCTTTTCCTGCGCCTGAATATAGGCGTTCTTGTATCTGATATCAGCGTCGCATTCCTCCGTAGGAACGAATCGTGACGCTACCTGTATACCGTCCACGCCAAGACTCATGGCATGTACATAATCTTCGTGACTGCGGATGCCTCCGGCAAGAACAACCGGAATCTTATGTCCGTATTTTTCTTCATACTGACGCACGATTCCCAGAATCTTTTTTACTTCCTCATCATAAAGCTCCGGAGTAAATTCCTCCAGCTGTTTGACATGGAAACCGAGGTGTCCGCCAGCCAGCGGCCCCTCGATCACCAGAAGATCGGCAGTTCGCTTATATTTTCTATCCCAGTACTTGAGAATGACCTTGGCAGATTTCTCTGTGGAAACGATCGGTGCGATAGCCACATCGCTGCCTTCGATGTAAGCCGGCAGATCTGCCGGCAGCCCTGCCCCGGACACAATAATATCCGCACCGGCTTTCACTATTTCATGGACATATTCTTCATAATAATTCATGGCAACCATGATATTAAAACCGATGATACCATCCGGCGCGATTTTTCTCGCTTTCTCCATCTCTTTATGGATAGCTCTTTTGTTGGCTTCCACAGTATTCTGATAAAAATCAGGCTCACGATATCCCGGATGAGCGGCGGAAATGATTCCCACAGCTCCTTCTCTTGCAACTGCTCCGGCGAGACCGCCCAGGCTGATCCCTACTCCCATTCCCCCTTGCAACAACGGAACCTTTACTTCTTTTTTTCCAATGGCAAATGTTTTTTTCTCCATAGACTCCCACCCCTGTGCTACATTCTTCGGAAACGAGCGTAACGGGCCTCTATTAATTCCTCTTCCGGAAGATTCATTTTTTCTTTGAGGAAAGCACAAATCATTTCGTCCAGGTGTTCACAGATTTCCAGCATAGTTTCCAGTGTATAGGTCTCCGGCTCCGGAATAATGGTTTCCACAAATCCTGCCTTGTAAAGATCATAGGAGGTCAGTTTCATTGCCTTTGCCGCCTTTTCCGCCAGACTGGCATCCTTCCAAAGAATGGAAGCAAATCCCTCCGGAGACAGGATGGAATATATCGCATTCTCCAAAGCCCATACTTCATCGGCCACAGCCATGGCCAGCGCGCCGCCGCTTCCGCCTTCTCCAATTAAAACAGACAAAATCGGCGTTTTTAAATCAGACATGTGGAAGAGATTAGACGCAATTGCTTCGCCCTGGCCTCTCTCTTCTGCTTCCATGCCCGGGAAGGCACCCGGTGTATCCACAAAACAGATAATCGGACGATGGAACTTCTCCGCCTGTTTCATGAGACGCAGGGCTTTTCTGTAGCCCTCCGGCATCGGCATGCCAAAATTTCTTTCCATATTTTCCTGGGTATTTTTCCCCTTCATCTGAGCGATAACAGTGACTGGCTGTCCGTGAAACATAGCGATACCGCCGCAGATGGCGTGATCATCACCGAAATACCGGTCTCCATGGAACTCTACAAAGTTATCAAAAAGTCCGTGAATATAATCTTCTCCAACCGGTCTTCCTTTTGCTCTGGCAAGCCCCACTCTTTCCCATGCCGTCTTGTCTTTGGCATGCTCTGTGGAAACCTTGTACGGCGCTTTATATTTTCCCTGTTTCTTTACCGCATCACTGATCTCCTGCAGTTCTCTTACCGCCGTATCTCCGGAATTTCTGTGCAGGTCGAGCAGCTGGCACAACTCTTCTTTCATATTCTGCCGTTCCACGATACGGTCCACAAAACCATGATCCAGCAGGAATTCAGAACGCTGGAATCCTTTCGGCAGTTTCTGATGTATCGTCTGTTCAATAACACGCGGTCCGGCAAAACCGATCAGTGCCTTCGGTTCCGCCAGCACGATATCGCCGAGACTTGCGAAACTTGCCGTCACGCCTCCTGTCGTCGGATCAGTGAATACAGAAATGTATAACAGTCCTGCATCGCTGTGCCGTTTCAAAGCTGCGGATGTTTTTGCCATCTGCATGAGCGAAGTCATACCTTCCTGCATTCTGGCGCCGCCGGAGCAGGCAAAAATGACAACCGGAAGTTTTTCCTTCGTTGCCCGCTCGATGCCTCTTGTGATCTTTTCGCCCACAACAGCGCCCATGCTGGCCGTCATGAATCTTCCGTCCATGACCATGAGGACAACTTCGTTCTCCCCGATTCTGGCCTTTCCGGTCACTACCGCCTCATCCAGACCAGTCTTCTCCTGCAGGTGCTTCACTTTATCCGGATATTCCTTCATGCGAAGCGGATTTGTATTGACCAGTCCTCTGTCCCACTCTTCAAAGGAACCTTCCTCTGTGACAAGAGCGATCCTCTCATAGGCAGGCATACGAAGATAACCTCCGCATTTCGGACAGATATACAGATTATTCTTATATTCTTCTGTAAAAATACCTTTCCCGCATTTATTACATTTTTTCAGAAGCCCTTTCGGCGCCTCCGGTCTCTTTCCTTCTTCCACCTGATGGCCGGACGACCTACGGATAGAAGTCTTTTTGAACATCCTATTTAAATCCATTTACTCTCCTCCTGCATTTCTTTCAAAACATTTTCCAAATAGGAAATAGTAATATTTCCTTCCTGATAATCTTCCCGTTCCATAATGTCATACAGGAAGTCAATGTTTGTCGTAATGCCTTCAATGATAACTTCGCCCAGGGCACTGTGCATTTTCGCAATGGCCTCTTTCCGGCTCTTTGCGTATACAATCAGCTTCGCTATCATGGAATCGTAATAAGGAGAGATCGTATAACCGCTGTAAATAGCGCTATCCAGCCGGATACCTTTTCCTCCCGGCAGATACATATCTGTAATAGTTCCCGGACACGGACGGAAATTATGCTTCGGATCCTCCGCGTTGATACGGCATTCGATGGCATGACCGGTAATGTGTACATCATCCTGAGTGTAAGACAAGTGACGTCCGCTGGCAATCCTGATCTGCTCTTTTACAATATCAATACCGGTCACCCACTCAGTTACCGGATGTTCCACCTGAACACGGGTGTTCATTTCCATAAAATAAAAGGTCTCATCTTCCTCCAGAAGGAATTCAATGGTTCCGGCGTTGGTATACCCCGCTGCCTTAGCTGCCTGCACAGCTGCCTGACCCATTTTTTCCCTGAGTTCTTCACTCACTGCAGCGGAAGGCGCTTCCTCAATGACCTTCTGATGATTTCTCTGGATAGAGCAGTCTCTCTCTCCCAGATGAATCACATTGCCGTAACTGTCTGCGAGAATCTGAACTTCAATATGACGGGGATTCTCCACAAAATGTTCCAGGTACATATGATTGTCGCCAAACGCGGAAGCCGCTTCTTTCTGAGCTGTAAGGAATTCTGTGGAAAATTCTTCTTCTGAATAAGCCACGCGCATTCCTTTGCCGCCTCCGCCGAGCACTGCCTTGATAATCACGGGAAAACCGATTTCTCTGGCAATCTCCAGCGCTCTTTTATCATCGGTGAGAGGTTCCTCACATCCCGGAATGACCGGCACGCCGGCACGAATCATTGTTGTTCTCGCCTCGGCTTTATTGCCAAGTTTGGCTATGGTTTTTGAATCCGGGCCAATAAAGGTAATATTGCATGCTTCACAAAGCTCGGCAAACCGGCTGTTTTCTGACAGGAATCCATAACCGGGATGAATCGCGTCTGCACCTGATACGATGGTGGCGCTGATAATCTGTTCCATGTTCAGATAACTGTCCTTTGCCGCTGCCGGCCCAATGCAGACCGCTTCATCTGCAAGCTGTGTATGAAGTGCTTCCCGGTCTGCTTCGGAATACACTGCAACGGTCTCAATCCCCATCTCTCTGCAGGCCCGGATAATTCGAATGGCAATTTCTCCCCGGTTTGCAATTAATATTTTCCGAATCATCTTTCTCTCCTTTTATCCAATCATAAATGTAAGTTCTGCTTTTACAACGACCTTGCCGTCTACGCTGGCTGTAGCCTCTCCGATTCCCATCGGTCCTTTTACCTTGATGATCTTTGTCTCCAGACGAACCTTATCGCCAGGAGAAATCTTGCCGCGGAAACGACATTTGTTGATTCCGCCGAAATAAGCAGTTTTTCCTTTGTTCTCCTCCATGGAAAGGATAGCCACCGCGCCCACCTGCGCCAGCGCTTCCACCGTCAATACGCCCGGCATCACCGGTTCCTGCGGAAAATGCCCTCTGAAAAAGTCCTCGTGAAATGTCACGCATTTATAACCGACAGCGCTGACGCCCGGTTCCATATCTTCGATATAATCCACCAGCAGAAACGGATGTCTGTGAGGAATGATCTTCTCAATTTCTTTGATTCCCAGTCTCATTTTATATTCTCCTTCTTATCCTGACGCGGTATTATCCAATCCGGAATAAAGGCTGTCCGTATTCCACAGATTCTTCATTCTGCACATAGATTTCTTTTACCACACCGTCAAACTCGCTCTCAATCTCATTCATCAGCTTCATGGCTTCTACAATACCCAGAGTCTGTCCTTTTTTCACGGTATCGCCCACTTTGACAAATGCTGGCGAATCCTCTGACGGCGCTGCATAGAAAGTACCTACCAGCGGACATTTGACAATATTTCCGCTCTGGTCGTCAACCGCCGGGGCTGCCGGAGCAGGGGCCGGGGCCGGAGCAGGCGCTGCCATCTCAGGAATCTCCACAGGCTGTCCGCCTTCACTCACTGATACTACCGGCGCTGCCACCGGAGCCTGTTTATTCTCCGGACAGCTCATGACAATCCGGATGTTGCCTTCTGTATATTCAAAATTGGTCAGTCCCGCTTCGGAGACACCTTTCACTAATTTAAGAATCTCTTCGTACTGCATTTCTCTCACTCCTCATATTTTTTAACCAGCAGGGTGGCATTGTGTCCGCCAAATCCAAGAGAATTGGAGATGGCCGTTTTAACTTCCTGATGTACCGGTCCGCCAATAACATAATCCAGATCGCATTCCTCGCCCGGCTCTGTTGTTCCCACAGTCGGATGAATATATCCTTCCTCAACAGATTTAACACAGGTAATGAGCTCTACGGCGCCGGCTGCTCCCAGCAGATGTCCAATCATAGACTTGGTGGAGCTGACCTTCAGATGATCCGCCGCATCGCCAAAAGCCCGGCGGATTGCTCTCGTCTCAAACAGATCATTATGATGTGTTCCTGTTCCGTGCGCATTGACATAATCTACCTCTTCCGGTTTCACACCGGCTTCTTCCATGGCAAGTTCCATGGCTTTCGCTGCGCCGCTTCCGTCTTCCGCCGGGGAAGTGATATGGTAAGCGTCGGAGGTTGCGCCGTAACCGGCCAGCTCTGCATATATTCTGGCGCCACGTTTTTTTGCGTGCTCCAGTTCTTCCAGAATCACAACACCTGCTCCCTCGCCGATAACAAAACCACTACGGTCTTTATCGAAAGGAATAGATGCTCTCATCGGGTCTTCCGCTGAAGACAGAGCCGTCAGATTGGTGAAACCAGCCACTGCGATCGGAGTGATGCTGCTCTCGGTTCCTCCTGCGAACATCACATCCGCATCTCCATATTGAATGGCGCGCATGGCGTCACCGATGGAATGTGTACCTGTAGCACAGGCAGTGACTACGTTGGTACATTTGCCCTTGCATCCCAGAGCGATAGATACATTTCCTGCCGCCATATTGCTGATCATCATAGGAATCAGCATCGGACTCACTCTTTTCGGTCCCTTGGTGAGAATCTTCTCATGTTCTTTTTCCATGCTGGACAGACCGCCGATGCCGGAGCCGATGATCACGCCCACACGGTACGGATCTTCCTCTTCCATCTTAAGTCCTGCATCCTCCATGGCTTCTGTGGCCGCTACGATCGCATACTGTGAGAAAGCCTCCATACGTTTGGCAGATTTGAAATCCATTCTCTCTTTTGCCACGAAGTCCTTGACTTCTGCGGCAATCTTTACTTTATAATCTGTGGTATCGAACTTTGTGATCGGGCCGATTCCCACTTTCTGCTCCTTAACTCCGTTCCAGAATTCTTCCACAGTGTTTCCAATTGGTGTAATCGCACCCATTCCGGTAATGACAACTCTTCTTTTCTCCATTTATATAACCCTTTCTTTTTTCCTTTACATCACCATTCCGCCGTCAACCAGCAATACCTGCCCGGTAATATAAGACGCCATGTCTGACGCCAGGAATACGGCCGCGTTGGCAATATCCTCCGGTTCTGCAAAACGTGCCAGCGGAATCTGTTTCATAGCCGTTTCTTTTACATCATCCGGAAGCACATCCGTCATCTCTGTCTTAACAAAGCCCGGCGCGATGGCGTTGGCTGTGATATTTCTGGACGCCAGCTCTTTTGCGACAGACTTGGTAAGTCCGATCAGTCCTGCTTTTGATGCGCTGTAATTGGCCTGACCCGCATTGCCCGCCACGCCTGACACAGAAGTGATATTGATGATTCTTCCGTATTTCTTACGCATCATCTGGCGGCTGGCGAAACGAATACAGTTAAAACTTCCCTTTAAGTTGGTGTCAAGCACTGCGTCAAAGTCATCCTCGGACATTCCCATGATCAGTCCGTCCCGGGTGATTCCTGCATTATTGACCAGAATATCAATCTTTCCAAACGTTTTTACTACGCTTTTGATAAATTCGCTGCAGGCGTCGAAATCCGCCACATTGCAGCGGAAAATCTCTGCTTTCCCGCCTGCTTCCTCAATCTCCGCCTTCACAGCGGCTGCTTTTGCTTCATTTCCATTGTAATGTACTGCAACAGATGCTCCCGCCTTGCCGAAAGCAACGGCGATAGCTCTCCCGATTCCACCGGAAGCGCCTGTCACAACTGCAACCTTTCCCTCTAACATTAACATTCTGTCAACTCCTTAATCTTTTCTACAACGGTATGCATCTCTTCCATGCTGCCGATCTTAAACATATTTGCTTTTCTGTCAATCTTGCGCATAAAACCGGATAAGGTCTTGCCCGGTCCGATCTCCACAAAAATGTCCACGCCCTCTTCCAGCATCCGGCGGACACTCTGCTCCCACATGACGGAACTTGATACCTGCGCCCGGAGCAGATCCTTCGTCTCGCTGATGTCTGTGATAACCTCTGCGTTCACGTTGGTCACATACGGGATGGCAAGAGGTTTCCAATCTACCTTTTCGAGCGTCTCGTAAAGCTCCTCGCCTGCCTCTTTCAGGAACGGAGAATGAAACGGCCCGCTGACATTTAACGGAAGTACTCTCTTGGCTCCGGCTTCTTTGAGGGCCGGTGTCACTGCCTCGATGGCGTCCTTCTTGCCGGTGATAACGATCTGTCCCGGACAGTTATAGTTGGCCACGGAAACATTTTCTGCGGTGTCGGTCACTGCCTTCACCTGTTCTCCGGAAAGTCCGAGAACCGCTGCCATGCCGCCGGAACCGTCCGGAACGGCGTTATGCATGAGAGTTCCTCTCTTCCAGATGGTCTTCACGGCGTCTTCATAGCTCATGCCGCCTGCCGCCACGATAGCGCAGTATTCGCCAAGGCTTAATCCCGCCGTCATATCCGGCTTCAGCCCCTGTGCCTCGATCTCCCTTGTCATGGCAAGACAGGTGGTCACCAGGGCTGCCTGTGTATAGTCGGTACGATTCAGTAAATCGTTCTCCTCAAAACAGATGGACTTGATGTCCATATCAAGTATCTTCGCACTCTCTTCATATGCGCTTTTTGCAAGAGCGCTCTGCTCATAAAAATCTTTTCCCATTCCGACAGTCTGTGCGCCCTGTCCCGGATACAGAAATGCAATCTTACTCATAAACCTTTGTCCCCTTTAACAGCTCTTCTGCCTGTGCGTTCAGGCCCTCCACGATATCCTTACAGCTTCTGATCTCTTTTACCAGCCCGGCGATCTGCCCTGCCATAACACTGCCGTTTACCACGTCGCCGTCCACAACAGCCTTTCTTAAACCGCCGAGGGTCAGATGCTCAAGCTCTTCGAGGGTTGCGCCTTCCGCTTCCATGCGGAGGTATTCCTGGGTCTGTTTGTTACGGATGCAGCGAACCGGATGTCCGGTACTTCTTCCGGTAACCTTGGTATCGATATCTTTTGCCTTTACGACTTTGTTCTTGTAATTGTCGCTGACAATGGACTCCTCGGAAGCCACAAAAATGGTTCCCATCTGCACGGCCTTGGCGCCCAGCATAAATGCCGCGGCGATTCCGCGTCCGTCGGCAATACCGCCGGCTGCGATGACCGGAATAGACACGGCGTCAACCACCTGCGGAACGAGAGCCATGGTAGTTGTC
>PPYE01597957.1_pt1 | contig 10047 bp, 7 predicted proteins | sample 1559881 | NCBI WGS metagenome assembly PPYE01 (sample SAMN08240022, study PRJNA423297) | Human gut metagenome, whole genome shotgun sequencing project.
CCCTTGTGGAATGCTGCGCCCGCCGCGCAATGCTGCAGCTTGGGCCCGCTGCCGTGTGCGCTGCCCGGTTTTGGGGTGGGCGCGGCCTGCCGCGGGGCAGGCTGCTTTTGGCCGCCCTGCGCGGCCTTGGGCGCAGGGCGCCTGCCTGCAGGCGTTTCGGGCTGCGGCCCCAGCGTAAGCTGCGGCTCCCCGGCAGGTGCTGCACGGCGGCCAAAGGCGCGGCTGAGCAGCTCATCAATATCGTTTTTCATGGTGCATCCCCCTTTGCGGCCAAAGCCGCGGGTATTTTGTGCGCGGGGCGCTGCACGGGCCTGTACCCTGTTGTGCGCCGCCCGGCGCCGGTGCTTGGGCTTTATTATACCACATTCTCGAAACCCATCTATCGCCTTTTGGCTCGGCCCCGTTAAGGGTGCGGCATCTGTTCCGCCAGGCTCCTCCTTCGCTTGCGCTCGGATTTACCAGGTGGACACATTATACCACATTTGCCGGGCCCATGCTGCACTCCGGCTTGCGGGCGGAGGACGTGCGGTGGTTGTTCCGCCGGGCAGGTATATTATACCACACTTTTCACAGGGCGCTGAAAAAAGCCGTTTGGCCCATTTTGACGCAAAAGATGCGGGCGGGGGCGCCGCTTCCTGCCTGGCGGAGCAGTTTACACGCAAACGCCCGGCATGCGCCGGCGGCGGGCACGGCACACGGCGCCGCGGCAGGGCATAGGATGCCGCAGACAGCAACCCCCATCCCGCGGCGCGGTGCATGCGGTGCTGGCCCGCAGGCTGCACCGCAGGGGGAAAGAGAGGAAGAGAGCTTTATGCCGATTACAAACATTTCTAAAACAGCCGGCGCTGCCTCTATTGAGTGCGGCGGGGCTGTAGACATCAGCCTCGCCATTGCGGCGGCACCCGGCGCGGCCACCCAGCGCGTGGCCATTGCCCTGATTTTAGACCGCTCGGGCAGTATGGCGGGCAATCCCATGCTGCATTTGAAGGCAGGCGCGAAGGAATTTGTAAACATCATCACCGAGGCCAATGCAAACAGCGGCGGCAATATGTACGAGATGGGCCTTATCAGCTTTGCGGCGGACGTCACCACCGATGTGCCCCTCACAGGCAATATCCAGCTTCTGAACCCGGCCATTGAGGGCCTTGTGGCAAAGGGTAACACCAATCAGGCCGACGCCTTCCTGCGCGCCGGGGCCATGCTGCGGAATTTCGACGGCAAAAAGGTGGCCGTGATGTTTACCGACGGCATGCCCACCGTGGGCGGCGACCCAGCCCCGAAGGCGGAAGAACTGCGGGCGGACGGTGTGGAGATATTCTGCATTGGCCTGCGCGGCTCGGACGGGTTGGACGAGGCCACCCTGCACGCTTGGGCCTCGCCGCCTCCGGAGGACCATGTGCTTCTGGCCCCCACGGCCGAGGAGCTGGAGGATGCCTTTGAGTCGCTGGCACGCGAGCTGGTGGATGCGGGCGCGCGCGACGTGGTGGTGCAGGACGTGCTGGGCCCGCAGTTCACCGTGCTGAGCGTAGAACAGCCCAGCGTGGGCTGGGCCGAGGCGCAAAATGCGCGCACGGTGGTGTGGCGCATTGACGAACTGGCGGCCAATGCCCCGCAGACGGCGGTGCTGCGCATCATTGCGCTGCACACCGGGGAAGGAGACGGCAGCCTTGTGCTGAATGAATCGGCCGCACTCACGGCGGCGGGCGGTGTGAGCATGCAGTTCGAGCCCCTTACCGTGAACGTTGCCTGCGGTGCGCCCGCAGGCGAAATATGGCCCGAGCCGTGCGTGCCTGTGGCCTGTGTGTGCACCTCTGCCGACGGGGGCGTGGTGACGGCGGATATCGGCAGCATCGGCGTGGCGGACACAGGCGGGCTTCTGCTCATCAACGCGCGGCTGAAAAACGTGTGCCCGGGCAGACGCATTCTGCTGGGCGTTTGGGTGACGCGCGAAACGCCGGACGGATGCCAGATGTGCGGCTTCAAGAGCTATGTGCTGCAGCCGAACACCGGCGCGGCCGCGCGCGACATCGCCGTAAAGGGCCTGCGCTTCCTGCTGCCCCCGCAGGCGGACGGCTGTGGCTGCGGTGACAGCCAGTGCTATCAGGTATATGCCGCGGCTCAGGCCATGGATGAGGGCGCCTGCCCGTGCATCCCGCAGAACCTGTAAGCTTTCCCCCCGCAGGGCGCAGCCCTTGGCGGCCGCGCCCTGCCTCCCCCCTTTCCGTGCGGGCGGCGCCATGTGCGCCGCCCGCTTTTTGGCGGTTGAAAGCCCAGCACACGGCCCCGAACAGCGGCCGTCAGGCGCACGTGTGCCGCAGTATGCCGGAATGCGCGCATAGTTTGCACAAACGTCCGTTTTTGTGGCTTGAATAGTGTAACAAAAAAACAGGCCGTGGTATAATAAAACCAACCGATATCCCGCGCGCAGGGGCGGCCCTGCGCGCGAAATAAAAATATAAAGAGGAGCGTTGTAGCATGATATTGAAAAACGGCCTTGTGTTCACTGAAAATGCCGAGTTTGTGCCTGCGGACGTAGAGCTGGCAGGCGGGGCCATTGTGAATGTGGCCCCCGCGGGCACGCTGAACGGCGAAGAGGTGCTGGATGTTTCCGGCAGGTATGTGACGCCGGGCTTTGTGGATATCCACATCCACGGCTCGAAGGGCAGCGATTTCTGCGATGCGGGCGCCGAACATATCGAGACTATGTGCGAATATCTGGGCAGCGTGGGTGTCACCAGCTTCTGCGGCACTACCATGGCATTTGACGAGCCCATTCTCACGAATATTCTCACAGTGGCAAAGCCCTATATCGGCAAAGAGACGGGCGGCGCCGTGCTGCGCGGCGTGAATATGGAGGGCCCGTTTATCAACAAGGCAAAAAAGGGCGCGCAGGCCGAAAAATACGTGATGGAGCCGGACACCGCCATGTTCGACCGTCTGTATGAACTTTGCGGCGGCGCCATCAAGCTGGTGGACATGGCCCCAGAGGTGAACGGCGCGCTGCCGTTTATTCAGCACGCCAGCAAAAAGTGTGTGGTGTCCATTGCGCACACCTGCGCAAATTATGAGCAGGCCAGGGCGGGCTTTGAGGCGGGCGCTACGCATGTGACGCACCTGTTCAACGCCATGCCGCCGTTTGCGCACCGTGACCCCGGCGTGGTGGGCGCGGCCAGCGACTATGCCCGGCATGTAGAGATGATTTCGGACGGTGTGCACCTGCACCCGGCCGTGGTGCGCAGCGTGTTCCGCCTGTTTGGCGACGAGCGCGTGTGCCTCATCAGCGATTCCATGCGCGCTGCGGGCATGCCCAACGGCGTGTACAGCTTGGGCGGGCAGACGGTGTATATGACGGACGGCAAGGCCACCCTGGAGGACGGCACCATTGCGGGCAGCGCCACCTGCCTTGCCGAATGCTTCCGCCGCGCAGTGAGCTTCGGCGTAAAGCTGGAAAGCGCCCTGAAGGCAGCCACTATCAACCCGGCCAAAGCCGTGGGCCTGTTCGAGACCTTGGGCAGCGTCACCGCGGGTAAGCGCGCCGACGTGCTGGTGCTGGATAAAGCCCTTCAGCCCGAGCATATCTTTATTGGCGGCGTGAAAACAAAATAATGCCGCCAAGGGCGCACTTTTTTGTGCCGGTGGGCCGGGCATCCATTGATTTTTTGCGCGCAATCGGGTAATATCTGTATATAAGGCGCCGCGCACAGCGGCGCGAGGAAAGGGGCCCCTTTCCCTTCTCCGGCATGGCCGGAGAAGCCGCTTGTCTCACACAGGGGGAAGCCGGGGCCAAAAACCTGTGAAGGAGAGAAAGGTATGAAAAAGTTCAAACAGTTTATGTGCATGCTGCTGGCTGCGGCCATGATGCTTTGTGCCATGCCCGCGGCGGCGCTGGCCGAGGGCGCGCCCGCCCAGCCCACGCGGACGGAAAGGCTGGAAATTACGAAGGAAACCCCATTCACGGATAAGCTGGCGGCAGAGGGCTGGATGTGGGAGCCGTCTGGCGATGGCGGCACTCTGACGCTGCAAAACTGTTATATCCGGGTAACAGGTGCGGCAAACCGCGGGGTGGTGCATTTTCAGGATATGGAAAATGTCACTGTGCATCTGATTGGAGAAAATAAGCTGGAGACTACGCGGACCAGCGGTGCATATCTGCTTCATGGCAATGTAGATTTTAGAATTACGGGCGAAACGGGTGCCCGCCTGGACCTTGTAGCGCCCGGGAGTATTGCGGAAAGCGCAGGCGTATACGGTTTCTTTGCAAGAAGCATAACGCTGCTCTCCGGCAATGTTGCCTGCAATACAGAATTCTGTCTTGCGGATTACGACATCAATATACAGGGCGGAAGCTTGGCGGTAGACGCCAGTCATATGGCGGGTTCAGACGGCATCTATACAAATTTGGGCAGTGTGAACATCTCCGGCGGCACGGTGAACATCCATGCCGGGCGCACCGGTATTATAACTGCGGGCGTGGGCGCCTCTGGTTCAGACGAACTGGCAGTTAATATCACCGGCGGCGACGTCACAATAAGGGCTGATAATCCAAGAAGCGGCAGTTCATCGGTATACGGCATCTGTGCCAAGGGCATTGTAATAGACACGCAGGGAAGTGTGGATATTTATGGCGAGAAGGCCGCTATTTATTTGAATTATGAAAACAGCAAGGCAGAGATATTGAATATAGGAGAGGTTTTTTCCATTTCCTCCGAGAGCGCTTGCGCAGATGATGCCATTATGGCCAAATTTCCGGACAGCAGCTCTGTTTTCATTGCCCCAGCGGATTACTCTGCGGTAGACGCCGCCGAGGCGCAGGCAAAGGCCCTGAACGCAGGGGATTACAAGGACTTTTCGGCCGTGACGGCGGCGCTGGCTGCGGTGGACAGAGTCAAAAATCTTCTGCAGCAAAGCGAGGTGGACGCCATGGCGAAGGCCATTCTGGACGCCATTGCAGGGCTTGAAGAAAAGCCTGCGCCCACCCCCACGCCCACGCCCGCCCCGCAGGCGCCTGCTGCAGACGCAGGGCAGAAGGCAAACCCCAAGACGGGCGTGTAAAACAGAACACAGCGAAACGCCAGCAAGGGCCCCAGTTTTACAGCACCGGGGCCCTTCTCGAACAGAAAAACATCGGCGGGGCCGGCAGAGGCCTCCCGTAAAAAGCTGACGCTGCTGACAATGGGCAAAGCGGGCTTGCCGGAAACCAGCAAAGAAAACCTCCGTCAAAGCAGAATTGTCCCTTGTATGCTGCGGGCGGGGCAGGGCACCGTATGCCCTGTAGGGCGCATGCCGGAAGCAGGTTTTGCCGGGCCGGTGTAGGCCTGTAGGCCGCCGGATGTGCCGGCAGCTATGGCCCTGCCGCCGGGCCTTGGCAGGGCGCCTGTTTTTTGGTACAATGGACAAAACAGGCGCCCGCCGTGCGGCGGGCAAAGCTATGCCGGAAGGGGAATGCCTTTTGCAAATTGGGGCTGTGGTTTGTGACATTGACGGCACCCTGCTGCCCGCGGGGCGCAGCGCCGTCAGCGCGCGCACGCGGCTGACGCTCCTGGCGTTGAAAAGCGCCGGGGTGCGCGTGGTGCTGGCCACGGGGCGTGCGCCGCAGGTGGCGCTGGCTGCGGCGGAAAAAATACCTTACGACGCGCTGGTGTGCGCGCAGGGGGCCGCTGTGCTGGAAAAGGGCGGCAAACCGCGCGCTTTGCATGCGCTGGACGAGCAGCAGATGTACGCCCTGGTGGATTTCTGCGAAAACGGCGAATGGCCGCTGAACTTTGTGTTTGACGAGGGTTATTTTGCCTATGTGGAATACGAGCGCATGCTGCGCGGGCTGCCGGAAAACGACATGCAGCGCCCCTGGCTGTTCGACGGGGAGGATCAGAACAGGCACCTTGCCGCCATGCCCTACGGCGCGTGCGCCTTTTTGCCGGAAAGCGCCGTGCAGGCCTTTGGGCAGAAATACGGGCATTTGGGCCTGTGCTTTGTGCCCTTTGCCCCCGGCAAGTGGGATATCTACCCCGCCGGGGTGGACAAGGCGGCCGCTGTGCAGGGCATTTTGCAGGGCTGGAGCCTCTCCTGGCAGCAGGCGGCGGCCATCGGCGACGGCGCGGGCGACGTGTGCCTGCTGGAGCGGGCGGGCCTGTCGGCGGCCATGGAGGGCGGCAGCCCAAAGGCCATTGCCGCGGCCCGGTATACTGCGCCCCCGGCGGAGGAGGATGGCGCGGCGCAGTTTTTCAGCCAGTATATTCTGCGCGCGCTGCGGGAAGAAGAGGACGGCGCGCACCATGGCGTATAAGCGCTTCGGCCCGGTGTGGACGCCGCAGAGCCACACCCTCATCGTGGGCACCTGGCCCAGCCCGGAAAGCCGCCGGCAGAATTTTTACTACGGCCATCCGCGCAACCGCTTCTGGCCGCTTTTGGCCGCGCTTCTGGGTACGGCTGTGCCGTGCACGGTGGAAGAGAAAACGGCGCTTGTGTGCGTCCATGGCCTTGCTTTGTGGGATACCGTGCAGCAGTGCACCATCACCGGCGCACAGGACGCCTCCATTCGGAATGTGACGCCCACAGACATTCCCTGGCTGTGCGCCGCCGCGCCCATCCGGCGCGTGCTGTGCAACGGCGCCGCGGCGTACAGCCTGTGCGTAAAATATCATGCCCTGCCGGGGGTGCAGGTGGTGAAGCTGCCCAGCACCAGCCCCGCCAACGCGGCCTGGACGCTGGAAAAGCTGCGCGCGGCGTGGGGGCCTTATTTCTAACGCCATAGGGGCCGGAGGGGCGTCTGCCGCCCTGTATATGCGGTATGCTCTTGCAAAAGATACATTTTGCAGGCAGGGCGCCGCCGTGTATTTGCGATGAAGCTGCAAAAAGCCCGGGCTTTTTCTTTTCTTGCGCAACGCAAGAAAAGAAGTGGTTCTGAGGGCCTTTGTAAATACTGAAAATGGAAGCTGCAGGAAGGGAGAACAGTATGGATAACGCAAAAATATGCATAAGGGAAATGAAAGACGGTGAGCAAAAGGAAATCAAACAGTTGGGCAGGCGCTCGTTCCCCCTGTTTGAGGCGCTGTTTGTCAGCACGCCTGAAAAAGCGATGGTGGCGGAATACGGCGGCAGAATAATAGGAAGTATTCTGTATAAGCCCTTCCATGCGAAAAACAAAAGCGCCGTTTATATCGACGAGGCCTTTGTGGCGCCGGGCAGCCGCGGGACGGGCACGGGCAAACGGCTGTACCAGGAGACATTCGAGCATTTAAGGGCACAGGGGCATGAGGTGATGACGGCGCTTGTAAAGGATGACAACGTCGGCTCTTGGAAGCTGTTTCTGGACAACGGCTTCAAACGGGCGGGCCCCCGGGAGGTGATAAGGCAGATAGGCATTGCTGGGCTTATCTGGCAGTGTATCAAAACCCCATGGCTGTTTGCCGCAGGAATGGATTTTTACATGGCCGCGCAGAAAGAAGCCGCTGGGGCCAAAAGGCCGGGGCCGCCTCAGCTGCTGCTTTTTCTTTTGGCAAACCTGCTGCTGCAGGCGCCGCTGTGGGGCGCCTGCCTTTATAAAAGCCCTCAAACGCTTGGGCAGATATTTGGGGCTTATACCGCCCTGCTGCTGCTGTTTATTGGTTGCAGGTATGCGGGCGGCGCTTTCCGCAGGGAAAGGTGGCGGTTCAGGCTGAACAACGGCGGCAGCCTTCTGATCCTTCTTCTCAGCTTTTTGGGATGCCCGTTTTTCATGAATGCAAACTGGTACCCGGAAAAGTATGAAAAAACAGAAGAATTTCGCAGGAAGATGGCCGTGCCCGAGCTGATAAAATGGGTGGTTTTCCTTCTTTTGCCCCTGCTGGCCTTTGCGGGGGGCAGTTTTTTCACAGCAGCCGCCAAGTTTGCCTGCACGACTCTTGTACATATGTCCATCCCGTTTTACCCGTTTGAAGCTCTGGGCGCGGGGCGGGTATACCGGTACAGCAGGAAGATATGGCTTTTGCTGTTTGCAGTCACCCTGCTGGAGCTGTGCCTTGTATTCAATTTTGCAAATTGACACGGGAAACTGCCTTCCAAAAACGGGCGCCGCGGAAGGCGGCGCCCGTTGGCGTTATAAGGCGATGTCAGAAATACAGGTCTTTCGAGGGGAACTCGGCCTCGCAGGTGAGGCGCACGCCCAGCTTGCGCAGCGTGCCCTCGTCACCGGAGTGCAGCATGCAGGAGGAGTGCATCTCGCAGTCCCGCAGGCGGGGAAGCTGCTCCATGGCGCGCGCCGTCATGGTATTGGTGGCGGCGGTGATGGCAAGGGCGGCCAGCACGTCATCCACCTTCAAAACGCTGGAGCGGCTGCCCAGAATGTTGATTTTCAGCTTCAGAATGGGCTCCAGCACAATGGGGCTGATAAGCATCAGCGAATCGTCTATGCCAGCCAGCGCCTTGATGGCGTTCAGCACGCAGGAGGACGAGGCGCTCATCAGGTTGCTGGCCTTGCCGGTGATGATCTGGCCGTCCGGCAGCTCGATAGCCGTGGCGGATACGCCTGCGGCCTTCTGCTTTTCCAGAGCCGGGGCCACCACGGGCCTGTCCTGCGTGGAAAGGCCCATCTCCTGCATGATGCGCTTTATCTTGTCCACGGCGTCGGCCTTGCCCTTGCCCTGCTTGTGGTCGCACAGGGCCTTGAAATAGCGGCGGATAATCTCCTGCCCGGAGGCATGCTTCACCGCCTCGTCGTCTGTAATGGCATAGCCCACCATGTTCACGCCCATGTCGGTGGGCGAGCGGTAGATAGGGGCGTTTTCGCCTGAAATGCGCGAGAGGATGTTGCGCACAATGGGGAAGGCCTCCACATCGCGGTTGTAGTTCACCGTCGTCTCGCCGTATGCCTCAAGATGGAACGGGTCTATCATGTTCACATCGGCCAGGTCTGCCGTGGCTGCCTCGTAGGCGAGGTTCACAGGGTGTTTCAGGGGCAGGTTCCACACGGGGAACGTCTCGAACTTGGCATAACCCGCGCGGCGGCCCATGCGGATCTCGTGGTACACCTGGCTCAGGCAGGTGGCCAGCTTGCCGGAGCCGGGGCCCGGCGCCGTCACCACCACAAGGGGCTTTGTCGTCTCGATATACGGGTTCGCGCCGTAGCCCTCGTCCGAGCAGATGTGGTCGATGTCTGTGGGGTAGCCCTTGATGGGGCGGTGGATATAGTTTTTCACCCCGCGCGTGGTCAGCTTCTGGGCAAAGCCGTCCGCTGCCGTCTGGCCGGTGTACTTGGTGATGACCACGCTGTTCACCGCAATGCCCATCTGGGTGATGTCGTCGATGAGGCGCAGCACCTCCATGTCATAGCTGATGCCAAGGTCTGCCCGCACCTTTGTCTTTTCGATGTCGTCCGCCGAGACGGCGAAGATGATTTCGGTCTGCTCGCGCATTTCGTGCAGAAGGTTTATTTTTCCATTTGCATCGTAGCCCGGCAGCACCCGTGCGGCGTGATAATCGTCAAAAAGCTTGCCGCCGAACTCAAGGTACAGCTTGCCGCCCCACTGCGCAATGCGCTCTGTGATGTGCTGTGTCTGCTTCTGGATGAACAGCGCGTTATCGAACCCCTGTCGTATCATAATGTGCCCGCCCCCACCGGTGTAAGTTGTGTGCTGCACGCACAAAGGGGGCCGCCGCGCTGCGGCGCCACCCCTTTGCTGCATGTGTTTTCATACATCTTATAAGATAACACATCCGCAGCCGCCCGCACAAGTGCCAAAAGCGCCTTTTTGCGTAAAAATGTGCGCTTTTTTCCACGGCCTGCGGCACGGGCGGGGCGCGCACAGTATTCACAGGCCGTTTCCAAAGCGCGGATATCTTTTTTGGGGCGAAAAGGCTATAATAGCAATATCTTTATATGTTCCGGGGCGGCTGCGGCGCGCTGCACGCACAGGCTGCACGAAAACGGCTGTTAGCCTGAAAAGGGGCGGGGCGGCATGGGCGGACAAAAGGGCATGCGCGCTTTTTTGCAGCGCAGACGGGCTGAGCGTATGGCAGGCCTCCGCCTGCGCCGCGGAAAATCTTCAGCGGCTTTGCCCTGCGGCAAGGGCG
>PPYE01627920.1_pt1 | contig 10047 bp, 9 predicted proteins | sample 1559881 | NCBI WGS metagenome assembly PPYE01 (sample SAMN08240022, study PRJNA423297) | Human gut metagenome, whole genome shotgun sequencing project.
ACCTTCTTCGGCGTGAATTATTTCTTGAGTGGCATGCACTCTTATGGCCAGAATGACAACGTGAACGGGATATTTATTTATCTTTATCTGTCGATCATCCTAGTATTGGGGGCTGGCTTTATATCCTATCGGAAGAGAACGAATTTTAATAATATAATTGTCTAACTATAAATTGAATAGATCATGAGAACATTTAATCACGTAGGAATTGTCACTACGGAAAGTAAAGAAGGGGCGGTTTATAACGAAGGCCTGAGTGTATGGTTGACGGATTACAGCAAGAGTCCGAACCGGATCGAGTTCTTGAAATTCGAGAAAGGCAGCTGCCTACCGGAGTTGGTACAGACCAATGGCCATATCGCTTATACGGTTCCTTGTTTGGAAAAAGAGTTGGAAGGTAAGAAGGTAATCTTCGGCCCAGCTGTTTGCGACGAGCACTTGACGATCGCTTTCATCGAGGAAGAAGGTATCGCTATCGAGATCATGGAACTAAAATAATTCGTAAATCAAAATTTATAAATCTAAAGGAGGATAATACCATGTCAGACATCAAGACAAAATTCATAAATGATCCTGAGAATATTACGGCAGAGTTATTGGAAGGCTATGTATTAGCGTATCCGAATCAGGTAAAGTTGGCAGCTGAGAATATCGTCGTACGTGCTAACCCGAAAGGCAATGATAAGGTTGCGATCGTTACCTTAGGCGGTTCCGGTCATGAGCCTGCCTTGAGTGGTTTCGTAGGAGAGGGCATGTTGGATTGCTCCGTCGTGGGTGACGTATTCGCCGCTCCGGGTGCCCAACGTTTGTTTCAGGCACTGCAATTGATGGATCGTGAGGCCGGGATCTTGTTGGTCGTATTGAACCATTCCGGCGACGTGATGAGTGCTAATATGGCTTGCCAGTTGGCTGCACGTAAAGGGATCAAGGTGAAGAAATTACTTACGCATGATGATATCAGCGCAGGTATCGGGGCGAATATAGACGATCGTCGTGGCTTGGCTGGTTGTGTTCCTTTGTATAAGATATTAGGTGCCGCCGCTGAGGAAGGGAAGTCTTTAGACGAGCTGATTGAGATTGGTGAACGCTATAATAAGAACGTGGCTACCTTGGCTGTCGCTATGCGGTCTTGTACGCATCCCCAGAACGGAGGTACGATCACGAACCTTCCCGATGGTATCATGGAGATCGGTATGGGCCAACATGGCGAAGGTGGCGGTGGACAGAAACCGTTGGTATCCGCCGATGATACGGCTGCGGAGATGGTAGACCTGCTTTGCCAGCAGTTACAGCCAAAAGCCGGCGATAAGATGTTGCTGATCATTAACGGCGTAGGCGCTACTACCCATATGGAATTGAATATCATCTTCCGCAAGGCTTATAAGGAGTTGGAGGCTCGCGGCTTGCAGGTGGTGGCAAGCCGTATCCAAGAGATCTTGACCGTACAGGAGCAAGCCGGATTCCAGATGATTATGGCGATCTTGGATGAGGATCATATCGATTATTTGAATAACAAACGTGCGGACGCACCTTATTGGACAACCCTAGGTAAATAAATAATATACATGAAACAACTTACTATCGAGGCCTTCAAGGCCATGTTAGACAATGCGCTGAAACAGATCAAGGCACGTGAGGAGGAATTCTCTAAATTGGATGCCGTAATCGGGGATGGTGATCATGGTACCGCTATCGTTGCCGCTATGACTGCTGTGAATAAAAGCGCTCAGTCTGGAACGGAGTTCAAGCAAATGCTTGGTGATATGGGTATGGATGTGATGATGGAAGTGAGTGGATCGACAAGTACCTTGCTCGGTGCTTTCTTCTTGGGTATGAGCGATCATGCAGAGGGAACCGAGTTGGATGCCGCAGGCGTGAAAGCTATGTTCGCCGGTGGCTTGGCGAATGTGCAACAACAAACCCAAGCGAAACGAGGCGACAAGACGATGATGGATGCCTTGATCCCGGCGGTGGAGGCTATGCAGGCTTGTACGTCGGATGATATCAAGGAGGTCTTGAATGCCGGCGCTAAAGCGGCGCTTGATGGAGCGGAGGCTACGGTACCGATGAAAGCTAACTTTGGACGTGCCCGTAACTATGGTGAGCGTTCGATTGGTTTCGCTGATAGCGGGGCTACTTCGTGGAGCTGTATGTTCGCTTCTTTTGCAGAGGTGCTATAAAATAATACACAGCGTGAGACGGGGCATGCCCCGTCTCTACAAAATATAATAATATAACGAATAATAAATATGGCAGATTTAGATGATTTAAGAGAAGGTGCGGACTTCGGTTTAGGCATCAATTGTGAGAACCAGAGTTTCCATGTGAAGGGAGCCGAGAACTTACCTTGGGGCATGAAAGACCGTCTGTCCCGTATCTTCAACCCGAAGACAGGCAAGGCGGTTATGCTTGCTTTTGACCATGGTTTCATCATGGGGCCGACTTCCGGTTTGGAGCGTATCGACTTGAATATCGTTCCTTTGATTGAATATGCGGATTGCTTGATGTGTACCCGTGGTATCCTGCAATCTACGATCCCTGCGAATACGACGAAACCGATTTGTCTTCGTTCGGACGCTGGAACGTCTATTCTTACGGATTTGAACGATAATGTATTGATCGATATAGAGGACGCTATCCGTATGAACGTCTCCGCCATGGCGGTTATGTTGGCTATCGGTGATGAGGCGCATGAGGCTAAGACTGTGGCTAACTTATATAAGGCGGTCGATAAGGCCAGCCGTTACAATATCCCGGTAATGGGTGTTACCGCCGTTGGTAAGCAAATGGCTCGAGACGCTCGTTATTTCGGTCTGGCTTCCCGTATCTGTGCGGAGAATGGCGCTAATATCGTGAAGACCTACTATTGTGAGGGCTTCGAGAAGGTAGCCGCTGCTTGTCCGGTTCCCGTGGTAATTGCCGGTGGTAAGAAATTACCGGAGAAGGAGGCGTTGGAATTATGTTATAATGCGATCAACGACGGTGCGGCTGGCGTGGATATGGGACGTAACGTATTCCAGAGTACTTCTCCTGTCGCCATGATCCAAGCGGTTCATGCGGTCGTGCATCAAGGTATCACGCCTGATCAGGGATATGAGTTGTTCTGCAACTTAGCGAAATAATCCATCGCAGGGGTAGGTTTTACCTGCTCCTGCTTATTTATATAATTTAAACCATGAAAATCTATACTTTTATATTATCCGCATGCCTGCTACTCGTATGTTCCGCATGTCATGAGGCGTCGCATTATCTTTTATTAGGCGGTTCCGGCTGGGACAAAATCGCCATCGTAAACAAGAACACGAAAGAAATTGAATGGGAGCATCCCTTGGAAAAAGGATGGGAATGTAATTCCGTAGCTGTTACTCCCGACCGGAATATCCTTTTTTCCTATTCGAAAGGGGCGAAGCTAATCACCCGGGATCATGAGGAGGTCTGGAATATCTCCGCTCCGGAAGGCTGTGAGATGCAGACGGCCCGTGTACTTCCCAACGGTAATTATTTATTAGCGTGGTGTGGATACCCGGCGACGATCATGGAGGTGAATGCAAAAGGAGAGATCCTGTCGAAAACGGATTTCGACACCCATATTGAGCAACCCCATGCCCAATTCCGTCAAGTAAACAAAAATAAGCAGGGCAATTATTTAGTGCCCTTGTTCGCTACCTCCGAGATCCGGGAAATATCCCCGTCCGGTCAATTGCTGAAAAGCGTGAAAGTAGACGGTAACCCGTTTAGCGTGGCTGCGTTGGATAACGGTAATTATCTGGTCGCTTGCGGTGATGCCCATTGCTTCATAGAGCTGAATTTCGAGACTGGAGATATCGTTCGCAAGGTGAATGAGAACGATATCGAGGGAGCCCAGCTTTTCTTTGTTGCCCAGTTGCTCCCTAAACGGGACGGTGGTTTGTATATCTGTAACTGGCAAGGCCATGACGGAGAGGCTGCGAAAGGACATTACCCGCAGTTGATCGAGATAAACGGAGCCGGAAAGATGGTCTGGGATTTGAATGATAACGCTACCTTCGGGATGATCTCCTCTATTTGTCCGATCGATTAAAGATATATCCGGATTATTAATTATATTTGTACACCTAAATTCTAAATAAAGCATGGAAGAGAAAAACACGAATGCTACTAAACGTCGAAACCCTGTAACTTGGGTCCCTAGTGTCTATTTTGCTATGGGATTGCCTTTTGTAGTGCTGAACATGGTTACCGTACTCATGTTTAAGGGATTGGATATCTCGGATGCCCAGATTGCGTTATGGACCTCGGTTATCATGTTACCTTGGACCTTAAAGCCTTTATGGAGCCCGTTTTTGGAAATGTATCGTACCAAGAAATTCTTTGTCGTATTGACCCAGTTGTTATCCGGTTGCTTATTCGGTTTAGTGGCCTTGGCGTTAAACTTGCCGAGTTTCTTTGCTCTATCTATCGCATTATTAGGTATTATAGCGCTTAGCGGGGCTACGCATGACGTGGCAACGGATGGCGTTTATATGAAAGAGCTCTCACCGGAGAATCAAGCCAAATATATCGGTTGGCAAGGTGCGTTTTACAATTTAGCGAAGATCGTAGCCACGGGTGGTCTGGTTTATCTGGCGGGTTATATGATGCAATATTTTACCGGGATAGGATTGGAGAAAGAGGCCATGATATACGCTTGGATGATCGTTATGCTGCTTTGCGGTACGATCATGATCCTGCTTGGTTTTTATCATATGAAGATGTTGCCTTCGGGTGGAAAAGCCGCTACCGGAGAACATTCGTTGAAGGAAAGTATGGCTGAGCTATGGCTGGTCTTCAAGGAGTTCTTCACGAAGAAGTATATCGTGTGGTATATCTGTTTCATTATATTGTATCGTTTTGCCGAGGGTTTCGTGATAAAGATCGTACCTTTGTTCTTGAAAGCTCCGATAGCTGATCAAGGATTAGGACTAACGGAGCAAGAGATCGGTTTGTATTATGGTACGTTTGGAGCGGCGGCGTTTGTGCTGGGTTCTTTGCTCGGTGGATATTATATCTCGGCTAAGGGATTGCGAAAGGTATTGTTTACGCTTTGTTGTTGCTTCAACATACCGTTTTTGGTATACACGTTCTTGGCGTGTTTCCAGCCTGATAATGGTCTCATTATCGCTTCCGCCATCGTATTCGAGTATTTTGGCTATGGATTCGGTTTCGTGGGCTTGATGCTGTTTATGATGCAACAGGTAGCTCCGGGCAAGCATCAGATGGCGCATTATGCGTTCGCCTCAGGTATCATGAACCTTGGCGTAATGCTTCCGGGAATGATGAGCGGTTTTGTGAGTGACTGGCTAGGTTATAAGTATTTCTTTATCGTGACCTTGCTGGCGATGATCCCTTCATTCTTGGTAGCCTATTTCGTACCGTTCACGTATGACGATAAAGGTAATAAGTTAGTATAGTAATATTTTAATAGGATTAGTTATGGATAATTTGAAAATCGTAGGCGCTCCGCTGCCAGATATGCCTTGGGAAGATCGTCCCGAGGGTAGCAAAGAAGTATTGTGGAGATATTCGAAGAACCCGGTGATTCCTCGTGATATCCTCCCGACATCGAACAGTGTGTTCAACAGTGCTGTTGTCCCTTTCAAAGGTGGTTATGCCGGTGTGTTCCGATGCGACGATACGAATCGCCGGATGCGTTTGCACGTAGGTTTTAGCGCAGATGCCATTCATTGGAGTATCTCTGAGACAAAACTCGAGTTTGAGTGCGACGACAAGGAGATCGGCGAGTTTGTTTATGCCTACGACCCCCGTGTATGTTTTATCGAGGATCGTTACTATGTGACTTGGTGTAACGGTTATCATGGCCCGACGATCGGCGTGGCTTACACGTTCGATTTCGAGACCTTCCATCAGCTGGAGAACGCTTATCTGCCTTTCAACCGTAATGGCGTGATGTTCCCTCGTAAGATTAACGGAAACTTCGCCATGTTGAGCCGTCCGAGCGACAACGGTCATACTCCGTTCGGCGATATTTTCTATAGCGAGTCTCCGGATATGTGTTTCTGGGGTAAACATCGCCACGTGATGTCTCCGGCTGCGTTCGAGGATAGCGCTTGGCAGTGTACGAAGATCGGTGCGGGCCCTATCCCTATCGAGACTTCCGAAGGCTGGTTATTGATTTACCACGGCGTGCTTCGTTCTTGCAACGGGTATGTGTATAGCTTCGGTTCCGCTATCTTGGATTTGGAGCAACCTTGGAAAGTGAAATTCCGCTCCGGACCTTATTTGTTATCCCCGCAAAAGGATTACGAGTGCATGGGAGACGTTCCGAACGTAGTCTTTCCCTGTGCCGCCTTGCATGATCCGGAGACGAAACGTATCGCTATCTATTACGGCTGCGCAGATACGGTAACAGGATTGGCTTTTGGCTATATTGATGAGATTTTGGATTTTACGAAGAAGAATTCAATCATTTAACAGACTCGAGAAGAACAATATACTTTTGTTGTCGAAACAATATACTTTTACACACGAAAGTATATTGTTTTAGAACAAAAAGTATATTGTTTTTTTTATTAGGTAAAAGAGTAAGAGCTATGACAAAGATACAACAGTTTTTGGCAGATCTGCCCGAGGAGAAGAAATCCTTGTTTGTCCCTGTTTTCGGGAGCATGGAGAAATTTTATACGGTAGTTTACTTGATCGCCCGGAATGAGCACGTCACTGATCAGGAGAAGCCAGATCGTTATGAGGATCGTTTACAGGTGATTCGCCAGATACGTAACCGGGTGGAGAAACTAGTTTCCTCGTATGGCTTGGACGGAGGGGAGATCGTAGCCGATATCGCCAGCGACTATTTTGAGGATTATGTCAATTACAAAGAGCCGGAGCTAGACATTACGAATGATGAGTTTATCGCTATCCTCCAGAAAATATAGGAGATAAATATAATTTTATTGTGTGGTAGTATTGACATTATCCGGTATCACCGTGGCTTTGATGACTCTCCCGAACTTAATTGGTATCTTGCTGTTACATAGGGAAGTGAAAAACTCTGTCAAGGAGTATTGGCGACGGATGAAGGAGAAGTAATGACTGTGAATAACATTTTTTGTGTATAATACGCTTTGTATGTGTTTAATAACGCCTATCTTTGCCAATTACCGGAATTTTAGGTTCTGGGTATTAGTTGAGAAGAGTAATGATTGAGAGTTGGCAAAGTTTTATTGAATGAAGTATTTTACAAAGTTAATACGCTGGATATCTTCACAGGAGCATTTATATTTCTTATTTGCCCTGTTATTTATCATCCCAAACTGTGTGTTCTTTTTTACGGAACCGCTTCCCGTCACGGTCGGTATCGCCTCGTTGCTGATACCTTTGGCCTTTTGGATGGGTGTTTTGTTAGTGGCCCGTAAACCGGGGATCGTGGTTTGGTGCCTGTTGCCGAAGGTTATATTAGATGGGGGGCAGTTGGTGCTTCTGTATCTTTTCGGGCAGTCCGTGATAGCGGTTGATATGTATTTGAACCTTACCAGCTCGAACGCTTCCGAGGCTAGCGAATTATTGGGGAATATCATTTTGGTGATCGGTTGCGTATTCTTTTTCTATACATTGCCTACTCTAATACTCGCTTATCGTTCGATACGGCAGAAAGAGAAATTGCGAAATCCTTTCCGGAAGAAATGGGCCAAGATCAGCCTAGGCATGTTTGTCATGGGCTTGATCCTTTGCTTCCTGTCTCCTTTGCAAGATCACCGGTTTTCATGGAAGGACGATGTGTATCCGGCTAACGCCCTATACAATTTATATTGGAAAACGGGAGATCTACGTCTTGGTAGTGGGAGAGACCTCCCGTGCTATGGAATGGAGCCTTTACGGATACGAGCGCAAGACGACTCCCCGTATGGAGGCTTTAGACGGATTGGTGCATTTCACGGATGTGGTGACGCAATCGAATAATACGCATAAAAGTGTCCCCATTATCCTGTCCGCTGCCAGCGCCGAGAATTATGGAGTCCTTTACGACGAGAAAAGTATCGTGACCGCTTTCAAAGAGGCTGGTTTCCGTACGCTCGTGATCGCCAACCAGAAACTAACGACCTCGATGATCGGCGCTTTTTACCGGGAGGCAGATACCTTTATCGATATGAGCGCATTTAATACGGGTTCTACGCTAACCTCCTTGCACGATGCGGCGATCCTGCCTTATCTAAAGAAGGAACTGGATAAAGAGGACGGTAATCTTTTCGTAGTACTGCATACTTATGGCTCGCATTTTAATTACCATGAACGTTATCCGAAGGAGTTCCGTTTCTATAGGCCGGATAAGGCGGAGGGAATTCGTGCCTCGTATAAAAAGGAGTTACGGAACGCTTATGATAATTCCATCCACTATACAGATTACGTGCTGGGGGAAATCGTGGATATGTTGGCGAAGACAAATGCTCCGGCATCCATGCTTTACTTAAGCGATCATGGAGAGGATATCTTCGATGATTCCAGAGCCCGTTATCTGCATGCTTCTCCGATACCGACCTATTACCAGTTGCATATCCCGTATGTGATCTGGTTCTCGAAGGCTTACCGGGAGTCATATCCCCAGAAATATCTGGAAGCGCAGGCACACGAGACTTATCCGGTTAGCACGAACAGCGTATTCCATACGATGCTTGATATAGCCGGTGTGCGGACTCCGGTGGCCGATTCCACGTTTGCTTTAACGAATCGTGCCTTCAAGGTACGTGACCGTATGTATCTGGGAGACCATGACGACCCGATCCCATTTTGGAAAGTCGGCTTAAAAAAGCAGGATTTTGAGATGATGGATAAATGGGATATCGCTTATGATAGGAATTAGACTGATCTCAATCGTATATGAAAGAGCAAAGCGGACATATTACTAGCAAGGTGATATTAGGCTATATTTTGCTGATTACCATTGCGGTCTGCTCAGTCGCTTACATTTATAATATAGTAGAGAAAGTGGCCGAGGAGGACGAGCCGGATCATCAGGCACGCCGGAAGGTGTACTTGGTCACCAATACGCTCTCCCTGCTCTATGAAAGCGAGGCGTTGGGGCAGTTGGTAGGCATGCCCCAGAACGAGTTCCGCCACTTCAATCGTACGTTGAATAAGGCCCATAATAACATGGATTCGTTGAGGACCTTGGTGACGGACTCCATGCAACTCCTGAAAATAGATACGATCGACATACTGCTGGAGCGTAAGCGATGGAATACCCGCCGCTTGCTTGAGACTTGGCAGGAAGCGAACACGGAGCGTCTTTATACGGAGAATATCGAGAAAATAATTGCCGTCCGGGATACGATCGTAAATGAGGTGCAGGTACAAGAGCGGGTAGAGGTCAAGCAAGATACGGTGGTAGTTCCCCGTAAGAAGCGAGGATTCTTCAAGCGTTTGGCCGACGTGTTCTCTCCCGGCAAGGAAGATACCAGCATCGTGGTGAACACGACCCGGGAGATCGTTACCGATACGTTGGTGAACGCTTATAATCCGACCGATACGATTGTCAGCGTGCTGAAAAGCATCCAAGACAGTGTGGCTTGGCAACGGCAACAACTGATGGATCAGTTGTTGGAAAGGGCCTCTAACTTACGGTATAACAATAGCGTGATTACCCGGGAGATCAACCAGATGCTCCGTAATATCGAGGAGGAGGAGATGGAGGCGTCGCTGGAAAGGGTCTATAAGAAGCAGGTACTATTAAGGGAGACCTCCCATTTGATCGCCGGAATCGCGATCGTCTCCGTGGTAATCGCCTTTCTGTTCCTCTTCTTTATCTCACGGGATATCTCACGAAGTAAATATTACCGTATGCAACTGGAAAAGGCGAAACAGGTCGCCGAGAGCTTATTGCGAAGCCGTGAGAAGCTGATGTTGACGATCAGCCACGATATACGGGCTCCGCTCTCTTCCATCATCGGATATATCGAGCTTTTGCTACGCCGCCATCCAGACGAGCGTCAGCAATATTATCTGGAGAACATGAAAGGTTCCTCGGATCATATCCTTTCCTTGGTGAACGACCTGTTGGATTTCCAGCGGTTGGAG
>PPYE01233998.1_pt1 | contig 10045 bp, 6 predicted proteins | sample 1559881 | NCBI WGS metagenome assembly PPYE01 (sample SAMN08240022, study PRJNA423297) | Human gut metagenome, whole genome shotgun sequencing project.
AGGAAGAGTACGAACAGTGGAAGATGGAGGAAGCACAGGGAGTCTGTGAGGAGTTCTTAAATGCATATCAGCAGAAGGATGGGGAGACACTGACAAGACTTCTCTGGAATCAGGGGTATGGGGAACCTGTGGAATTTAGTGAATATATGAAGATCACGGCAGAACACCTGTCTTATGAGATTGGGGATGCAAAGAAACAGAAAGATGGAAGCTGCTGGGTTTCCGTAGAGATCACCAACTTGGATCTTCCAGCGATTTCAGAGCTGGAGCTTGAGAAGAAGACTCATTTAAATCTGGATTCGGGGTCTGTGTTAAATGATTTGCTGCATCTTCTCGCAGACTGGGATACAAAAAATCTGGGAGAGATGCCAATGAAGACTTATCAGGCAGACATACTTCTCAAAGAAGAGACACTTCAGTGGAAGATAGAGATGACCGATGAGTTGTCAGATGCGCTGCTTGGAGGATATGTGGAGCTTTACAGTGAAGTCGTGAAAGAGTTGGAGGGAGCACAATGAGAAGAAAACGGATATGGGGAATGATACTTGCTGTCTGTATGCTTGTGCAGCCGCTTGGTGTACTTGCAGAAAAAAAGGAGCAGAAAGGGTATCTGAATATACGGGACTATGCGACCGGAGAAAAGTCACAGATCTACGTGAAGGCAGAGGATAAGATAATCTATGCGCAGCCGGAAGAAATCGCACAGATCTGTGGTGCGGTTGTGGAAGAAAGCGCAACTGGAGTTATTCTGAACCGGAATGGTTACAAGGTAAGGATCAATGCAGAAGTAGGGGATGCATCACTGGACAATGAGGTGGGATCGATTTCAAGACAGATCTTTCCACTGGAATGTAAGGTGGAAGATGATGAGATTTATCTTCCGCTGGAGAAGACAATGTACCTGATGAATGCCGGATGGCAGATCGATGGAGATACGGTTGTCGTGGATGCTCCGAAAGAGACGTTTTGGAATCTTCTGAATGATTTCCCGAAACTGACAAAAATGCGTCCGCTTGCCAGTGATCTTTATGGAAAGCATGTTTATGGAAAGAGCTTTAAATATGTGATGCTGGCGCTGGGAGATGAGATTGATTACCGGATTGTTTTATCAATACCCGGTGCAAATATGATTGAGAAGCAGCAGTGTGAGAAAGTATTATATGATCTCGGAGAGGATGACTCGAAATATCTGGCAGGAAGAGAGGATGTCCTTGCAGATATGGAAACGCTGTTAAAGACATTTAAAGATGGATATGGGATGGCAGACGGGCTTGGAACTATACCGGAAGATCTGTCCGGCATCCTGGAATATATGGAAAAGAGAAATGGGATTCCATTTACAAAGTGGGATGTGATTCCGGAAGAGTGGCTTACAAAGCTGATCGACAGCCAAGAAGGGATTTCACAGAAAGCGACAGACCTTGACCTTGCACTTCGCCTGTATACAGCGATCGAGGCAGTTCACCGTCTGGAAAACTGGCAGGAAATTTACTGTGATCAGCTGAAATCGCTTGCGGACAGTGACATGTCCTATGTGAAACGAGCGGGGGAGCGGGCAGAAATGCTTCAAGATTGTGCAAAAACATTATATAAGAATAGTTCTGATTCGGAGAAAGAATTATGGCGCCAGATCATTCGTCAGGTAATGGATGCATTTCTCTCCGAACTTTTCAAGATGGTTCCGGGCGCAGGGAAAGCATTGGAAGTCTATGAGATGATCATTCCTGTGGCTTCCGCAATTCCAGAGATTTCTGAGCAATTTGATCTCGGAAGCGATGCATATGATGCAGACATCTTGCTGGACATTGGTACAATGGCGCTGCACAACTGCAGCTATGTATTGAATAACCTTGTGGATCAGCAGGAGATTACAATAGAACAGATTCAGGAAGCGAGAGCAAACTACATGCTGATGATACGGGCTTATTTTCATACATGGGACCGCATTGGAAAAATAAAGGAAGCGGAGGGGAACCCTCCTTCTGCGGATGAGATCGATGTCACAAAATGGGATACTGTGCAGTTGGAAATGATGAATCTGCAGGAACTGATCACAAAAAGTTATGAGCTGATCATAAGAATGAATGAAAGTGCAAGATATGACACTGCACTGTTGCTAAATACAGAATATAAGAACTTACACAATGATAAAACAGAGGAGGGTATGATCCGTGAGAAGATCCCGCTTTCTCTGATTACAGAGGAACGTATGCAGGCAGACAATGAAGGTGTCGGAAATGTGATTCAGGAAGAGGATGGTTCCATCTATTACTGGAAATATCAGAAGAGCAGTTTTGAAGAGACTGGAACGCTGGCACAGTATCAGGCACTGCCGGGAGTGAGCAATGCGCTGATCAAGAGAGAGCCGTCCGGAAATGAAGAGACGGTCTTCGAGGCAGAAGGCGCCGGGGAGATCGCAGTTACCGACGAAAAAATCTTCTATGAGAAGCCGATCGACAATATGTCAGTGACAAAGATTTGCAGTTATGACCGAAAGAGTGGAGACATTACAGAGATCAAAGAAGGAAAACTGAAAGCGGCGACGGAGAAATATATTATCTGTTCGGATCCGTATGAGGAAGAAATCTATAGCTTGAACATTTCTAATGAAGAGGAAACGAAATTAGGGGATGGAAGTTATCTTGCGATTAAAGATGGATTTATCTACTATCAACTGGCAGGAGTTGGCAAGGATAAAGTAACATTGGCACGAATCCAGCCAGACGGAAGTGATGATAAAGAACTATGTACGGTGGATCTGGAAGAGCACGTAGATGAGGATGACCTTGTCAGCAATGCAACAATCGCATTCATGGTATTTCAGGGAAAAGATATTTATTTTTCATATGGAAACTATGGGGGATCAGCAGTCATGTATCAGGGCGGAAAGATCGCGAAGTACAGTGGTGAAGAGGAAACGGTAGAAGACCTGACGCCGGAAGAGTGGGATGAGCTGAAGGCAGCTGACTTTGTGGTCAATGCAGATGGAACGGTAGATAAAGAATACATCGGAAATGAACTGCATGACACATCGCCGATGGCGGAATATTATACTGCAGACGGAAGTGTATTCTATTATGCGGAAAATGGAGCTCCGGAAGAGATCATCACGCAGGAGGATTATGCTTCGGTCGGAGAAGGAATCTGTGGACAAGCGACTGATGATACTGCGCTTACATTAAAGTATGTGGAAAAATTCGGAGAAAAGGTATATTTCTTTATGGATTCCGGTGAAAAGCAAAGCGAAGGAGGAATAGGATGGCGCTATTCTTATAAGCTGCAGAGCGGAGCGATGCTGGAGAAAGATCTGTCGACCGGAGAAGTGACGACATTGTACACTTATTAAAGAGAGAGGTGCCTATGAGAGTGAAAATAATACAAAAGACAGTATTGACCTTTTGTCTGCTGGCACTGGCAGGGTTCTCGGCTCCTATGCTGGTCCATGGAGTGGAAGATAGACAGAGTACAGATTCCGATTTCCACATCGATGAGGAGGGATGCCTGACCAGCTACACCGGATCGGAGGAGCATGTAGTGATCCCAGAAGGAGTGAAGCGCATCGGAGGTGATCCTAATAACAGTATCTTTGCGGATACGGAGGCAGAGATAAAAAGTGTTGTAATACCAGACAGTGTAATCGAAATCAGCGAGGGGGCTTTTTTGGATTGTATGGAGCTGGAAGAAGTGACAATGGGAAATGGAGTCAGAAGAATCGGTGGCGGAGCTTTTTTTGGATGCTGTCGAATGAAGACCATTCATTTGTCGGAGAATTTGAAAGAGATTGGACCGCAAGCATTCAACTTTTGCGAATCTCTGGAAACATTGGAACTGCCGCCTAGTCTGCGAAATATAGAAGTTGGAGTTTTTAGAAATTGCACTCATCTGAAAAGTTTGAAGATTCCGGATGGGGTGCAGGCAATTCCGGAGGGAGCATTCTTTCAGTGCTATAATCTGGAAGAATTATATATTCCTTCCAGCGTAACTAAAATTGGAATAAAAAGTAAGCAGATATCACAGGGTGAGCCGGTGTCAATTGGTTTGGAGGATTGTGAAGACCTGACAATCTATGGCGCAGCAGGCAGTGCAGCGGAGAAGTATGCACAAGAAAAGGATATCACCTTTGTGGAGGATGCAAGCATGCAAAGCACTGTGATACCGGATTCCGAAGAGGAGGAACTGGAAACGCAAGAAGAGGAAGAAGAGGTGGAAGAAGAGGAAGAAGAGGCAGAAGAAGCGATAGAAGAGGAAACAGATAAAGACGAGGAAGAGAAAAAAGAAAGTTCGCAAAAAACAGAAAGTGAAACTTCTGTGGACAGAGTGCAGATCGTTGGACTGACAGTGGGGGCAGTTGGTCTGGTGATCATTCTGATCACAGTTGTGATTCAGATCATAAGAAATCGTACAAGAAAATAATAGAAACTATAGAAAACAGGTACAGAGATCACAGGGAAGATGAGAAAATTTTCCCGTATAGTTGTGAGATGTACCTGTTTTTTACTGGAAAGAAATAAAGAAAGTGCGATATTCAGTTATAATGAAAAGCTAGTTGTCTGTCGCAATCTTATGCCGGATCTCCCGCGGCGTACATCCATAGATTTCCTTGAACATCTTGTTGAACAGTTTGTAATTTGTAAATCCATGCCGTTCCACGATTTCCATAATGCCGTCATCCGTGTTGCAGATATCGTAGTAGATATGGATCAGCCGGATCTGGTTGACGTACCGTGTGAACGTCACACCGAGGTGCTGCTTAAAGAAGCGGCAGAAATATTCCCGGCTCAGACCAATCTTCTCTGCAGCTTCCTCAAGGGAGATTGGTTCGCTGTAATGCTCATCTACATAGGAAGTGATCGCGCTTAGCCGGTCGAGGCTCCCGACATTTTCCGGGATCAGAGATTCTTCCGACGGGCGGGCAAAATGTGTCAGGATCAGATAAAGTACCTCCATTGCGATCGACTCACATTCCAGGCGGTACCCGAGAGGCTGCTGGACATAGAGGGGCGGAAGTTTCTTCAGTAATTCGCAGATGTGAAGATAAATATCCAGTTTCTCTTTGACGAGGAAATCCCGGCTGAACTGAAGGTTTAAACGATCGAGATCAGGGATATATTTCTGCAGATGCTGGCGGGAATAGTGGATGCAAAGTCCCATGGTCATCGTGGCACATTTTGATTCGTGAATCTGATTGGAGTCAATTAAGACGAACTCTCCCGGAACGACGAGATGTTTGTGTCCGTTGATGCTCATTTCTGCAGAACCGTTGAGCACGAAGATCAGTTCCAGCGGAGAGTGCCAGTGAGGCGGTGTATAATAGCCTCGCTCCGTATAATATTTGATAGCAATCCCGGTATCTTCCACGTTATATAATTGTTTATATTTAAATGCAATCATGTGATAACATCTCCTTATGTCAATTTTGACCTAAAAGTAGTCAATTTTATATCTAAAAAACAATATAGCAGTATGATAACATAATACACGTAGCAAGGGAAAGCAATTTATAAAAGTGAAAATAAAGGAGAGGTTATTATGACAACAATCGCATTAAAAAATCAGAACGTATATGTAAACAATAAAGCAGAGAAAAAGGCAGAAAAGAAAGTATCTGTATGGGCAAAGATCGAAGCATTTCTTTTAGAAAATGCGGATGCATTAGAAGCATATGCTTGTTTATTAAGCGGAAGAACTTATGTCCCAGATCACAAATAGGATGGGGCATAAGCAAATGGAAAATCAAAAAGAAGAGTGACAGCAGGAAGAACTTCAAAAGTGTCCTGCTGTTTTTTTGTATAGAAAAATCCGTTGGAACCTGTTTGTTTTAGCGTATATGGTCTCTCAGTTCTTTTCTAAGCGCACCGGGGGTTGTGTGAAAATGTTCCTGAAACATGCGGCGGAATACTTTGTAATTCTTAAAACCATGGATTTCCAGCAGCTGATAGAGTGGATAGTCTGTGCAGGACAGATCATGGTAAATATGGGAAAGACGAATTTCATTAATATATTCCAAATAAGTGCAGCCCATATGCTTTTTGAAAAAGCGGCAGAAATATTCCGGCTGCAGAGAGGCGATCTTTGAGATCTCCGGAATAGAGATCGGCAGGTTGTAATTCTGTTTTGTGTACTCAATGACCGGCTCCAGAAGAGAGAGATTCTTAAAACGGCGGTCGGTAAAGCGAAGCGGCAGTTCCCGGCGGAAATCTCTGTAAAGATGATAGAGAAGATCAAACAGCAGGCTTTGGAACCGGAGGGTATTGGCAGAAGATAAGGATTCTCTGCCGGCAGCCGAGATCATTTCTCGCAGAATTGTCTTGAGTGCATCCAGTTTCTCCTTCGTTTCGCAGTCTTGTGCAAAAACAGGCACATCGAAAAAAATGGTGGAAATATCCGGAATGTATTTTTTGAGAAGAGAATGCGGAATCTGCACAAGAAGACTGCGTGTATCCTTCACATATCTGGTCGCATGTATCACTTTGGAATTGATAATGATACAGTCATCCGGCTGCAAGAGGAAAGTCCGGCCGTCGGCAGTCACTTCAAAAGTGCCATCCAGGACAAAATTGATCTCAAGTGCATTGTGCCAGTGAGACATAATATAGATATCCGACGCATGAAAAAGATCAAAACGGATATCCGAATTGTGAGAAAGTTCAATATGCTCATGCGCGGCAGAAATTTCTTTTGGCATAGGAATCCTCCTGATTTTGTGAAAAATTAGAAAAAGAATTTGCGGTCAGTATTTGTATGTTCCATCACTCTTTTTTGCATATCATTTATCATATCACAGAAATCTGTTCAAAACAATCGGAAGACAATCCCCAAAAAGATAAAATCGACCTATATAAAAGTAAGGATAAGGACTTACAAAAAGAGTGCAGGAAGGAGTATAATAAAAGGTAGATTGTATTCGATCAGATTGGAGGTAATATTATGGACGTAAAAGCATTAGTTGCAAAAATGACACTGGAAGAAAAAGCGGGGCTTTGCTCCGGGCAGGATTTCTGGCATACAAAAGCGGTTGAACGGCTGCAGATTCCGGCAATGATGGTGAGTGACGGACCTCACGGGCTGCGGAAACAGGATGAGAGTGGAGATCATCTCGGAATCAATGATAGTATCAAAGCAGTCTGCTTCCCGGCAGGATGTGCGACGGCGTCTTCCTTTGACAGAGAACTTCTCTATAAAATAGGAGAGACTCTCGGAAATGAATGCCAGGCAGAGGGAGTCGGAGTCATCTTGGGACCGGCAGTCAATATTAAGCGCTCCCCGCTCTGTGGAAGAAACTTTGAATATTTCTCAGAAGATCCTTATCTTGCATCGGAGATTGCGGCAAGCCAGATCAAAGGAGTACAGAGCAGACAGGTAGGAACAAGTATCAAACATTTCCTTGCAAATAATCAGGAGCACAGAAGAATGAGTTCCAGCTCAGAAGTGGATGAGAGAACGTTGCGGGAGATTTATTTAAGTGCATTCGAGGGTGCAGTGACACAGGCAAAACCGTGGACCGTGATGTGTTCCTACAATAAGATCAACGGAACTTATGCAGCAGAGAACAAGACATACCTGACAGAGGTACTTAGAGATGAATGGGGATTTGACGGGTTTGTTGTCAGTGACTGGGGTGCGGTCAATGACAGGGTACCGGATCTGGAAGCGGGACTTGACCTTGAGATGCCGACTTCTTTCGGGCTGAATGACAAGAAGATCGTAGAGGCTGTAAAGGCGGGAACACTCTCAGAGGAAGTGCTTGATAAGGCAGCAGAGAGGATTCTGAATATTGTCTACCGCTTTGAAGAAAACAGAGATACGACAGCAGTATTTGACCGTGAGGCGGATCATGAATTTGCAAGAAAAGCAGCTTCTGAATGCATGGTGCTTCTGAAAAATGAAGGAGTTCTTCCGCTTGCAAAAGAGAAAAAGGCGGCATTTCTCGGAGCATTTGCAGAGAAGCCGAGGTATCAGGGCGGCGGAAGCTCCCACATCAATTCGTTTAAGACAGAATCGGCTCTTGAGATGGCGGCAGAATACCCGGTTGTATATGCAAAAGGATATGACACAAAGGAAGATAAGATTGACGAAAAGCTTGTGGCAGAGGCGGTGAATGCAGCCAGAGAAGCGGAGGTTGCTGTAATCTTCGCGGGACTTCCGGATGCGTTTGAGTCCGAAGGATATGACAGACAGCATATGCGTCTGCCGGAATGCCAGAACCACCTGATTCAGGAGATCTGCAAAGTCAATGAAAATGTAGTTGTCGTCCTGCACAATGGTTCTCCGGTGGAGATGCCTTGGGCAGATCAGGTGAAAGGAATCCTGGAAGTATACCTTGGCGGGCAGGCAGTCGGCGGAGCAACGGTGGATGTGCTTTACGGAAAAGTAAATCCGAGCGGACATCTTGCGGAGACATTCCCGGTAAAACTGCAGGATAATCCGTCTTACTTATCTTATGTAGGAGAAGGAAATAAGGTGGAGTACCGCGAAGGCGTTTTTGTGGGATACCGCTACTATGACACAAAAGAAATGGATGTTTTATTCCCGTTCGGACATGGACTGAGTTATACGACATTTGCTTACAGCAATATGAAGTTAGATAAGACAGAGATGGATGACACAGACACATTGACAGTCCAGGTGGATGTGACAAATACAGGTGACTGCTTCGGAAAAGAAGTGGTACAGCTCTATGTGATGCCTCCGAAAGGAAATGTGATCCGTCCGGTCAAAGAGCTAAAAGGATTTGAGAAGATCGGATTAGAGCCGAAAGAGACAAAGACAGTGACATTTACACTGGAAAAACGGGCATTTGCTTACTACGACACAGACCTTCAGGCATGGAATGTAGAGAGCGGAAGCTACCAGATTGCACTTGGACAGTCCTCAAGAACTATCCTTGCAAAGCAGAAAGTAGAGATCCGTTCGACGACGGAGAAGAGACCGGAACTGAACATGGATACGACATTCGGCGATATCATGGAAATTCCGAGAGCAAAAGAAGTTATGGCAGAATTTGCCGGGGCGCTTTCCATCTTCGGGCAGATGGAAGGAGATACCCTTGGAGAAGGAACCGGAGATATGATGGAGGCGATGATGCGGTATATGCCGCTGCGCGGGCTGATTGCATTTGGCGGCGGAAAACTGACATTTGAAGACACCGAGAAACTGCTTGAGAGATTAAAGAAGCTGTAACAAAAGTAAAATGAAAAAGCGGTTCTATGAAATGGAGGTATCTTGCTATGACAAAACAATTCAATTATGACGATGTTCCGGTACTGGAGACAACCGGTGGAAAACTGAAAGGATATTTTTACGAAGGAGAATATATTTTCAAAGGAGTTCCGTATGCGCAGGCGGAGCGGTTCCAAATGCCGCAGAAGGTGACATGGGAGGGGGTAAAAGATGCCTCTTCCTATGGGTTTGTCTGTCCGCTTCTGCAGAATGAGACACCAAGTGCAGAACTGATGGTGCCGCACCGCTACTGGCCTCAGAACGAGAATTGCCAGAATCTGAATATTTGGACAAAATCACTGGAAAAAGGGGCGAAAGCGCCGGTGATCGTCTGGCTTCACGGAGGCGGATATTTTGCGGGCTCTTCCATCGAGCAGGTTGCCTATGATGGATTTCAGATGTGTAAAAACGGAGATGTGGTAGTCGTATCGATCAACCACCGCCTGAACATTCTCGGTTATCTGGATCTGTCTCCATTCGGGGAAAGATATGCCAATTCAGGAAATGCAGGCCATGCAGATATGGTAGCAGCGCTCCGGTGGGTACACGACAATATTCATTTATTTGGCGGAGATCCGGACAATGTAACAATCTTCGGACAGTCCGGCGGTGGAATGAAGGTTGCTGATCTGATGCAGATCGAAGCCGCAGACGGGCTGTTTCACAGAGCGCTGATCATGAGCGGAGTGGGAAGCGCATCGCTGATGTCATCCTGCACCGGAGACGGGCGTGCAATCGTAACTGCAATGTTAAAAGAACTTAAGATCACAGAAGGCGAAGTTTCAGAAGAGGATGTAAAAAAGCTGGAAACAATCCCATATTATGT
>PPYE01777322.1_pt1 | contig 10044 bp, 4 predicted proteins | sample 1559881 | NCBI WGS metagenome assembly PPYE01 (sample SAMN08240022, study PRJNA423297) | Human gut metagenome, whole genome shotgun sequencing project.
AACGTGATGCCGTTGATCTCCTTGTCGGTTTGGAACGGGAAGCCGGCGAACTCGACGCGCACGTAGCTCAGCACGCCCGAGTTGTCGGTGTCGACCGGGTTGCTGCCTCCGCCGTGATACGAGCGGGGACCGCCTTCGATCTGCTGCTCGCCCTTATTGTTGCTGGCGCGGCCGCAGAGGATCAGTCCGCCCCAGTCGCCCGGCCGACGGTTGCCGGGAGCCTCTTCCGACGTGAAGACGATCGGCTTGGAAGCGGTCCCCCGGGCGAAGATCTGGCCGCCCCGCTCGATAATCAGCGCTGCCTGAGTCTGCTTGTCGCCCCGGATGACGGTACCGGCCGGAATCGTGATCGTCGATCCGTCCTCGATGTAAACCCAGCCGCGCAGTTTGTACTTGCGCGAGGCGTTCAGCACGTAGTCGCCTTTCGGTGCGGGAAAGTGCTTGTCGCCGTTGCCTATGTAGTAAACCGAGTCCGATCCTTCCTTTTCGCCGAATACGAGCCCCGTTTCGTAGACGCCCGAGGGGGCCGGACCGGGACCGGGATTTCCGCTGCCGTTGTCATCGTCCGAACAGGCCGCCAGTATGGCGACCGAGGCCATCATGGCCAGAATCATCTGTTTTTTCATCGTGTAGATAGTTAAGGAATGAATGGTGTTTCCGAAGTCGTGAGATTTACTCGTTTTTCGTATGCCGCGAGGGTCAGAACGTGGCCGTCAGCGACAGCGAGAAGCTGCGGCCCGGATAATAGCGCTTGGTTGTTTGGGAGCGTTCGTGCACGACGCCCTCCGAGTCCCTGAAGCGCGGAAACTGCATGAAGCGGACCGCGTCGCCGAGCAGGTCGCGCGCGGCGGCCTTCGCCTCGAGCCATTTGCAGAGGCGTTGGCCGACCGTCAGATCGAGCGAGTTGCGCGGCATCTCGTACATGTCCGGGATATTGCTGTTGAACGTGTCGCCTCCGCTCGTGCTGACCCGGCCGATGCCGACGATTCGTTTGCCGATGCGGTTGTAGAGAATGCCGGCCGCGAAGCCGATCCGGCCGTTCTGGTAAAACAGTCCGGCGTTGACCAGATAGGGCGACTGTCCCTGCATCGGCCGGTCGTGTTCGCGGCTTTGCTCGCCGAACAGAACCTTGCTTTCGATCCAAGCGGCGTTCAACGTCAGCATGAAATTGTTCATGCCGATGAACGCAAGGCTTTTCCTGAGATCGATCTCGACGCCGTAGTTGCGGGCCGAGCGGGCGTTCTCGAACGAAAACTGGTAGGAGCCGCCGGCATCGACATAGTTCCATTCGATCGGATTCTTGAAATGCTTGTAGAAAACGGCGACCGAAATCGTTTCGCCGGCGGCCGGATAGAGTTCGTAGCGCAGGTCGACGTTCTGCACGACGGCCTGCCGGAGGTCCGGATTGCCGGTAATCGTGCTGAACATGTCGAAATCGTAGTAAGTCGACGGCGACAGCTCGCGGAACTCCTGCCGGTTGACGCTCATGCCGTATGCCAGCCGGACGAGCATCCGGGGCGTCAGGTTATACGTGGCGTTGAGCGACGGCAGCGCGTTGTTGTATCGGTAGGTGTTCGTCCGGGTCCGGAAATTGGTTTCCGACGGATAGCTTTCGAGCGAAGAGCGGTAGCTTTCGAAACGGACGCCGGCGTAGACGTTGAAGCGCCCGAGCGACATGTTCAGCGCCGCGTAGGCGGCCAGCACGTCGCTGTGGGCCGAGTAGTCGTCCGTGTTGTGCGTTTCGTCCTGAACGTGCAGCTTGTCGGGTGCGCCCAGATTTTCCGGTGCGAAGATCTGCTCGGCGGGCAGCGAGCCGAAACCGGCGGGCAGCTTGTTCTGATAGGCATTCCACTTGTAGAGGAAGTTGCGGGTAGCGTAGCGGCGCGTTTTGTATTCGCCGTATAGTCCGGTGCGTAACTCGGGGCGGAGCGTCCCGTCGGGAAAGAGCGGCAGGCTCAGGTTCGCTCCGGCCGAAGCGACGTGCTCGTCGAGCGAGGTAAAGTAGCGCGATACGCTGCCTTGATCGATCGAGTATTCGTAAATGCCGTTTTCGGGATTTTTCTCGCGCTCGACGATCCGGCGGTCGGGCTGGCGGCGGTTCGAGTAGGAGTAGGCTGCGTTCCAGTCGAACTTCGCGCCGCTGCGGATCCAGTCGTGACTGCCTGCGAACTGGCCCGTGTAGGCGCTACGGCTCACGTACAAGTATTCGTCCTGCTGTTGCTCGTAATATCCGCTGACGTTGCGCCATCCTTCGCGGTCGGTGAAACGGTTGCGTCCCAATTGGTTGAATATGTTGCGGAATTCGTAACGGCTTACGCACGAGCGCTTGTCGGCTGCCGGAACGTAAGAGAGATTCAGCATAGCGCCGAGCTTCACGTCGTTCGTGTATTGGTTGTCGGTGTATTTGAAGTTGTACAGAGGTTCGTCTTCGGTGTAGTTGTAGATGCCGAACTGCGAGTTTTCCATGCGCAGCAGGCTTTTGTTCGTGTTCGAGTAGTTCAATGCCGCGACCAGCCCGACCGCGTCGCGGCGGGCGGTCACGAAGCGACGGTTCAGCGCTATGTTCAGTTTCTGGTCGATTGTCGGGCGGCGGCTCAGCACTCTCCAGTCGTTGTTGAAGCCGGTGCGGGTCACGCGGTCGACCGTCGTGACGTCGTCGTTGTCCACGCGATGCGGAACGTTTTTCAGCGAGCGCATGCCGTTGTCGAAGCCGAGCCAGTCGGTTGCGCTGCCCGGGGCATAGCGGAAATCGTTCGAGTGCGTGACGCTGTTGAATCCTGTGCCGTAGCTGATCGTCAGCGAGTTTTCCTCGGGTACGACTTTCGTGCGGATTCGGATGAAACCGCCCGAGAAGTCGGCCGGCAGTTCCGGTGCGGGCGACTTGACGATTAGCAGGTTGTCGATCTGCGAACTGGGCAGGACGTCGAACGAGAACGCGCGCGTGTCGGCTTCGGAGCTCGGCACGGCCGCCCCGTTGATCCATACGTTGTTGTAGCGTTGGGCCAGTCCGCGGACGATGACGAACTTGTCGTCGATGACCGAAATGCCCGGGACGCGGCGGATTACTTCCGAAGCGTCCTTGTCCTGAGTGCGGGCGATCGTCTGGGCCGATATGCCGCTGGCGAGGTAACGGGCCGATCGCATCTGCGCGATCAGTCCCGCGTCGCTGTCGACCTTGCGCGTCGCGACGACCACGGCTCCGTCGAGCTGCGACGATTCGGGCTCGAGCGTTACGCTCAACTCGCAAGATTCGTCCCTGCGCAGCTCGAGCGGTTCGCTGCGGAATCGTTTGTAGCCGATGAACGACACCGTGACAACGGCCGTTCCGGGTTCGGCGCCGAGAATCAGAAATTTGCCTTCGGAGTCGGTGATCGCTCCGAGCGTCGTTCCTTCGATGGCGACCGTCGCTCCGACGATCGGGGCGCTCGATACATCGACAACGGTGCCGCGCACGACGGCCGAAGCGGCTTGGGCGTCGGCCCGTGCCGGAAAGGAAAGCATGCTCAGCATGAAAAAGAACGATGTCAGTCGGGTCATGAGTTGATAGAGGCGTATTGGTTTTCGATGCCGCAAAGTTACCGGTCCCTGCGGTACGGCTGGTTAACGTACCGAGACCAAACCGTGAAGTTTAAGTTACGAACCGGGCTTCACGTAAAAAGAATGTTAAGAGGGAAAAGACCGGCGCATGCTCAGTTTTTCCTGCAAAGCAGAGGTTGAATCCGAAAAAAATCGTTAATTTGGGCTTCCATTGAACGATTTAAACGAGGAAAGCATGAATCGCAAACACATCCTGATCATTCTGTCGATCCTGCTGCTGCTCCCTTGGGGCGGATACGGGGCGAAGGCGAACAAGGCGGTATTTATCATCGTGGACGGTGTTCCGGCCGATATGATTGAGCGGCTGAAACCGCCTGCAATCGGCCGGATCGCGGCCGAGGGCGGCTATTCGAGGGCCTACTGCGGCGGGATCGCCGGTACGTACTGCGAGACGCCGACCATTTCGGCTGTCGGGTACAACTGCATCCTGACCTCCGCATGGGCCAACAAGCACAACGTATGGGACAATTCTCCGAAGCCCGATTACAGCTACTGGTCGATTTTCCGGATCGCCAAGGAGCAGAAGCGGGACGTGACGACGGCTCTCTATTCGAGCTGGACCGACAACCGCACCGTGTTGCTCGGCGAAGGGTTGCCCGAGACGGGAGACCTGAGGATCGACTATGTCGTCGACGGTTTCGATCTCGACCAGAAGAACTATCCCAAGGAGAAGGATGATCTGCAAGTCTATCGCATCGACGATACGGTGTCGAGGGCTGCGGCGGCCGGTATCCGCGAGCAGGCGCCGGACCTGAGCTGGGTCTATCTGTGGTATACCGACGATGCCGGGCATATCTACGGCAACGGCGATTATTTCGACGAGTACGTGATGAAGGCCGACCGTCAGATCGAACGCATTTGGGAAGCGGTCGAATACCGCGAGAAATATTTCGACGAGGAGTGGATGGTCGTCGTGACGACCGACCACGGCCGGGGCGACGACGGTCATCATCACGGCGGACAGTCCGCGCGCGAGCGGACCTCGTGGATCGCGACGAACGTTCGGGGAAATGCCCGCTTCGCCGAACCATGGCTGTCGATCGTCGACATCGCTCCGTCGCTCGCTCGCTTTTTGGATTTCGACGTGCCTCAGGAGGTGTTGTGGGAACAGGACGGAGCGCCTTTCATCGGGGAAGCCGATATCTGCGCTCTCGAGGCCGTGCGCGGCAACCGGACGATCGAGCTGACGTGGGAAAGTCTCGACGACCGGGCGCCGGCTACCGTTTACGTTTCGAGGACCAACGATTTCAAAAACGGACAGTGCGACCAGTGGACGAAAGCCGGCCGCGTGAAAGCGGGAGAGCGGCGCTTCGTGTTCGATACGGGCGACGATCCGAACGGTTTCTACAAGTTCGTCGTCGTGACGCCCGGCAATCATCTGAACTGCTGGGTTCCGGAGAAAAAGTAGTTTGCCGGAGCCGGTTGCACGGATTCCGGTGCGATCATAAGCTGGTCGCATCGCTCCGTCAAGTGTTTTTACGCTTCGGCGGGACGGCAAGAACTCGGTTCTCGCTTTTCCGGTCACGGATAGAGCCGTTTCTGGTCTGCCTCGCTGGGATGATTCTCGGCGGGTCGGTTCGCGGAATCGGACAAGAGGGAGGGAACTCGGATGCTTTTTCGCTTGCGGGGGCGTTTCCGGGTGTCCGTTCCGTCTTTATCGCAATGCCCGTCTCGAGCTGGTTGCGGAGTGGATCGGATGCTTTTTAGGCGGGGCGACGGTTCTTTCCTGCCCGGGGCATGCTTTGATGGAGGAGATCGGAACGAGTGCGCCCGTCGGACTACCGCTTTATTCGGACGAAACGAATCGCCCGACGGAGCCGGTCGGTTCCGTGAGGCGTGGGGGAACGCCGGTTGTCGTCGGAATAGAAAAAAGAGCGCCTCGAATCTTCGAGGCGCTCTTTCGTAAACAGAATCAGGTGGCGGTTATTTGCCCGGGTTCAGGCGTATCTTGACCCATTGGGTCGTTTCGCCCCAGCCGTATTTCACCGTGGCAGGGATGAAGATGTTGCAGGAGCGCTCGACGCCGGCACCTGCGCTGTTGTTGGTGAATACGAGCTTGGAGCCCGTTGCCGTGATCGAGGCTCCGGCATAGGCTTCGGTGAGCGGCATACTTTGGTCGGCCGTCAGGTTGTCGTCGACGACGATGTTACCTCCCTGCCGCTTCATGCCGATCTTAGCCTTGTCGGTTTCCCATTCGACGCTTTCGACTTCATAGTAGTCCCAAAGCTCCGCGGCATACTTCTGCTTGTCGCTTTCCGGATTTACGATGTCGTTCTCGGCTACGAGATAACCGTTGAAATCGGTCATCGTGAAAGCGTTCGAGCAGTCGATCTCCGATCCGCCGATCACATGATCCTCGAACGAAGCGTTCTCCAGTTCGGCGTTGATCGTCAGCGGGGCAACGATGTTCACGTCGAACTCGGCCACCTGCATCTTGTTGTATCCGTTGATGTCAGCCCATACCTTCAGCGTGGCTTTGTTGCCGACCAGTCCTTTGCCCGCGTCGTTCTTCTGGAGCGAGAGGTTGACGGCGCTTGCGCTCGTGACGCTCGGTGCGTACCAGTTGTCGCCTTCGGCAACGAAAGTCAGCTCTGCGGCTTTTTCCGCGTTCTTGAGCAGCGTGTAGCCGGCTTTGTTGGCAGTACCGGCCGGTTCGGCGGTCAGTGCCGGAGCATATCCTGTCTGAGGCTGGGTCAGTGCGAATTGCATGTCCCACTTGCCGCACGCGGAGAACAAGTCTTTCACGATGCAAGCGTTGGGCGTGAACAGCTGCATCAGATCGTAGTTGTAGACGCAGGTAGTCCCCGAAGTCATCGTCGGCTCGTACTGAACCGGGTAAACGTTAGCCAGTGCTCCCGGCGTGATCCAGTACTGCTCGTAGTAGCCGCTGATCGACGGCAGAGTGACGTTGACGGTGCACTTCAGCGAGAAGGTCACATCGCCCGCAACGCCTTTCGGATCGGTATAGGTGATCAGGATGCTGTACTCTTTCGACGTGGCCGGTACGATCTTGCCGATCGCCTCGGCGTCGAGCGTCCATTTCAGGGCTACGGCGTCCTCGGATACGTCCGAAGTCTGCTCGGTGATTACGCCGTCGCCTTCGCCGAAGGTGCCTTTGTCGTTGGCTTTCAGTTTATAGATAGCTTCGAATTCGTCTTTCGACATGCCGCCTTCCTTCACCTTAGCATAGACGTACTGCGTCATGTCTTTCCAAAGGAAGTCGTTTCCGATGGCCGAGCAACTCAGATTCTGGACGTAAGTCTTGATCTCGCCCAGTTCGATCGGGTCGGGGCTGACGGAATTTTCTACCCACTTGATTTTGAAGTAGGCCACGTCGACTATCTGATTCTCGTTCGTCGTGTCGACCAGCGTTACCCGCACGATGGGCTCCTTGTCGATAGCCGCGCGGTTGTTGACCTCGCCGCCCGGAACCCGCGACGTGATCGTCGTTCCGTCGATGCGGGCGAATTGCTGCTGATCGGTCTGGTTGGGTCCCAGCTTGTAAGCATCGGGTGCCAGCTCGAAACGGAACTTCAGGCCGTAGCCTTCGAGCTTGTCTGCGGTCATTTCATTGGCGTTCGCCCCGTCGTCGTAGCAACCCGTCACCATGCCGGCCAGGTCGAACGGCTCGTTGTACTTGATGCTCTTGGAGATTTTTTCGGCCTGTGCCGCACCGTAGATCGTAGCGTAGTCCGAAAAATGATGATGCGCGCCGTGTGCACAATCGAAATCGGTAATCTGCTGCGAATTATCGAACTGCGCGGCGATAACGGGCGTTACGGTCGACTCAGCGAGCCGGACATATTCGGAGTAGACGTAGGCTTCGGTCTCGTTCTCGAACAGACAGTCGTCCGCTACGGGCACTTTCAACGCGACGGTATAGATCTTGTTTCCGTCGAGCTTCAGCGGCTCGGTCGAGGTCTTGGCCGCATTGACGGTCAGGATGCCGTTTTCGATGTCGTGGCCGACGACTTTCACAGGCGTATTTTCTCCCGTTTCGGCGGCTCGGGTCACGGCCGTCGTCGAAACGAACGAGGGCGTTCCGATATCCTCCTTCTGTACTCCGGTAGGATTCAGGCGATAATCGGCCGTTGTCGACTCGTCGGAGACGATCGTGGCTTTCGCGGCTTTCTTCGTGCTACCGTCCGGATTGATCGTCAGGGCATTGTACGATACGGACAGGAACTCGATCGTGGGGATTCCGTCGACATAGAGGCCGGGAACCAGCGTCACGCTCGTCAGCCGGGATGAGAGTACGCCGCTGAGCGAGGAAAGCTGTTCTCCCACTTTTTCCATGATCTCGGCGTTCAGGTCCTTCACGGCCTTTTCGAGGGTTGCCTGGTCGATCGCACTCTTGCGGATGTTTTCGATCAGTCCCGACAGTTTCTGATCGAGCGCCGTCAGATCGGCCGAGGAAGCCTTGTCGCCGAGCTCGTCGGCGTACTTCTCCAGCGCTTTCTGCTGTACTTCCAGCGCTTTCTCGAATTTCTGCATGTCGTCGATCGTGGCATAGTCCTTCAGCGTTTGCGACAGGTTTTTCTCGATACCTTCGATCTGGCTGGCCAGCTCGTCGAGCGCGCTTTGGTCGGCCTTGTCCGAAATCAGAGACTGGCATTGAGAAATAGCCTCCCGAATGGCTTCCGTCTTGGCATCGGCGACGGCTTTCTGAGCTGCCGCAGCCGTTTCGGCGGCCTCATCGGCGGCTTCCTTGGCTGCTGCGGCTTTCTGTGTCGCGGCAGCCGCCTCGTTCTGAGCTCCGGTCAGGGCCGTCTGCAAGGCGCCCAGCTGCTCTTGCAGCGCGGCAGCCGTCTCGCTCAGTTCGGTCTGCACGTTCCCGATGTCGTCGTCGTAGTCCTTGCAGCCGGCGTAAGTCAGCGTCGCCCCGATCAGGAGAAACGCCAAAACTCGGTTGATAAAAATTCGCTTCATAGTCTTTGGATTAAATTGTTTGAGTTGAACAAAATAGTGTCTGAGTGTGTCTCTCCCCCTCCTTGATTTCGGCCTTTCGCGAATGAAAAATTGTTGAGTAAAAATTAATTGAAAATGTATATCTTTATCCGATTTATAGCCACGAGCGAACAGGGCCGGATTTTTGCGTGTCCAGCTTCGCCGACGAATAAAAACGGATGTAAAAGCACTGCAATAATACGAAAGATTTCGCCATTATGCAAGAAAAACGACGAAATATTTCGCCAGTTAAGGATAGAATTTTGTATTATATTGAAAATCTGTCTATTAGCAAGCGAGAATTTTACAGTAAAACCGGTATATCCCGGGGTACCTTGGAGAGTCCGACCGGGATTACCGAGGATACTTTGGCGAAATTTATCGCCACATATCCGGAAGTTTCTCTGGAATGGCTGATACGGGGCGAGGGCGAAATCGTACGGCCGAACGGACCCGAAGAGGCTCCGGCCGACCTGCTGGAAATGGCCCGTCGCGTGATCGAAGCCAAAGACGAAATCATCGAATTGCAAAAAAACAGGATTGACTGGCTGACCGCACGCTTGTCGGAGAAGGGGTAAGGCCCGTTCCAGGCCGTTGGCGCGTGAAAAGCGCGCGCCTGAAACTCGAAATGGATGGGATTCTCCGTCGAACGGCGCCGTGCCGCGGTCCGGGTTGCCGTCGTTTCCCGCTGTCGTGCGGCGTTTTTGCGGACGGCTGTTTATTCGCGGAAGTTATGCCGCTTTTTTGAGGCCATTATACTCCCCAGGTACCCATACGTTCGCAACCGAAATTTTTTCATCGGCCGGTCGCGGTCAGCAACCGCTCGCAGGCCGTGCGTCCGATCGGGTCCTTATCCTGAATCCTCTCCGGCGGAGGGATGCCGGGGTGTCGGAAACATGGAGAACCCGAGGGAGGGTACAGGAGAACATATGAGTGGTTTTTTGTACGAGAACGACCATCGGTCGCGGCCATAGACCGTGACAGGCTGTCGGATAGAAAAAGCCGCTCCGCGCACAGCGCGGAGCGGCTTTTTCGCTTATTTGCCGGTCGTTATTCGGCGAGCAGGATTTCGAGTATCTTGATCGCGGCGGTCGCAATCGGAGTTCCGGGGCCGAAGATCGCGGCGGCGCCGGCCTTGTACAGGTCGTCGTAGTCCTGATGGGGAATCACTCCTCCGACGATCACGACGATGTCCTCGCGACCGAGCTTCTTGAGTTCGGCGACGATCTGCGGCACGAGCGTCTTGTGTCCGGCCGCGAGCGACGAGACGCCGACGACGTGCACGTCGTTCTCGACGGCCTGCTTGGCCGCCTCGGCCGGGGTTTGGAACAGCGGTCCCATATCGACGTCGAAGCCGATGTCGGCATAGCCGGTGGCGACTACTTTGGCCCCCCGGTCATGGCCGTCCTGACCCAGCTTGGCGATCATGATGCGCGGCTGGCGGCCTTCCTTCTTGGCGAACTGCTCGGCCATAGCCTTGGCTTGTTCGAAGTTCTTGTC
>PPYE01108267.1_pt1 | contig 10041 bp, 9 predicted proteins | sample 1559881 | NCBI WGS metagenome assembly PPYE01 (sample SAMN08240022, study PRJNA423297) | Human gut metagenome, whole genome shotgun sequencing project.
CTGGTACTGCCCACCACTGGTGTGACTGCTGATGGCGTAGAGTTCACCAAGGCATGGGTGCTCAACTGGAGCAAGGTGGCGCAGGCTTCCTGGTTCGCAGTGCCCAAGCTGATGCCGGTCAAGGTGGTATTTGATGCCCGTGCGATCCTGCCGGTGCTGATCATGTTCATCGTCACCGCAGTGGAGGCGGTGGGCGATATCTCTGGCGTGATGGAGGGCGGCATGAACCGTGAGCCCTCTGATAAGGAGCTGTCCGGCGGCGTCATCTGTGATGGTCTCGGCTCTACCTTTGCCGCACTGTTCGGCGTGCTGCCCAACACCTCTTTCAGCCAGAACGTGGGTCTGGTGGCCATGACCAAGGTGGTCAACCGCATGGCACTGGCTTCCGGCGCTGTGTTCCTGATCCTCTGCGGCCTGATCCCCAAGCTGGGCGCGCTGATCTCCATCATGCCGCAGGCCGTTCTGGGCGGTGCTGCCGTTATGATGTTCTCTTCCATCGTGGTCAGCGGCATCCAGCTGATTACCAAGGAAAAGATGACCCCGCGCCACCTGACCATCGTGTCCGTGGCACTGGGCGTGGGCTACGGCATGGGTGCCAACAGCGGCATTCTGGCACAGGCACCGCAGGCTCTCCAGCTGATCTGCGGCGAGTCCGGCATCGTTCCGGCCGCCTTTGTGGCGATTCTGCTGAACGTGCTGCTGCCCAAGAACGATATGGCAGAGTAAAACTTAGTTTTTTAGCCGGGCAAGGGCTTCCAGCTGTTGCAACACCTGCGGGGTGTCCGCATCCAGCAGCTCCATAGGGGCTGCAATACAGACCGTGCGTACCTGCGCAGGGTACTTTTTGAGCAGTACGTTGCCGCCTTTGTTTTCCGGCAGGGTGAGCAGTTCCGAAAAAAAACTGCTTCCAAACAGAACGGGACTTCCAACAAGAGGTGTCGGGTCGTTATCGGCCACGGCACCCAGACGGAAGATCTCCCGTTCTGTTTCTTTTTGCCATTCTGCCGGGGATGTCTGTTCGTGGCAAAAGCGCTCTGTCATGGCTTCTACCGTCTCCCGGCACAGCAGGGGCTGATCCCCGGGCAGAAACATACAGCCGCTCAGTTCCGGCTGCTGCTCCAGCAGTGCCGAAAGGCCCAGTCGAACGGTATCATTGCGGCCGGGCAGGCTGTGCAGCAGCACCGGGACGCCCTGCGTCCTGCACAGTACCTGTACATCTTCCGAGCGGGTCACCACGATGCGGGCAGCGATACCGGGTGTGGCAGTGGCGGCAAAAGCCCGGCAGAGCATAGGCTGGCCGCAAAAATCTGCCAGCAGTTTATTTGCACCAAACCGGCGGCTCAACCCGGAAGCCATGATCACACAGCCGACCGTAAGCGACTTCTTCATACAAAAACACTCCTTCAGCAGCATTTTATAATAGTATTATACCGAAAGCTGTGCTAAAATAAAAGAAGAGATATCGCAGCGATAGAAAAGAGAGGTACTGCACATGATGACGATCCGAGAATATAAGCGGGCAGAAAGTCTGGAGGAAGCGTGGCAGCTGAACCAGAAAAAGCCAAACCGCATTTTGGGCGGCATGATCTGGCTAAAGATGGAAACCATCAATGTCGGCACCGCCATCGACCTTTCCGGTCTGGGACTGGATACCATTGAGGAGACCGAGGACAGCTTTTCCATCGGCGCTATGGTCACCCTGCGCCAGCTGGAACAGCATCCGGGGCTTGACGCCTATACTCATGGTGCTATGCGGGAGACTGTGCGCCATATCGTGGGCGTACAGCTGCGCAATCTGGCGACCGTGGGCGGCAGCATTTACAGCCGGTTCGGTTTTTCGGATGTGCTGACCATGTTCCTAGCCATGGACTGTGATGTAGAGCTGTACAAAGGCGGTATCCTGCCGCTGCATGAATATGCCCAGCGCCCCTATGACCGGGATGTTCTGGTGCGGCTGATCGTAAAAAAGACACCGATGCAGCTCTATTATCAGTCGGTGCGCAACAGTCAGACCGATATTCCGGTGCTGACCTGCGCCGCTGCCCGGTTGGAGACCGGAGATTACCGCATCGTCATCGGCGCACGTCCGCTGCGCGCCGTGCGGTTCGAGCTCCCGGCAGAGCCTGCCCTTGCGGCAGAACAGCTTGCCGCACAGTTTGCGGAAAGCGTAAAGGCGCAGATCGTTACCGGCTCCAATATGCGCGGCAGCGCCGAGTACCGCAGGCATCTGGCAGGCGTGCTGACAAAGCGCGCGGTGCTGGAACTGGAACAGCGTAAAATGCAGGAGGAAAAGTAAATGCAGATCACACTTACATTGAACGGTGTCCGGGTATCCGAGGAGATCGCCCCGGATATGCTTTTGATCGATTTTGTCCGCGCACACGGCTGCAAGAGCGTCAAGCGCGGCTGCGAGACCTCCAACTGCGGTCTGTGCACCGTGTTTATGGACGATAAGCCTGTGCTGTCCTGCTCCGTGCTGGCAGCCCGTGCCGATGGGCATAAAATCACCACGCTGGAGGGCTTGCAGGAAGAGGCTGCTGAGTTTGGTGCCTTTATTGCAGATCAGGGCGCAGAGCAGTGCGGCTTCTGCAACCCGGGCTTTATCATGAACGCGCTGGCTCTGTTCCGGGAGCAGCCGTACCCCAGTGAAGAGCAGGTGAAGGAATACCTTGCCGGAAACCTGTGCCGCTGCTCCGGCTACGAAGGCCAGCTGCGCGGCATCATGAACTTTCTGGCATGGAAAAAGCAGAAGGAGGGCGCACAGTGAAAACCGTCAACAAACCGTTCCGCAAAAAAGACGCGATGCAGCTGGTCACCGGCCAGCCTGTTTATATGGATGATATCATCCCGCAGGACTGCCTGATCGTCAAGCTGTTGCGCTCGCCCCATGCAAACGCCATCGTCCGCAGCATCAACACCGCTGTTGCCAAAAAGGTGCCCGGCATCGAAGCCATCTTCACTTGGGAGGATGTGCCGCAGGATGCCCGCCGCTACACACAGGCCGGCCAGACCTACCCGGAGGCCAGCCCCTACGACCGTCTGCTTATCGACCGCCACGTCCGCTTTGTGGGAGATGTGGTGGCTATCGTAGCCGGTAAAGATGAAAAGTGCGTAGATAAGGCGCTCAAGCTTATCAAAGTAGACTACGAGGTGCTGGAAGCTGTTCTGGATTTCCACACCGCAAAGGATAACCCCATCCTTGTGCACCCGGAGGACAACTGGGAAAGCCTTGCCCCCGTGGGTGCCGACAACAAGCGCAACCTCTGCGCCCACGATGCGTGCGGCAGCGGCGATATCGACGCTGTGCTGGCCGGATGTGATGTGGTCATCGACCATGTGTACCACACCAAGGCCTGCCAGCAGGCTATGATGGAGACTTTCCGCACCTATTGCTCCATTGATACTTACGGGCGGTTGAATGTGCTCAGTTCTACCCAGATCGTTTTCCACGCCCGCCGCAACATCGCCAATGCACTGCACATTCCCAAATCCATGGTGCGTGTCTCCAAGCCCCGCATCGGCGGCGGCTTTGGTGCAAAACAGACCGCCGTCAGCGAGGTGTACCCGGCCTTTGTGACGTGGATGACCAAAAAGCCTTCCAAGCTCATCTTCAGCCGGGTGGAAAGCCAGACGGCCTCTTCGCCGCGCCACGAGATGGAGATGCACGTCCGTCTGGGCGCTACCAGAGACGGCATCGTGAAGGGCATCGACCTGTACACTCTGTCCAACACCGGCGCTTACGGCGAGCATGGCCCCACTACTGTGGGTCTGTCTGGTCACAAATCCATCCCGCTGTACGGCAAGGCCGAGGCCTTCCGCTTTGTCAGCGATGTGGTATATACTAACCATATGTCTGCTGGTGCATACCGCGGCTATGGTGCTACGCAGGGTCTGTTTGCGGTGGAATCTGCGGTCAACGAGCTGGCACACAAGCTGAACATGGACCCCATTGCACTGCGCCTGAAGAACACCGTGCAGGAGGGCGATGTGATGCCCGCCTATTACGGCGCGGTAAATACCAGCTGCGCATTGGACCGGTGCGTGCTCAAGGTGCGCGAGATGATCGACTGGGAGCACAAGTATCCTGCCCGGGATATGGGCAACGGTAAGATCCGTGCCGTGGGCATGGGTATGGCAATGCAGGGCTCCGGTATTTCCGGCATGGATGTTGGCAGCGCTACCCTCAAACTGAACGATGACGGGTTCTATACCCTGATGATCGGCGCTGCCGATATGGGCACCGGCTGCGACACCACGCTGGCGCAGATCGCCGCCGAGGTGCTGGACTGCCCGCTGGATAACGTTACCGTCTTTGGCGCGGACACGGATTCTTCGCCCTACGATTCCGGCTCCTATGCTTCCAGCACCACCTATGTCACCGGCAAGGCCACTGAGAAGTGCGCCATGAAGCTGCGGGAACAGATCTGCAAGCTGGGCGCAGAGCTGCTGGAATGCCCGGCGGATGCCGTGGAGTTTGACGGCAAGGTCGTGTTTGAAAGCGCCGACCCCACCCGCCAAAAGACTCTGTCCGATATCGCCTTTGCTTCCCAGTTCGGCCATAAGATCCCGCTGGAATTTACCGAGACCCACACCTCGCCCTTGTCGCCGCCGCCGTATATGGTGGGCGCTGCCGAGGTAGAGGTGGATACCGAGACCGGCGAGGTGAGGGTGCTGGAATTTGATGCCTGCGTGGACTGCGGAACTCCCATCAACCCCAACCTGACCCGGGTGCAGGCCGAAGGCGGCATCCTGCAGGGCATCGGCATGACCCTGACCGAAAACATCACCTACGACAAAAACGGCTACCCGGAAGAGAATTCTCTGTTCCAGTACAAGATTCCTGCCCGCAACGATATCGGCCGCATCCATGTGGAGTTTGAGAACAGCTACGAGCCCAACGGCCCCTTTGGTGCAAAGTCCATCGGCGAGGTGGTCATCAATACGCCGCTGCCCGCCATCTCGGACGCCATTTACAACGCCATCGGCATCCGCTTCTACGAGCTGCCCATCACCCCGGAGCAGATCGCTATGGCAGTTGCAGCCAAGCAGTAAAGGCTGATGCTGAACGAAAAAGAGCTTCCGTTTCTGGCAGAGAAAGGGCATATCGTTTCTCTGGTAGGCGGCGGGGGCAAAACCACCCTGCTGTATGCCATGGCAGACCACTGTGCCCGCAAGGGCTGGCGGGTGGTTGTGATGACGACCACCCACATCCGGCAACCGGTAGCCTACTATGCACCGGATGACGCAGTGCTTACCACTCTGTGGCAAGCGGGTCACTACGCAGTGATCGGCACTCCGGCAGAAAACGGGAAGCTGACTTTGCCGCCGCAGCAGCTTTTGCGCCGGATGGCGCAGGCAGATGCGGTATTTATAGAAGCGGACGGTGCAAAGCACCACCCCTGCAAGGTTCCGGCGGCGCACGAGCCTGTGCTGCTGCCCCAAAGCGATATCGTTTTGGCGGTAGCAGGGCTTTCGGCGCTGGGCAAGCCCTTGCGGGAGGTCTGCTTCCGCTATGAAACCATCCGTCCGCAGTTTTTAGCGGCTGCGCCGGATGCGCCCCTTACGCCGGCCATGTTGGCGCAGCTGCTTGCAAGCACGCAGGGCGGCCGCAAGGCGGTGGGTGACCGGGAGTTTTACGCTGTGCTCAATCAGGTTGATGCACCGGAACTGCAGCAGCAGGGCATACAAATACAACAGCTTTTGCGTCAGCAGGGCATACCGTGCGTGCTGACGCATTTCAAAGAGGAAGAACGCGCATGAGCAAGGAAGATAAGATCGTATTCTGTACCGGGGGCGGCTGCACCGCAAAGCTGGGTGCCGGGGTGCTGAGCCGTATTCTGGAAAGGCTGCCCCGGGGCGAAAAAGACCCGGATCTTCTGGTCGGCTATGACAGCCGGGATGATGCCGCAGTTTACCGCATTACGGACGACATTGCGCTGGTGCAGACCGTGGACTTTTTTCCACCGATGGTGGACGACCCCTACACCTTTGGGCAGATCGCTGCCACAAACGCCCTGAGCGATGTCTACGCCATGGGCGGCGAGGTAAAGACTGCCTTAAATCTGGTCTGTTTCCCGGAGGATATGGATCTGAACGTACTGGGCGAAATTTTGCGCGGCGGTGCTGAAAAGGTGGCAGAAGCCGGCGGCAGTCTTGCAGGCGGGCATTCCATCGCGGACAGCGGGGTGAAATACGGTCTTTCCGTGACCGGCCTTGTTGACCCGCACCGGATGTACACAAATGACACCGGCGTGCCCGGTGATAAGCTGGTATTGACCAAGGCTTTGGGTGTGGGTCTGCTCTGCACGGCAAACCGCGTAGGCGAGGCCGCCCCGGAGGAGATAGAAGCAGCTATCCGCTCCATGACCACCTTAAACAAAACGGCGGCAGAACTCAGCCGCAAATATCACGTCCATGCTGCTACGGATGTGACCGGCTTCAGCTTTCTCGGCCATCTGCATGAGATGATGGGCGGCAAACTTTCCTGCATCATCCACGCAAATGCTGTGCCGGTGCTGCCGGGCGCAGAAAAAGCAGCGAATGCGTTTTTGTACACTGCCGCCGGGCAGCGAAACCGCAACCATACCGGGCCGTTCGTCCGGTTTGAAAACGTAAGCTTCGCCATGGAGGAGGTCTTGTTCGACCCGCAGACCTCCGGCGGGCTGCTGCTGGCGGTAGACCCGGCGGATGCAGCGGCACTGGAACAGGAACTGCGCGCCGCAGGTCTGCCTGCAAGCATCGTGGGAGAAATCCTGCCGAAGCAGGAAATCGAGATCACTGTAATAGACAAATGAGAGGAGTAATCAGCATGGCTGAGTTTATTAAAGTAGATGCACTGGGCGATGCCTGCCCGCTGCCGGTCGTCAAGGCGAAAAAGGCGATTTCTGAGCTGCAGGGTGCGGGACAGGTGGAGGTACTGGTGGACAACGAGATCGCCGTACAGAACCTGACCAAAATGGCACAGCAGAAGTGCTATCAGTATAGTGCTGAAAAGCTGGAAGAGCGCAAATACCGTGTGCTGTTCACGCTGGGAGAAGCGGCAGACGCCCCGGCAGAGCAAGCCCCTGTATGCGCACCGGATGCCCGCACCGATACGGTGGTGGCTATTTCCGCTGCCGTTATGGGCGATGGCAGCGAGGAGCTGGGCAAGACCCTGCTCAAGGCCTTTGTGTTTGCGCTGACCCAGCAGGACAAGCTGCCCAAGACCATCCTGTTCTATAACGGCGGTGCGGCGCTGACCTGTGAAGGCTCTGCCATGCTGGAAGATCTCAAGGCACTGGAAGCACAGGGCGTGGAGATCCTGACCTGCGGCACCTGCCTGAACTTTTACGGCCTTACCGAGAAGCTGGCTGTGGGCAGCGTGACCAATATGTACACCATTGCCGAAAAGCTGACGCAGGCAGGGAACGTGGTAAAGCCGTGATTTATCTTGACAACGCAGCCACCACCCTGCATAAACCACCGCAGGTGGAACAGGCTATTGTGGAGGCACTGCATACGGCTGGCAATCCCGGACGCGGCGCACACGAGCCTACCCTTCACGCCGCACGGATCGTGCTGGACACCCGTCTGGCGCTGGCAGAGCTTTTCCATGCGCCAGACCCCTCCTGCATTGTTTTTGCCGCCAACGCGACCATGGCACTGAACACAGTACTGAACGGCGTGCTGCATCCGGGCGACCATGTCATCACAACGGTATGCGAGCATAACTCCGTTCTGCGACCGCTGTACCGGCTGCGGGCGCAGGGAGTAGAGGTCTCCTTTACCGGGGTGGATGACGCTGCACGGCTTTGCTACGACCAGTGGGAAACGCTGCTGCGACCAACCACCCGGGCACTGGTGGTGACGGGAGCTTCCAACGTGACCGGCAACGGCACCAACCTTGCCCGCGCAGCGGACTTTGCCCACCGGCACGGTCTGCTGTTCATCGTAGATGCTGCCCAGACTGCCGGTGCACAGCCCATTGATGTGCAGCAGCTGGGCATAGATGCCCTCTGCTTTACCGGTCACAAGGCGCTTTTGGGGCCGCAGGGCACGGGCGGTGCTTATGTGCGCCCCGGGTTACAGATCGCGCCGCTCCTTGTGGGCGGCAGCGGCGTGCACAGCTTTGACGAAGTGCATCCTTTACAGATGCCCACCGCACTGGAGGCTGGCACGCTGAACGTGCATGGCCTTGCAGGGCTATGTGCCGGGGTGCACTGGCTGCTGGAGCAGGGTGTAGAAAACCTTGCTGCCCGGGAAGCCGCCCTTGCCCGCCTGTTTTATGAGCAGGTGCGCACTGCGCCGGGCGTAACAGTGTATGGTGATATGACCATGCAGCCCCGTGCACCCATTGTGGCGCTGAACATCGGACAGGAGGATTCTGCCCGGGTGGCAGATATCTTGTGGGAGGACTACGGCATCTGCGTGCGTGCCGGGGCACACTGCGCTCCGCTGATGCACAAGGCCCTTGGCACGGCCGAGCAGGGCGTGGTACGGTTCAGCTTTTCTCATTTTAATACGGAGCAGGAGGTGCAGCAGGCGGCGCAGGCAGTCTGCGCACTTGCCCGGGAGCTTTTATGCGAATAAAACGAAGCTATATCGTGCTTTCCTTCCGTACCACCTTAGAAGCTATGGAGTGGGAAAAGCAATGCCATGTCCGACAGGTGCCTGGGCGGCTGATTCCGTTGCCGCGTGAAATCTCGGCAGGGTGCGGGCTTGCATGGCGTATGCTGCCGGAGGACTGGCAAAGCTGGCAGGCAGAACTGGACGAAACACGGTTTGATAAGGTAACGCCTGTGGAGCAATAACAGAGGGAGAGAAACACCAATGAACAGACAAACGCTTGCAGACGTTCTGCAAGATACAAACCAGACCGGCAGCTATACGCTGGCTACCGTGCTGGAAGGCGCAGAGACAGGCAGTCAGCTGCTGCTGCGGGACGGAGATGCCCTGTGGCAGACCCCGAGCGCTGGGCTTTTGCAGCGTCAGCTTGCCGCTTTGCAAGACTGTACCGCTACGGGCTTTCTTACACTGGACGGGCAGCGGGTATTTGCCGAGCGTTTTGGTGCAGTGCCGCAGCTGGTGGTCTGCGGCGGCGGTCATGTGGCGACCGCCCTTGTAAAACAGGCAAAGCTTCTCGGCCTACCGGTGCTTGCCATAGATGACCGGGAAGAATTTGCCCAGCAGCTGCGTGCCGCCGGAGCAGACACTGTGCTCTGCGCCCCCTTTGTACAGGCACTCCAGAATGTGTCCGGCGGAGCAGAGACCTATTTTGCGGTGCTGACCCGCTCCCACGCCTTTGATCTGGACTGCCTTACCCTGATCCTGCAAAAGCCCGCGGCCTATGTGGGCATGATGGGCAGTCGTGGCCGTGCCGCATTGGTGCGCCGTCAGCTGTTGGAGACCGGGTTGGACAGCCAGCGAGTGGAGTCGCTCTGCGCACCCATCGGCCTTGCCATCGGGGCGCAGACGGCTGCGGAGATCGCACTTTCCATTCTGGCGCAGATCGTGCAGGTCAAGAATGCCCGCCCTCAGACCGAGGGCTATCCCATCACCTTGCTGGATGCAATGGTGCAGGCAGAAAATGCACGCACTCCGGCGGTGCTGGCGACCATCGTTGCACGGCATGGTTCCACCCCGCGGGATGTGGGCGCAAAAATGCTTGTTCTGCCTGATGGCAGTACCGTGGGCAGTGTAGGCGGCGGCATTATGGAGCATTACACGGTGCAGGCTGCCCGGAAGATGTTGGCACAGGCTGCGCCCGCCCTGCAGTGCTTACAGCTTTCGGCTGATGGCAAAAACGAGGATGCGGCCATTGCTGCCTGTGGCGGCTCCATGGAGGTGTTGTTGCAGACACTTTTCCCCGGGGAGGAAGCAAAATGAAAAAGGATGCCTTAATTATCGTGCGCGGCGGCGGCGACCTTGCCACTGGAACCATCCACCGGTTGTGGAGCGCCGGGCTGCGGGTGCTGGTATTGGAAACTACAAAACCCGCAGCCATTCGCCGTCAGGTTGCCCTGTGTGAAGCAGTGTATGAAGGCGAAGCCACGGTCGAAGAAC
>PPYE01682326.1_pt1 | contig 10041 bp, 10 predicted proteins | sample 1559881 | NCBI WGS metagenome assembly PPYE01 (sample SAMN08240022, study PRJNA423297) | Human gut metagenome, whole genome shotgun sequencing project.
CCCTTGGCTGGGATGGTCGCTACAAGCTCATCGCCAATCTGCCCTACTACATCACAACGCCGCTGATCATGCACGTGCTCGAAGACAGCGAAAAGGTCAGCGAGCTTGTCATCATGGTGCAGAAGGAAGTCGGCGAGCGTCTCTGCGCTGCACCTGGCAGCAAAGCCTATGGCGCTGTCACCGTGATGGTGCAATACGCCGCCACCGTCGCGCGCGCTTTCGATGTTGGCCGCCACGCCTTTGTGCCGGCGCCGGAGGTGGATTCAACGATCCTCCACCTGATCCCGTACGAAAAACGCCCGATCCAGGCGCAGAGCGATGCTGTACTGCGCCGCGTTGTCAAGGCGGCGTTCAGCCAGCGCCGCAAAACGCTGCGCAATTCTCTCTCCAGCCTGGGCTGCGACAAAGCTCTCATCAGACAGGCGCTGGAAGCTGCCGGCATCGAAGATTCCCGCCGCGCAGAAACGCTCTCTGTGGCAGAATTCGTCGCGCTGGCGGATGCATTTTACGAAGGAGGTATCTCATGAACGCACGCGAAACATATCAGGCCTGGTGCGCCCGCACCGACCTTACCGACGCCGAACGCGCAGAGCTCGCTGCGCTTGACGCAGACGACGTCGCGCTGAACAAAGCCTTCGGCGCCACGCTTTCCTTTGGCACAGCTGGCCTGCGCGGCATCATGGGCATGGGCACCAACTGTCTCAACCGTTTCACCATCGCCTGGGCCACGGCTGGCATTGCTGAATGGCTCGGCGAGATCGGCAAAAAAGGCCAGCCTGTGGTGATCTCCACCGACAGCCGCCTGAACCACGAAGAATTTGCGCGCACGACTGCCCTCGTGCTGGCGCAGTACGGCATTCCTGTGCTGCTCTGGCGTCAGCCAACGGCGACGCCGATCCTCTCCTGGAGCGTGCGCCATTTTGGCTGCGCCGCCGGTATCATGATCACTGCCAGCCACAATCCACGCGATTACAATGGCTACAAAGCCTACGACGCAAATGGCTGTCAGCTTTTGGCGGAGGATGCTGGCATCGTCACGCGCTATGCCGATGCTTATTTTGGCGGCAAGCCGTTCACTGTCGAAGGCGATTTCGACGCGCTCTGTGCCAGTGGCCAGATCCGTCTGCTTGAAGATGAGCTTGCCGATTATCTGCGCACCATCGAAGAAACGGTGGCGCCGCTGCAAAGCGCTGGCGATACGCCGCTGGCCATCGGCTTCACGCCGCTGCACGGTGTCGGCGGTGCGCCGGTCTGCGCTGTGCTCGATCACTTCGGCATGGACGTGCACGTGGTCGCTGAGCAATTCACGCCAGACGGACATTTTCCAACGATCGCCACGCCAAATCCCGAGCTTCCTGTGGCTTACGACCGTCTCTTCGCGCTCGCCAGCCGCGAAGAGCTCGATCTGCTCATTGCCACCGATCCCGACAGCGATCGCCTCGGCGCAGCGGCTAAAGACGCCGACGGCCAGTGGCATCTGATCAGCGGCAACCAGATGGGCGCGTTGCTCATCGATTTTCTCGCAGAAACCCGCGGCGTTCAGCCAGGGGACACGATCATCACGACCACGGTGACCTCCGAGTTTGGCAAAGCCACCGCGCGCGCCTGCGGCTACGAGCTGACCGAAACCTTCACCGGCTTCAAATACATCGGCAACTGTGTGACCGACGTGGTGGAGGATCCGGCCCGTCAATTCGTTCTCGGCTACGAAGAATCCTACGGCTATCTCTACGGCGACCACGCCCGCGACAAAGACGCCATCGTCACCGCCGCGCTCGTCGCCTGCATGGCTCAGGCCGACAAAGCCCAGGGCCGCACGCTGCTCGATCGTCTGGATACCCTCTACAAAAAAGTAGGCTTCTGGAGCGACCGCCTCATCAATCTCGTCTTCGATCCGATCCCAGGACAGGAAGCGGTGAGCGATATCGTGATGCGCGCCCTTCGTCAAGATCCTCCACACACAATTGCAACCATTCCTGTAAATAAATTGATCGATTATCTTAGTGGTATTGATTCTCTCCCTAAAGAAAATGTGTTACAATGTATATTGGTCGACGGTTCCGTTGTGTGCTTCCGCCCATCCGGGACCGAGCCAAAAATGAAATGCTACATCAGCGCCTGCGGCGACACCATGGCAACTGCCGACGCTCTGAGTGAAAAACTCGAACAGGCATTTCATTCCTTTGTTGCCCAATTGAAGGAGGATGCATCAAGTTGATACAAGCGGATTTTTCAAACGCTCACACCGACCTCTCCGATCCTGCGCTGGCTGAACGCGTCGCCAAGATCCACGAACGCCTCCACCATCATCCGGACCTCATGTGCGGCTGGGTGGAATATCCATTTCAGGTGTCCGACGCCGCCCTCGAGCGCATCATCGCAGCAGCAGATGCGGTGCGCAATCGCTGCAGCGTCTTTATCGTGATCGGGATCGGTGGGTCCTATCTCGGCACCATCGCCGGCATCAGTCTGCTGCGTCCGCCGTTTGAAAAACGCGGAACCATCGGTAATCCACGCATTATCTTCGCCGGACAGCATCTGAGCAGCGAATATTATAACCATCTCATGGAGATCCTCGAAGATCCTGAAGAAGAGATCTGCGCCTGCATGGTCAGCAAATCCGGCACCACCACGGAGCCAAAGGTGATCTATGCGATCATCAAGGAAGCGCTGGCCAAACGCTACGGCGACAAGCTCAACGAACATATGACGATCATCACCGATCCGCGCTGGGGCTATTGCCACGAGGAAGCAGAGAAAAATAATTTCCCATGCTTCGAGATCCCTGTCGACATCGGCGGGCGCTATTCTGCGCTCACCGCCGTCGGGCTCTTTCCATTTGCCGTTGCCGGCATCGACATCCGCGCACTGATCCGTGGCGCGCGCCAGTCGGCGACGATGTTCATGGAACCGCGCCTGGAATACAACGACTGCTACCAGTACGCAGCCACGCGCTATCTACAGTCGCAGGCCGGCAAGCGCATGGAGATCTTCGAAGTGTACGAAGGCAATCTGCTCTATTTCACCGAATGGCTGCGCCAGCTCTTCGCGGAAAGCGAATGCAAGGACGGCAAGGGCCTCTTCCCAGCCACCATGCAGATGACCACCGATCTCCACTCCCTGGGACAATTTCTCCAGGAAGGCCGACAGGACTTCATCGAAACAGTGCTTTTTGTTGAACACATCGAAGACAAGATCAAGATCCCGGCAGGCGTCGCCGGCAGCTGCACCAGTCTGCACTGCCTCAACGATATCATTCGCCACAGCGTGCTCACTGCGCACCAGGAAAACGCCACGCCGAATATCCTGCTCAACATCAGCGAATTTTCGGCCTTCACCTTCGGTGAGCTGGTCTATTTCTTCGAAAAAGCCTGCGCCATGAGTTGCTATCTGACCGGCGTGGACCCATTCAACCAGCCAGGTGTGGAAAACTACAAAACCGAGCTCAAGGCTCGCATCGATTCCATGATCAATGCCGAGCATCATGAGCATGCTTAACCAACCATAACAAAGGAGGGTGTTCCATGAGCTATCAGGCATTATACCGCGTCTATCGTCCTCAGACTTTTTCCGAGCTGATCGGACAGGACGCCATTTCCCAGACGCTTTTGAACGCCCTCCGTCAAAACAGACTCGCCCATGCTTATCTGTTCTGCGGACCTCGCGGCACCGGTAAAACGAGCACTTCAAAGATCCTCGCGAAAGCCGTCAACTGTCTCGATCCGCAGGACGGAGAACCCTGCAACGCCTGCGAAAACTGTCGCGCCATCAACGAGGACCGTTTTCTCGACGTGATCGAGATCGACGCCGCCTCCAACCGCGGCATCGACGAGATCAGAGGCATCCGTGAGCAGGTGCGCTTTACGCCAAGCATGGGCAAACGCAAAGTCTACATCATCGACGAAGTGCACATGCTGACGACAGAAGCCTTCAACGCGCTCTTGAAAACATTGGAGGAACCGCCGGAGCATGTGCTTTTTGTTTTGGCCACGACGGACCCGCAAAAAGTGCCGAAGACCGTGCTCTCGCGCACCCAGCGCTTCGATTTTCACCGCATCCCGACGCCCGTGCTCGCCGCGCATCTGCGCGAGATCTGCAACCGCGAAGGCATCGACGCCGACGACGACGCGCTCTCGCTGATCGCCAAAAATGCCGCCGGCGGCATGCGCGATGCCATCAGCCTGCTCGATCAGACGATCGCCTTTGCCGGCGATCAGATCGACCGCCACGCCGTCACGCAGATGATCGGCGGACTCGACGACGACGCGCTGCACACCCTCGTCGCTGCGCTCCAAAGCGGCAACACCGCAGCACTCATGCAGCAGCTCGAGAATCTGCTCTACAGCGGCAGCGACAGCCGCGCGTTCATGCACAGCCTGCTCGCCTATCTGCGCGATCTCCTGCTCGTGCGCGTTGGCTCCACCGCCGACGGCAGCACACCGAGCGAAGCCCTGCGTCAGCAAGCCGCCGGTTTCAGCCTGCGCCAGCTTGAACAGCTTCTCGCCAAAGCCGCCGAAGCCGAGCGTGATATGCGCATCGCTCCCGACGGCGAGCTCGTGCTCGAGCTCACCCTCGTGGAAATGGCACTGCTCCTTGCTGGCGAAAGTCCAGCGCAGAGCGCAGCACAAACGCGCGCCCATCTTCCAGCAGCAGGCAGCACACCTGCTGCAAAGCCGCAGCCTGCAGGACGACCACAAACCACGCACACCGACGAAACGCCAGTCAACAACAGCAACAGCACAGCAAGCGAAAGCACAGCGCCAGTCGCCGCCGCAGATGCAGACGACACCGCAACCCTCGACGCCCTCCGCCGACTCTGGCCACAGGTCGTCGAAGCCCTCAAAGACGTGAGCATCCGCATCCACGCCTTTGTCAAACCCGCCGAACTCGTGCGCTACGAAGCCGGCACCCTCACCCTGCGCTGGCCGCGCGGCGCCATCTTCAACTGCAAACAGATGCGCCTGGCCGATAATCAGAAGATCCTCGCCGACACGCTCGCCGTACGCTGGCCGCATCCCGTCCATTTCAACTGCGAGCTCGAAGCAGAAGAGCATCAGGAACCATCCATCGATCTCACCAGCGCCATCCACCAGGTTTTTGGTGAGGACGTACCCATAGAAATTCACTGACAAAAATCAACACATCCCAAAGGAGGCCCAATTATGGCTAATATGCAAAACATGATGAAACAGATGCAGAAAATGCAGCGCAACATGGCACAGCTCCAGGAAGAGCTCGCCAAAACCCCAGTCGAAGGCACCGCTGGCGGCGGCGTCGTCAAAGTCACCGTCAATGGCGCCAACCAGATGCTCGCCATCGAGCTCGCACCAGAAGTCGTCGATCCAGACGATATCGAAATGCTCCAGGATCTCATCGTCGCTGCCACCAACGACGCCGTCGCCAATGCGCAGAAGCTTTCTGAAGAACGCATGGGCGCCCTCACCAAAGGCATGAAGCTGCCAGGCGGCATGGGCGGGCTCTTCTAATGCAGCCCTACCAGGACGCCATCGGCGAGATGATCGACGCATTTGCACGACTGCCCGGCATCAGCCGCCGCGGCGCTGAGCGTCTCACCTATCATCTGCTGCAGCAGCCTGAGGAAGTCTCCGACACCCTCGCCAATGCCATCGCCCACGGCCGCCACAGCATCCATTACTGCAAACGCTGCTTCAATCTCACCGACGAAGAGCTCTGCCCGATCTGCAAGAGCAGCAAGCGCGACAAACACCGCGTCTGCGTCGTTGAAGAAGCCCGCGACATCATCGCCATCGAGCACAGCGGAGCCTGGAAAGGCCTCTACCACGTTCTCGGCGGTGTCATCAGTCCAATGGATGGCGTTGGCCCGGACCAGCTCCACATCAAGGAGCTTCTCGCCCGCATCGATGAAGAAGGCATCGAAGAGATCATCCTCGCCCTCAACGCCAGCGTCGAAGGCGAAGCCACCACCCTCTACCTGATCAGCCAGCTTCACACCAAAGATGTCAAGGTCAGCCGCATCGCCCAGGGACTTTCAGCCGGCAGCGATATCAAATACGCCGACCAGATGACATTATCGCGCGCAATCGAAGGAAGAACTGAAATTAACTATTGACAAACGAACCATAATCATGTATTCTATAGAAGTGCTCGTGAGAGTACTTTCGCGGATGTGGCGGAATAGGCAGACGCGTACGTTTCAGGTGCGTATGCCGCAAGGCGTGTGGGTTCAAGTCCCTCCATCCGCAGCAAGCGCTGACCAAATGGTCAGCGCTTTTTTGTGCGCGCAGATATTATTCACAAAAAATCATTGAGCGATCTCCTGTTGCAGGATATAATAAAACTACTATTTATATAGAAAGAAGTGGTGTCGAATGACAAAACTCAACGAAGTATGGCTCCATGCAAAGCCAGTAGATCGCGACGTTTGCATGGAGTAAAAATCGTCGCATAATCAAGATGCTGGCTTTGCTGCTTGACGATCATCTCAAGGAGGAAGCCCGCATGAAATACATCAATGCAAAAGATCTTCTTCCCGATGCGCTGGTCAAAGAATTGCAGCGTTATGTACAAGGTGGCTATCTATATATCCCAGCTGACCAGGCGCAGAAAAAGCGATGGGGAGAAGCTTCTGGCTATCGACAGGAATTACAGCAACGGAACTGCCAAATCGTAGAGGAGTTTCAAAACGGAAGCTCCATGGAAGCGTTGGCGGAAAAATATTTCCTGTCTGTATCGGCCATTCGCAAAATCATCTATCAGAAATGAACAGGCAGGAGCTGTAGAAATGCAGCTCCTGCTTTTGTGTTGTATACAGATTGCTTCGGTATTGTCTGGTGGATAGAAGCGCTACCACGCGAGCAGTATGCTATAAGAAAAAATATCTGCAAGAGGAGGAAACAACCATGTGTACACGATTCGTCTATCGCGGTGATGATGTGATCACCGGATTCAATTTTGATATCGACCTTGACGTATGGAATCACAAAATCATAAAGGAGAAAGACTGCTTCTATATCGGCATCCTGCGGCCTGATGGCGTGCGCCACTCCTATCACGGCGTGAACCGCAACGGAAATGTCGGAACCTTGTTGTATGTTCACGGAAATCCGGAAGGAGCCTATCAGGATGGCAAAGACTGCACGACGATCGCAGACCTGACGGAGCAGTTTGTTCAAGCAAAGATCACTTTTGACGATGCACTACTGCAGCTGCTGCGGAACCGAAAGATCGTTTACGCTCCAGATGCCACCATGCAAGCCCTGCTGTCTGACCAGCAGGGGCGAACACTGATCATTGAGCCTGGCATTGGCTGGCGGGAAGAGCGTGGCCGTTACGCGCTGATCACCAATTACTCTATCCTTGCGCCGGAAAACACGCGCCCCTTCCTTGTGCCGGGAGATGACCGCTACGAAAGAGCTGCGCAACTTCTGAACACATTCGGAAAACAGTTCACTGTCACCGATGCGTTTTCTGTTCTGCAGGCTGTCCGCCAGGAAGGAATGTGGGCAACCAGAGTTTCGTTCGTTTATTCAGCAACGGAGCGCGCTGTTTATTATGTACAGAACAACGATTTTTCGCAGATTGAGCGCTACGCATTTCCACAGCTTTGAAAGGACAAAAAGCCATGAATCCAAAATGCATTTATCCGCGCACAGACGACCACGACACCGTTTATTTGAAAAATGTCATCAACAATCCTAACATCTGCGTCGGAGATTTTACCATCTACAACGATTTTGTCAACGACCCGCGACAGTTTGAGAAAAACAATGTGCTGTACCACTATCCGATCAACCACGATAAACTTGTGATCGGAAAATTTTGCTCCATCGCCTGCGGCGCAAAGTTTTTGTTCACCAGCGCCAACCACACACAAACGTCCTTATCCACCTATCCATTCCCGATCTTTTTTGAGGAATGGGGACTGGATGTCCAGGACATCACAACTGCCTGGGACAATAAAGGAGATATTGTCATCGGCAACGATGTGTGGATCGGTTATGAGGCGGTGATCCTATCCGGTGTTACCATTGGAGATGGTGCGATCATTGGCACGCGCGCCATTGTAACAAAAGATGTGCCGCCTTATACGATTGTTGGCGGCGTTCCCGCGAAAACGATCCGCAAACGTTTCGCGGAGGACACCATCTCAGCTTTATTGGAGGCCCGATGGTGGGACTGGCTCGAAGAAAAAATCAAGCAGCATATTCCAGCCATCCAGGCTGGAAGGATTGACCGTTTACCGTCCGAATACATTTGAAGCTGCCTCTGCGGTGATATGGTCGACGCTTTTTTTGTGCGCACAGATATGTTACACTTATGGTAGAACGGTTGCTTTCTACAGGAGGGAGAAAACGATGAGCGAAACATCGATCTTATATCATGGCAGCAAAACGATCGTAGAATCACCAGAGATCCGTATCCCGAAATACAACAAGGACTTCTACTTTGGATTTTACTGCACACTGCTGCCGGAGCAAGCCATTCGTTGGGCATCGCGCTTTGATGGCGTTGGCTATTTGAATACGTATCGGTTCACGCCAGATCCTGCTCTGCGTATTAAGCGCTTTCCGGAAATGACAGAAGAATGGCTGGATTTTATCGTCGCCTGCCGCCTGGGACGTGCGCATGATTACGATATCGTAGAAGGTCCTATGGCCAATGACACGATCTTCAACTATGTACAGAATTTCGTCGACGGAAAAATCAGCCGTGAGGCGTTTTGGGCGCTGGCAAGATTCAAACATCCAACGCATCAGATCAGCTTCCATACTGCGCGTGCTCTGGCTACGTTGACATTTCTACAGGCAAAGGAGGTTCGTGATGAAAAATAACAGCGCGCTTTTTTACACCTGCAGCCTTATCGAATTCATCGGCCGACAACAGAAACTGCCGCGCTGCGAAGTGGTGCGCGCGCTGGGCGAAAAAACGATCGCACGCATTTACGCTTACGCGGATGTTTTTCATTGCGAACCGATCGCAAAAACAGCGGAAGATTTCATCACTATGCGCGAGGTGCCTGTCGGCGATTTCGACAACGTCGGCGCCTGCCGTTACACGGTGCCGGATTACTGGACGATTGGCGAGGTCTATGCGCGACTGATCGAAGATGTCTGCGGCGACGACGAAGCGCAGATCATTCCACGGCTGATCGAAGTCTACACTTCCTGGATCGATGCTGCCATCTCCAACTACAATACAGATTTCTACTACCAATCCCGCGATTACATCTACGCCTGCTACGAGGCTGGCGAGATCTGCGCGTAAACTGCGCCCGCTGGCGAAAATCGCCAGCGGGCTTTCGTTTCTCAGGCGGCGAAAATTTGCGCTAATTTTCCAGGCATGATATAATATATAGATGTCTCACAAGAGAGGAGTGTGAATGCATGAGCCCGCGCAAATCTTCTGCGCCTACAAAAAAACGGTCGTCAGGAACGCGCACTGCGAACGCGCGCAAAAGCGCGACGGCGTCGCACAAAGCGCACAAGCCGTCGGCCGCTGCCAAACGTCGCCCGGCGAAACGTCGCAAGCCGCGGCGGGCAGACACGGTGATGAACACGTTCGTCTTTGCGATCGCGGTGTTTTTGGCGCTGTGTGCGATCAATCTGATCGGCCTGACGGAATATGTGGAACAGCCAAAAAGTGCGGATGTGACCTACCAGGTGGGGGATCCGTCCAGCTTTTTCAACGCGCTGGGACCGATCGCCGAAAAATACGACGACACGGGTCTCTATCCTTCGGTGATGCTGGCACAGGCGGCTTTGGAAAGTAATTTTGGCGAGTCTCAGCTCTCATTCGATTATAATAATTATTTCGGCATCAAGGCCCACGGCCATCACCGCAGTGTCAAACTTGCGACAACGGAATACTACGACGGCACAGAAACGACGATCCGCGATTATTTCTGTGTCTACTCAAGCCCGGCAGACTGCTTTGAGGACTATGCCGAGCTCATTGTCTCCAACGAAAATTATGCCGATGCTGTCGGCGCCAAATCACCGGCGGTCGCTGCGCGTGCGCTGCAGGAAGGCGGCTACGCGACGGATCCGTACTACGCCAGCA
>PPYE01209496.1_pt1 | contig 10040 bp, 8 predicted proteins | sample 1559881 | NCBI WGS metagenome assembly PPYE01 (sample SAMN08240022, study PRJNA423297) | Human gut metagenome, whole genome shotgun sequencing project.
GAACAAACCAGCTGGCCGATCTGGCGGACTATGTGCTGCCCACCTCGTCGCCGGAGCTGCAGTTCCGCAGCGGCGCCACAAGCAGCCGGCTGGCTGCGCTCTTTGTGGTGGACGTGCTCTTCACCACGCTCTGCAACAAGAACTACTCCACCGTGGCCAAGTCGCTGGCGGAGAGCTATTCCCAGTGCAGCAAGCACCACGCCTGACAAGAGAGGGGGGGAGGCGCATGAAGATCACAGGCTTTCGCATCGGCCTCGTCTCGGCCAGGCTCCGCGTGCCGTTCAAGACGGCGCTCAGGACTGTGGACAGCGTTGAGGACGTGATAGTCGAGCTCGAGACCTCGACCGGCCAAATCGGAAGGGGGGAGGCTCCGCCGACGGCGGCCATAACAGGGGAGACTCTCGACTCTATCATTGCCGCGTTGCGCGATCATATCTGCCCCAAGCTCGTCGGGTGCGACATTTCAGACTTTGAGGAGCTGCAAGAGTCCGTTCAGACGGCCATCGTAGGCAACAGCAGCGCAAAAGCCGCGGCGGATATCGCGCTCTGGGACCTCTACGCCCAGGACTGCGGCCTGCCGTTATACAAGCTGCTGGGCGGCGGCACGCCGAGACTCGAGACGGACCTCACTATTAGCGTAAATAGTCCCGAAATAATGGCAAAAGATGCCGAATACGGCATAAATAACGGCTATAATGTTCTGAAAACCAAGGTCGGCATAGACCCGGAGCTGGATTTTGCGCGCCTGAGAGCCGTGCGCGGTGCGGCGAAGGACGCCAGGATACGCATCGACGCCAACCAGGCCTGGACGCCCAAACAGGCCGTGCGTCTGCTCAACCAAATGCAGGACGCCGGACTCGACATCGAGCTCGTCGAGCAGCCCGTCAAAGCCAATGACCTGGAAGGTCTAAAGTTTGTTGCCACTAACTCACCGGTGCACGTACTCGCGGATGAGAGCGTGTTCACGCCCAGGGACGCGCTGCGCATAATGCAGGAGCGCGCGGCGGACATGGTGAACATAAAGCTGATGAAGTGCGGCGGCATTACAAACGCTCTGAGGATAGCCTCGGCGGCTGAGGTCTACGGCGTCGAGTGCATGATGGGCTGCATGCTGGAGGCCAAAGTCAGCGTCACGGCGGCGGCGCATCTGGCGTGTGCGAGAAAGATAATAACGCGCATAGACCTGGACGGTCCGGCGCTGTGCACCGAGGACCCGGTAACGGGCGGTGCGCTGTTCAACGGCCCGGAGATAACTCTGCCGGACGCTCCCGGACTTGGAATAAGCGGAATTGAGAATCTGCTCTATATTGTATAATGAGAGGGCCCCGAAAACTGAAAACAGTCTCCGTGGCCGATTTCTCCTCCTCCAAATTAAACAAAATTTTTATTTTGTTTAAATTTATATCCATTTACCCGTTTACATTTTGCTCCCCTTGCCTTACAATATAGTGGCTGGAGGTGAAACAGCTTGGACTACCGCAGCGAGGCGCCGCCGGTGCTCAGGGACTTTCTGAGCTACCACGAGACCATCAAGGGTCACTCGCGCGCCACGGTCGACGAGTATTTCCTCGACCTGAGAAACTTTTTCCGCTATCTGAAAATTGAACGCGGCCTCGTCCCGCGCTCCACTGAGCTTGACGATATCTCCATCCAGGACGTGGACCTCAAGCTCATAGCCTCGGTCACACTCAACGACGTCTACGACTACATGGCCTTCCTCTCGCGCGACAAGGTCAAAAACGAGCGCAGCCACGAGCCGGAATACGGCCTGATGGCCTCCTCTCGCGCCAGAAAAATCGCCACGATACGCAGTTTTTATAAATATCTGACGGTCAAGACCAAACAGCTGGACGTAAACCCCGTCGAGGGCCTGGATACGCCGAAAACGACAAAATCCCTCCCCCGCTACCTGACGCTCGACGAATCCCGACGCCTGCTGGACGCCGTGGACGGCGTGAACCGCGAGCGCGACTACTGCATCATATGCCTCTTCCTCAACTGCGGTCTGCGAATATCGGAGATCGTGGGCCTGAACATAGGCGACGTGCGCGGGGATTCCCTCCGCGTGCTCGGCAAGGGCAACAAGGAGCGCATCGTGTATCTGAACGACGCCTGCCAGGCCGCTATCGAGGCCTACAAGCCCGTGCGTTCGCAGATGGTCGGCAGCTCGGTCAGCGCCCTTTTCGTCTCGAACCGCCGCCAGCGCATGGGCAGAGAGGCTGTGCACGCCATGGTCAAAAAGACCCTGCTCAAGGCCGGGCTGGACCCGGACAAGTATTCATCGCACAAGCTGCGGCACACGGCGGCGACGCTCATGCTGCAAAACGGCGTGGACGTGCGCACCTTGCAGGAGGTCCTGGGCCACGAGCACCTGAACACGACGCAGATATACACGCACGTTGACAACTCCGAGCTCCGCGTTGCCGCCCAGGCCAACCCGCTGGCCGAGTATATTCCGGAGCATAATGATGCCTCAGATAAATAATTTGCTCTTTTGTACAAATATTTCGGGCGAATTTTGAGAACATTTCCGGCTCATTTTCGTCTTTGAGCATTGCGTGACCAATACTAAGACATAGGAGAGAAAAAGATGAAAATCACCAGACGCATAACCGCGCTTGCGCTTGCGCTGCTGATGATCGCCGCCCTTGCGGCCTGCGGCAGCAGCTCTAACGACCCCGCCTCACCGAGCGAGGAGGTCATAGGCGACGTGGCCTCCAGCGCCGCGCCCAGCGAGAGCCCCGAGGCCTCGGAAGAGCCCGAGGAAACTTCGGAGCCCACACCTACGCCCACTCCCACTCCGACGCCGACCCCGGCGCCCACGGCGCAGCCCACTCCGGCGCCGACGCCCACTCCCACAACCTCTGCGCAGCCCTCCGAGCAGCCTTCGGAGCCCAGCGAGGCGCCCGTCTCCCCCTCCGCGCAGCCCAGCGAGGAGCCGTCCTCCGGCAGCGTTGACCTCAGCAATTTCTTCAGCACCGTGACCTCCACTTACGAGTTTGCATCCCTCTCTGACCTCGACAGCACGATGCTGGACAACTACTACCCCGGCCTGACTGCGATCTCCACCCTTCAGCTCATCGCCAAGATGCCCATGATAAGCGCCTCCGGCCATGAGATAATCCTCATCCAGTGCGAGAATTCCGACGACGTTGCGACCGTGCAGAGCATACTCGAGGCCCGCAAGCAGGCCCAGGTCGACGGCGGCGCCTGGTATCCCGAGACCACCGCACTCTGGGAGAAAGCCGAGATCTGCGTCTCCGGCAACTATCTGATGCTCGTCTCGCACGAGAACGCCGCTGACATAGCCGCCAGCTTCTACGCACTCTTTGCCTGATAAAATCTGACAGCCCGGAGGGACGCCGCCGATGGTCTTTTCCAGCATACTGTTCATGTTCATATATCTGCCCGTGGTGCTGTTTCTGTATTACATCTCCCCGGTCAGATGGCGCAATCCCATACTCTTCGTCGCAAACCTCGTTTTTTACGGCTGGGGCGAGCCTGTTTTCATCGTCCTCATGCTGTTTTCCATCACGATAAACTACATCAACGGCCTGCTCATAGGCCGCTGGAGGCTCACGCAGCAGAAGAAGGCCAAGACCGTCCTCGTCATCAACGTGGTCATCAACCTGGCCCTGCTCGGCTTTTTCAAGTACTACGACCTCATCGCCGAGACGCTTAGCCTCCTGCCGTTTATCGACATCAAGCCGCTGGGCATCGCCCTGCCGATAGGCATCTCGTTCTATACCTTCCAGACGATGTCCTACCCGATAGACGTCTACCGCGGCGACACGGACGTGCAGCGCAACTATATCAGCTTCGGCACCTTTGTCGCGCTCTTCCCGCAGCTCATCGCGGGCCCCATCGTGCGCTACAAGGACGTTGCGGACCAGCTCGGCTTCCGTGCCAGCAGCATTGACCAGTTCTCCTCCGGCGTCGAGCGCTTCATGGTCGGCGTGGCGAAGAAGGTGCTCATCGCAAACAGCCTCGGCAAGCTCTGGGACTACTACGCCGCCATCCCCGACGGCGGGCTCACCGTTCTCGGCTCCTGGCTGGGCATCATAGCCTTCACGCTGCAAATCTATTTCGACTTCTCCGGTTACTCGGACATGGCCATCGGCCTCGGCCGCATGATAGGCTTTGAGTTCAAGGAGAACTTCAATTACCCCTACATTTCCAGGAGCGTCACGGAGTTCTGGCGGCGCTGGCACATGTCGCTCGGCACCTGGTTCCGCGACTATGTCTACATCCCCCTCGGCGGCAACCGCTGCGGACGTGCGAGGCAGCTGCTGAACATCCTCATCGTCTGGGCGCTCACCGGCATCTGGCACGGCGCGAACTGGACCTTCCTGCTCTGGGGACTGTATTATGCGGTGTTTCTGATGATTGAGAAGGTGTTTTTGCTCAAAAGGCTCGAAAAACTGCCGGTTTTGGGCCATATCTACACCATTATCATTGTCATGTTCGGCTGGGTCATGTTCCAGCTCGACAGCCTCGCCGCCATCGGCAACTACACCAGCGCGATGCTCGGCTTCGGCGCGTCCGGGCTGGCGGAGTCCACGGACCTCTACTATCTCGGCAGCTATGCCGTGACCTTTGTCATAGCCATCGTCGCCTCCACGCCCCTGGGCAGCCGGCTCTTTGCAAAGCTCCCGGGCAAGGTCAGGCGTTTTGCAGCTCCGGCGCTTATCGTGCTTGCACTGGTGCTGTGCACCGCGTATCTGGTGGACGCGACGTACAATCCGTTCATCTACTTCAACTTCTAAGGAGGGCCCGGCATGAACAAAAAAGCACTGTGGGCCGAAGCCCTCATCTTCCTCGCCTTCATCGGAGCGTTCTTTATCCTGAACCTCGTACTGCCCGACCGCCAGTTCTCCGAGCAGGAGAACCGCTATCTCCAGATGCGGCCCGAGTTCAGCTTCAAGAGCCTCTTCAGCGGCGACTATACGTCCAAATTTGAGACCTACACCACTGACCAGTTCACCTTCCGCGACGAGTGGATAACCCTCAAGGCCGCCAGCGAGCTGGCCCTCGGCAAGCAGGAGAACAACGACGTGCACCTCTGCGAGAACGGCACGCTCATCGAGGGCTTTAAGCGGCCCGAGAACTCCGTGCTCGACTCCAACATGTCGGCGCTCAACACGCTGGTCGGGAACACGGACGCAAAGGTCTACTTCGCACTCATCCCCGACAAATCCGACCTCTACTCCTCCCTCCTGCCGAAAAATGTGCCGAATGACAGCGAAAAAGAGGTCATCGACTACTGCTACGGCCAGTCCAACGCCACCAACGTGGACATGTACTCGGCGCTCAGCGCGCACAAGGATGAGTACATCTTCTACCGCACCGACCACCACTGGACCAGCCTCGGCGCTTATTACGGCCTCTCCGCACTGGCCGAGAGCATGGGCCTCCCCTGCCCCGCGCTGGACTCCTACACCGACCGCCACGTCGTCTCCGAGGAGTTTTACGGCACGACCTGGTCGTCCTCCGGCTTCTCCTGGGTGGACCCGGACACGATGGAGATCTTCGTGAACGCGCCCGAGGGCCTCAAGGTCACGAGCTATCCCCAGGGCAGCCCGGTCGAGGGCAAGCTCTACGACTTCAGCTTCCTTGAGAAGAAGGACAAATACTCCATGTTCATGGGCGGCAACTGCCCGATGCACGTCATCGAGACCGGCAACGAGGACAAGCCCAGCCTGCTCATCCTCCGCGACAGCTACACTGACAGCCTCATCCCCTTCCTGCTCGACGACTTCTCCGAGATCCACGTCCTTGACCTGCGCTACTACCGCGCCAGCCTGAAGGCGTATATAGAGCAGAACGATTTTGACAACGTACTCGTCTGCTACAGCGTCTCGAATTTCTGCTCGGACTCGAATATATTCCTCTTGGGTATGTGATTACTCGCTGACAGTGAAAGTAAATGAAAAAAAGCAGCCGTCCAAACGGACGGCTGCTTTGCTTTTATTTAGTTCAGCGTGCCTCGTGCTTGCCCTTGGCCTGCCTTATCTCGCCGTTAAAGGCAAGGATGGAGACGAGGGCCGCGCCGACGGTGGCGATGCAGTCTATAAAGACCGAGAACCACAGCGTGGAGAAGCCGAAGCCGGCGAGCAGCATCAGCACCACCTTCACAATGGTGGAGCCGCCTATGACAGCGGTGGAGAGCATCTTCGCATAGCGCGAAACGGCAATGGCGAGGGAGATCTTGTCCACCCTGCCGCCGAAGACGGTGACATCCGTGCCGACGGGCATGGTCAGCGCTTCGACGCCGGTCATGGCGATGTCGATATCCGCCGCGGTGTGCGAGCCGCCGAAGGTCTCGCCGCTGCCCACAAAGGTGAGCTCGCGTCCAGGGACGCAGCCGTCCTTGACCTCGGCCAGCGTGGAGCGCATCTTCTCACGGTCGCACTCGGAGTAATACTCGGGAATGCCGAGCGCCGAGGCGGCGCGGGCCGCGGAGTCGCGGCTCTCGTCCGTGAACATGATGACGCTGTCAATGCCGCAGGCCTTGAGCTCCTTGACGCCGTCTGCGGCGTCGGCACGGAGCTGGTCGGTCATGACTATGCGTCCGGCGTACTCGTCGCCGATGGAGATATAATAGGAGAAGTCGTCCGAGATGTCCGTATCCGGGACAGAGACGCCCTTCACCATCATCAGATCTCGGCTGCCTACGCAGATGCGGATGCCGTCTACCTTGACCTCCACCCCGCTGCCGGGGATCTCGACGAAGTTCTCGATGAGGTCGATATAGATGGTGTCGCCATAGCAGGCGATGACGGAGCGCGCCTGAGGCGTGTTGGAATACGCCAGAGCGTGGGCCGCGATCTTGAGCAGGACGTCCGGCTCCATGCGCTCGGACTTGATAGCCACGACCTTGGGGCTGCCCTCGCTGAGGGTTCCGGCCTTGTCGAAGGCCACCGTGCCGGTGTCGGCTACTGTGTCCATGGCGTTGCAGCCGTCAAAGAGCACACCGCTCTTGGCCGCGCCGGACATGGCGCACAGCCGGATAAGCGGCAGCGCAACGTTCAGCACGCTGGGGCTGGCAAGCACCAGCAGCATGGCCGCGCGGCGCACGGATTCCTGGATGGTGATGTCGAATATCAGAGGCAGCAGCACCAGGACGAGAATGGCGACGACCGTAACTATCGGCGTGAGGTAGGTCTGTATCCAGACGAAGGACTTGGGAACCACCTCTCCCCTCTTGGCGCCGTTCTCGACGGCGGCGAAGAGCGCCGCGGCGGCGGAATCCGCGGAGGTCGAGGTGACCTCGCAGCGGAGCTCGCCGTTCTGATTGACGCAGCCGGAGAGTATCTCGTCGCCCTCCTTCACCAGCTCGGCGACTACTCATCTGGTCGAGCACGGTGCGGTAGGTGCGTATGTAGGCGTACTCGACGAACAGGCAGCCGATCTGATACAGCAGCACCAGCGCCGTGCCCTCAACGGCAAAGCCGAAGATGAGCGCGAGGATGACCGACAGCGTGATCAGCACCGTCTTGTCGAGATACCGGCCGCGCAGCACGCTCAGCACCGCGCCGGCTGCGATATCCCAGCCGGCGACGAGCACCGAGACGATAAGCAAAACAACGGGCCAGGGCTCCGGTATGGAGCGCACGAGCAGGGCCACCGCAAACGCGGCGCAGGAGACGATGAGCCTTACTATAAAGACGATGTCCAGCTCAAGCTCGTCCGAACCGCCGGGGCCGCCGCTGGCGCCGGAACAGACGCCGGAGCAGCTGTAACGCCTCCCGACGGACTTTTCGAGGATTTCGGTAAAGTTCATCGAACCCCCTCCTTAAAACTTGGGATCAGCGCCGGGCAGAGCTCAGTCGGCCTTGCCGTCGCAGCCGAGGACGTCGACGATCTTGTGAGCGACCATTTCCTTGATGGCGGCGCGGGCGGGCTTCAGGTACTGGCGGGGATCGAAGTCGGCCGGATGCTCGGCGAAGTACTTGCGGATGGTGGCGGTCATGGCCAGACGCAGGTCGGAGTCGATGTTGATCTTGCAGACGGCGCTGCGGGCGGCCTGACGGAGCTGATCCTCGGGCACGCCGATGGCGCCGGGCATGTTGCCGCCGTACTTGTTGATCTCATCGACGAACTGCTGAGGTACGGAGGAGGCGCCGTGCAGGACTATCGGGAAGCCGGGCAGGTTCTTCTCAACGGCCTCGAGCACATCGAAGCGGAGCTGCGGCTTGGTGCCGGGCTTGAACTTGTAGGCGCCGTGGCTGGTGCCGATGGCGATGGCCAGGGAGTCGCAGCCGGTGCGGGAGACGAACTCCTGGACCTCTTCGGGGCGGGTGTAGGAGGCATGGCCTTCCTCGACCTTGACCTCGTCCTCGATGCCGGCCAGGGTGCCCAGCTCAGCCTCGACAACGACGCCGTGGTCGTGGGCGTACTCGACGACCTGCTTGGTGATGGCGATGTTCTCCTCGAAGGGCTTGGAGCTGGCGTCTATCATGACGGAGGTGAAGCCGCCGTCTATGCAGCTCTTGCAGAGCTCAAAGCTGTCGCCATGGTCGAGATGCAGGCAGATGGGCAGGTTGGTCTCGATGACGGCGGCCTCAACGAGCTTCATGAGGTAAGTATGGTTAGCGTAGGCGCGGGCGCCCTTGGAGACCTGGAGGATGAGCGGTGCGCGCAGCTCGGCGGCGGCTTCGGTTATGCCCTGGACGATCTCCATGTTGTTCACGTTGAACGCGCCAATGGCGTACCCACCGTCGTAGGCTTTGCGGAACATTTCCTTGGATGTTACGAGGCTCATAAAAATTATCTCCTTTGCAAGCGGTAAATTTATGCTATTGCTTATTTATTATATCCCAAACGTGTGATATAATCAATAACACCTTTTTAAGATTTTGGAGGTAACAGTATGGAAAAAACGCTCAGGGGAGCCTGTGTCATAGGCCAGTCCGGAGGTCCGACCTCCGTCATCAACTCCAGCGCCTACGGCGTCATCAGGACTGCGCTCGACACTGACTGCATAACCAAGGTCTACGGCGCCGCCCACGGCATCAAGGGCGTGCTCGAGGACAAGCTCTACGACATGGGCGAGGAGGACGCCTATGAGCTCAGCCTGCTCATGAACACCCCCTCCTCCGAACTCGGCTCCTGCCGCTACAAGATGGCCGATCCCGACAAGGACGACACCGACTACAAGCGCATCCTTGAGATATTCAAGAAATACGACGTCCGCTACTTCTTCTACAATGGCGGCAACGACTCCATGGATACCTGCGACAAGATCAGCCGCTTCATGGAGAAGAGCGGCTACGAGTGCCGCGTCATGGGCGTGCCCAAGACCATAGACAACGACCTCTACAACACCGACCACTGCCCCGGCTTCGGCAGCGCGGCGAAGTACATCGCCACCTCCTGCGCCGAGGTATACAAGGACGCCCACGTCTATGACACCGGCATGATCGTCATCATCGAGATCATGGGCCGTCACGCCGGCTGGCTCGCCGCCAGCTCCGCCCTCGCCGGTCTCGTCGGCTGCGGCCCGGACCTCATCTACCTGCCCGAGACCAACTTCGACATGGACCAGTTCCTCGCCGACGCCACCCGCATCTACAAGGAGAAGTGCAACTGCATCGTCGCCGTCTCCGAGGGCATCCACTATGCCGACGGCAGCTTCGTCTCCGAGGCCAAGACCAGCGCGACCGACGGCTTCGGCCACGCCCAGCTCGGCGGCCTCGCCTCTCTGCTCGCTTCCGTCGTCAAGGAGAAGACCGGCGCCAAGGTCCGCGGCATAGAGCTCTCCCTGCTCCAGCGCTGCGGCGCTCACCTCGCCTCCAAGACCGACGTCGACGAGGCCTTCATGGCCGGCGAAGTCGCGGTCCTCTCCGCTGTCGGCGGCGAGACCGGCAAGATGGTCGCCTTTGCCCGCGAGTATGTGGACGGCAAGTACAACTGCGTGCCCAAGCTCGTGCCCCTCACCAGTGTCGCCAACTTTGAGAAGAAGGTCCCCGCCGAGTGGATACTCCCCGACGGCAAGGGCGTGACCCAGGACTTCATCGACTATGCCCTGCCCCTCATCC
>PPYE01276735.1_pt1 | contig 10038 bp, 7 predicted proteins | sample 1559881 | NCBI WGS metagenome assembly PPYE01 (sample SAMN08240022, study PRJNA423297) | Human gut metagenome, whole genome shotgun sequencing project.
CGGGTAACTTTGCCCACAAATATTAAAGCGTATGAAAACAGAGAAGATGAAGGTGTTGCTCTACCTTAAAAAGAGCGGTCTGGACAAGTCGGGGAGAGCTCCGATTATGGGGCGTATTACCATTGAGCGTTCCATTGCTCAGTTTAGTTGTAAACTCTCCTGCAATCCTGACTTATGGAATTCACGTGAGAGCAGGATGGACGGCAAGAGCCGTGAGGCGGTGGAAATTAACGGCAAGTTGGAGAACCTGTTGCTTTCCATTCAATCTGCCTATCAATCGTTGATTGCCAAAGGACAGCCATTTGATGCAACCGATGTAAAGGAACTGTTTCAAGGCAGTGTGCAGGCACGATGCAGGCTCATCGAAAGATTGGATATGCTCATCAGGGAGAAAGAAAGCCATATCGGTATAGACATCAAGAGGGACTCTATGTCCGCCTATCATTCCACTCGGAAAAGGTTACAGGAGTTTATTCAGAGGAAGTATCATGTTTCGGATTTGGCTTTCTCGCAATTGACAGAAAACTTCATCTACGAATTGCAAGCATTTTGTCTTAGCGAACTCGGTCATCAGCAAAGCACATTCTTCAGAGTTGCGGCAGATTTGAAGACCGTCTGCAGGCTGGCTTATCGTGAGGGACTGGCTGATACGCTTCTGTTTGATAAAGTACATATAGAACGAGGAGACAAGAAAGCACCCAAAGCTCTCGACAAGGAAGCATTGGACAAACTCAAAGCACTCCGCTTTGATGAATTGGAAAAAGAAATGGAAACTGCTCGTGATGTGTTTCTCTTCGCCTGCTATACCGGTGCAGCCTATTGTGATTTGATGGAACTAAGCAAGAAGCATCTTGTTCGTGATGATGCAGGTAGTTTGTGGTTGAAGTTCAACCGACAGAAAACGGGTGTGCTTTGTCGTATCAAACTATTGCCGGAAGCTGTTCGGTTAATAGAGAAAATGCACAGCGATGAAAGGGAAACACTGCTGCCTTTCATAAAATATTCCACTTATCAGTCTTGCCTGAAAGCTTTACGGCTACGGGCAGGTATCGCTTTTCCCTTTACCACGCACACAGCAAGGCACACTTTTGCCACCCTTATCACCTTGGAACAGGGCGTACCGATTGAAACGGTGAGCAAGATGCTCGGGCATACCAATTTAAGCATGACCGAGCGCTATGCAAAGGTTACGCCGCAGAAACTCTTTGAGGAGTTTAACCGTTTCCTTTCTTTCACCGAAGATTTACGTTTAACCATATAAAGACAGCCATTATGAGAAGTACATTCAAGATACTGTTCTATATCAACAGACAGAAAACAAAGGCAGACGGCAGAACAGCCATTCTATGCCGTATCACCATAGACGGGAAGAGTTCCGCCATAACCACAGGTGAGGATTGTCTGCCGGCAGAGTGGAACCCCAAACAAGGACAGGCTACCGACAAAAGAATAAACAAAAGGCTTGCAGAGTTCAAAGAACTTGTAGAAAAGACTTATCGGGATTTACTGACGAGGGATATACCCATTACTGTCATTACGGAAGATTTGTTTGAAGAATACCGCTTTTATCTTAAAAAGCAAGGATTGGCAGCTGCAACCATCAAGCGCTATCTTTGCTGGCTAAGCAGGTTGATGTACCGTGCGGTCAGCCAGAGGCTCATTCGCTGTAATCCCTTTGAGAATACCAAGTACGAGAAAACGGAACAGAAGATACGCTTTCTACAAAAGAACGATGTGGCCAAACTCATGGCTTTGAAAGTAAACGACAAGGAGGCAGAACAGGCAAGGCGAATGTTCATCTTCGCTTGCTTTACCGGCTTGGCCATTGCCGACATGGAGCACCTGCAATATGGACATATCCAAACGGCAGCGGACGGGCAGAAGTATATCCGCAAGGAACGGCAGAAGACAAAGGTGGAGTTTGTCGTGCCCTTGCATCCGATAGCCGAAGCCATTATCGAACATTGCAAGGCTGAACAGGAGAAAAACGAAGGAGGGCAATCGGTGAAAGGAAAAGGTGAATCTGAAACAAGGACATATAATCTCATTTTTCCCTGTGATTGCAGCCGAAGCGTAATGAGTGCAAAGCTAAGCATTGTGGGCAGAGCTTGCGGCATTAGAGAGCGGTTATCCTACCACATGGCGCGGCATACGTTCGGTACGATGAGCCTGAGTGCAGGTATTCCCATTGAGAGTATTGCCAAGATGATGGGACACGCATCTATTGCCAGCACACAAATCTATGCACAAGTAACCGATAATAAGATTTCAGAGGATATGGACAGACTGATAAGAAAATATCAAAAGGAGAAAGCAAAGGAGGAAGCAATATGAACGTCAATCACCATCAAACAAAAAGAGACCGCAGCTATTTTGAATGGAGCGACAATATACAAATCGTTCGCAAGGGAAATGGCGATATAGCCATGACGGAGAGTGAACTCGTAGATTTCTTCAGCATCCTACACCTATGGTAGAACAGATATTCCTATATGGACGTGGCAGTATCAATTGATACACTTTTCTCTTTCACCGATATCAACCTACGACATAACTACAAAAGATATAAAATTGTGATAGAAAGAAAGTTAGAATGTAGTTAGAGAAAAACAAGCATTACAACCCTATGACTACATTCTACTTTTCTTCTTTACGTACCTTCACATGTTATTTTTATTTTGAGTATAGTCATTTCATGTATTAAAATGGAATCAGAAACTATACTTCATCTTCACCCACGCTTCGGAGTTCTTACCATACATGGCAAACTTGCCTTTGTTGGCATGGAAATAGTCGTAGCCGACGGTGAGTTCTATATGGTCGTTGAGAGAATAGGAGGCGGAAAGGCGGTTGAAAATACCGCCGTTTGCCACATCGATGTGGGCAAAGGTGGAGAGTTTCAGCGTGTTGTGCAGCAGTTCTTTTGAGAGTCTTGCTGTGGCAAGCCCGGCATTGCGATAGACGGAGAGCGCTGCGAGATTGCCCGATGTGTATTTATGATAATACTGCACGCTGATGTTCCAGTCGTTACCCGGATACCAGTCTACCCCTGCAAGGGCATTGAGCGTGTTGCGCCGCACGGCATTCTGCCCCAAGCCACGTCCTTGTGCCTCGCCTATGTACTCGGCGACTTCGGCGCGGAGGACAAACTGACCGACGGGCAATGAGCAGTCGGCACCCAACATCGTCATACGGCGGTACTGTCCGTTGATGTGGAGCGTCCTTCCATCGCCCGACAGGGCAGGGCAAAGGGCGGGCAGCTTGTTCCACGTCCGCAAGGCACTCACGGAGAAGTCTATTCCGCTGAGATTGACGCTTGCCCGTCCGCCAAACTCCATATTCTTGATTTTCTTCTCCGGCTTGCCGCTTTCCAAGTCGGTGGTGTAAGGCTGTGGTGCAGACGGCAGGCGTATCGCCCACGGATTGCGCTCGTCTGTCGGCAACACGAAGAAGTCTGCCACAGGATTGCACACAGCTTCAAGGGTGACCGAACCTCTTGTGTATTTTGCACGCAGCCCGTTGACGGGCATGCGAATGTCGTCGTAGTCTTGTGCGAGAAACTCTGTATAGTCAAACGGCGACACGCAATCGGTAACGCGCAGTGCATCCGCCACGCCCCATACGACAATCTGCCGCCCGACGCGCAGGTCGAAGTTGCCCTTTGCATAAGAGAGATAAGCCTCGCGCAACTCCAGTCCTGTGCGTTCTTTCAATATGCCGTTGTAGGTGGCGTTCAGGGACAGGAAGAGCGAAGCTGCCCCTTTCTCGAGTTTGAGTTCTCCCCGCGCCCGAGTCCGCGAAGCCATCCAGTCGGCACGTCCCTCCGTCCTGACGGCATGGTAGGTATCAAGGAAACCTTTCACCTGCACCTGCAAGGCGTTAGCGTCCGATGCTTCGACCGTTTCCTGCGGAGTGCATTCCGAACCGATGGTGTCGCTATCGGCCGGCAATGTATTATCGATTTGGGCCGCTGCCTGCGCCGAGAGTATCGGCACAAGCAAGAGCATACATAATAGCATCGGTTTCATATCAGAGTCCTTTCTCCAGTTGGGAAACAGTGAAAAGGTTAGGCGATAGCTTTATGTTGAACTTCTGATTGTCCATACGGATAATGGTTTTGTGTCCCGTCTGTACATTCTCCATCTGCATATGGTGCATCGTCCAGAAGCCCTGCACTTTATTTATGTTGGAAATCGTGAGCCTACGGTGCAGCTTGTTCAGCTTATCGTAGTATTCCGCCTTTACCGCCATCAGGCAGTCCTGCCGAACCCAGGTGACGCGGCGTGTGTAAATCTCGTCCTTGTCGTTGGGTACCGACTCTACCACCCAACATTTTTGACCGCCCAACATTTCTTCGCGCAGAAGCGTATGCTTCTCTTCGTCCACGCTGCGGGCGCTCATATCGTTGTAGGTAAAGTCGCTGCCCATGAAGTAATCGGTTTTCGACGACTTCCCGCTGATGCGCCTCGTCTTTTTCATTGCCGGAAGATAGAGCCACTTGTCGTCCACCTTGGCGGTATTGTCGTAGTCCCAAGTGAGAAATCCCGTACCTTTCACGTCACCGGGATAGGTGAAGAACATGATTTTCTTCGTATCATTGCCTATGTCCATTGCCCACGATTCGAGTTTCCTCACACGCTTATGGCCGCTCTTCTGGATGAGCGTCATTTCGATGGTGGCAGAACGTGTGTCGCCGTCTGCGCGGTTTCTTACTTTCTGCATGATGTCTCTGCCCGACAGCCCTGCTGCCTGCGCACTGCAAACCACCAGTATGGCGATGAGCAGCAATGTGAAATGTTTTGTTTTCATATCGTTATATTTTATGGTGTTTTGTTGTTATCAAGGAAATTCATTTGTCGTTCCCTGGGAAGTCCGCTTATCATTCCCGAATACACGGAGATACTTGAAAAGAATTGGCGCGAGAAAGAGGTCTGCCAGCAGTGCCGACATCATACCGGCCACAGCCAGAATGCCCCAATTGCGCATCTGTGTGCCGTCGGAGAAGACGAAGCCTGTAAACGTAGCCGAGATGACGACTGTGGACATGACGATGGCGAGTCCTTCGGTGCGGAAGGTTCGGTTGATGGCTTCTGCATAATTGCCGCACCTGTCATATGCCACATGGCTGTGGTTGATGAAATGAATGGTGTCGTCGACGGCAATACCCAAGACCATCGGAATGAGCGAGGCTGTCATCATATCGAGCGGATAGCCCAACCAACCCATCATACCGCCCACGATGATGGCGGGGGCAATATTCGGTATCATCCCAACGAGCCCCACTTTCCAGTTGCCGAAGACAAGCACGAGGATAACGCCTATGACCAAGACCGACAACAGCATCGACCACATCTGCCCGCGCTCCACATACTGCTGCATCACGGTGAACTGCGGTATACTGCCCACCACCGAGACGTGTGCGCCGGGAAAGAGTTTGCGCGCCTCCGCCTGCAAGTCGTTCATTTCCTTTTCCGCCTCGTTGGAGTTGTAGTCTTTCATCTCCAACTGCAACCGCAGCCGCTTGTAGTCGTAATCCATCCAGTATTCCGACTCCGTACCGCCCGCATTCTCATAGAGCAACAGCAACTGCGCCACCATATCGGCATTGTCGGGAATACGGTAGAACTGCTGCTTGTTGCCGTTGAGCGTGCAGTTCATGTCCTTCACGATGTCGGTGATGGAATTGTGGCGTTTCGTCAGTTTGTAGCCGCCTGCAATCTCCGCCAGTTGGTCGAGTTTCTGCAAATTCTCCGGCTTCTTGGCATCGTTGTCGTGCGGCAATGTAATCATAAGGTCATAGGAATATATCGAGCCGAGTTCGGTTTCGCAGAGGTCGAGGAATTTCTTTACGTAGGGAATCTTCCGCCCCATCGTCTTTTCGATGTCGAACGCAGGTTCGATGGAGAAGAGTCCGATACCGCAGAAGATGGTCAGCACAACCGACGAAACGACAATGGAACGATGGTTGCGTATCACAAAACTGCCGAACAGTTCGAATCGTTTGCCGATATATCCTTCAAAACTCTTCGACATATCGGCGGCAGGCTCGCGGTCCTTGCCGAACGACAACAGGATGGGTGTGAGCAGCAGGCAGGTGAGCAGCACGGCAAGCAGACAGAGCGAGGTGTTGATGCCGATGGCTCGCATCGGAACTATCTTCATTGACAAGAATGTCATCATAGCAGCCACGGTGGTAAGCCCCGACAGCAACACACCCCAACCGGTTTCGCTTATGGCTTCCTTGATGGATTCTCTGCGCTTGCCTGTTTCTACAAATTGCGTCTTGAAGAAATTGTACAGGTGAATGTTGTAGGCGATGGAGCAGGCAAAAGTCAGTATCACGGCTATCATTGTCGTGGACATGTCGATGTAGATGCCCGTCCAGCCGATGATGCCGAAACTGATGAGCAGTCCGAACACAGACGTGAGCAGTGGTGCAACAACGCCGCGCAGCGAACGGGTTACGATGAGCATCACAACGATGGAGATGATGAAGGCAAAGAGGAACAGCCGCCCCAGTTCGCTTTTGAGATAAACGAATTTCTCGTAGCCCAGATAGGGCATTCCCGCGGCGTTGGGCGACAGTTCGGCGTATTTCGCCTTGCCAATGATGTGTCCCGCTTCTTTGCCCGTAATCATATCGGGCGCAATGTCGCTCGTCTTCTTCCACACGCTGTCTTCGGGGAACGGCCGCAGTTTCACCATAATCCACGTCATCGTGCCGTCGTTTGACACCATCTTCTTTGCCAAATACGGTTTGCTGTACGCTTTCTGCCGGATTACATTCAGCGAAGCGGCATCAGACGGTATTTCGTCGGGGACAATCTGTTCGATGGTCATACCCTCCTCCGTACCTACGGCAAACTCAATATCGGTGAGCGACGTTACCTTGTCGGCATACGACAGGCTGTCTTTCAGTTCGTTGCTCAGTTCGCGAATGAGCGTCAGGCTGCGTTGAGAGAAGATGTCCTTGTTTTTCACCAGCACCGCCACATAGTAGTCGTTACCGAAGATAGACTTGAACTCGTTGGTCTTGAGCAGCATCGGGTCGTCGCTCACGAAATAGTCGTCGAACGAAGTTTTCATCACGATGCGCTTCGCTCCCACAAACGAGAAGGCGACGATGACTGCGAACAACGCACCGACCACAAGCCGGTGGCAAAGTATCCAGTCTGCCAACTGCTTGAACTTACTGTTGATTTTTACGATTTTCATTGTTGTTTTATCTTTGTTGTTATTACTATTTCTGAACGGTTGTCTGTATTATCTCTGATCGGTCGTTATTATTATCTCTGACCAGTCGTTATTATTATCTCTGAACGATCATTATTACTATCTCTGACTGGTCGTTATTACTACCTCTGAACGATCATTATTACTACCTCTGACCGGTCGTTATTACTACCTCTGAACGATCATTATTACTACCCCAGAACGGTTATTATTACTACCCCTGAACGGTTATTATTACTACCCCTGAACGATCGCCGGGAACCTTTAATACTTATGGAATTGGACACGTTTATCCAACTCATTGGACCCGTTTGTCCATCTCATTGCACTCGTCTGTCCAACTTATTGGACAAACGCGTCCAATTTGTACGGTCGCCATACGCGTCGTAAGCCATATGCTGTTGCTGTTTGCCATAATCCTTTGCGAGCGATTGATGTAGGGGTATCATTGCCGTTTTTCCTGTTGCAGACGAACCATGTGGGCGAACTCTCCGTTGCGAGCCAACAACTCGTCGGGCGTTCCCTGTTCGCTCACCGTACCGCCGCTAAGCACCACGATGTGGTCGGCATTGCGGACGGTGCGCATACGGTGGGCGATGATGATAACGGTCTTGTTGCGCACCAGTTCGGAGATGCCCGCTTGTATTTTCGTCTCGTTCTCGGCGTCAAGGCTTGCGGTGGCTTCGTCGAGAAGTATGATTGGGGCATTCTTCAGCAGGGCACGGGCAATGGAAATGCGCTGCCGCTCGCCACCCGAAAGGGTTTCGCCGTTTTCGCCGATGACGGTATCGTAGCCTTGCGGCATTCGGCTGATGAAGTCGTCGCACTGCGCTAATCGGGCAACGTGGCGCACTTCCTCGTCGGTGGCGTTGCGCTTGCCGATGCGGATATTGTCGGCAATAGAGGCATTGAACAGCAATACGTCCTGAAAGACGATGGAATAGTGTTTCAGCAGCGTTTCGGGGTCAATCTTCGAGATGTCGTTTCCGCCCACCAGAATTTGTCCGTCAGAGATGTCCCAAAAGCGTGCGGCGAGTTTGGCAGTAGTGCTTTTGCCTCCACCCGACGGCCCTACGAGGGCGGTAACGGTGCCTTGGCGTGCCGTGAACGAGACATTGTGCAACACTTGCTTCGCGGTTTCGTAGGCAAAACTTACGTTGCGGAACTCGATGTCGTAGTTATCGAGTCGTACGGCTGCACTTCCCTCCTGCGTGGGCATGCTTTCTATTTCCTTCATACGGTTGATGCGCACGTCGAGGAAGGAGAGCAGGGCAAGGTAGTTGCACACTTCGATAATGGGATTGTAGACCATTGCCGATGCCAAAAGGTAAGCCAAGTAGGTGAATACCGACACTTCGCCCTGCTGCAACAGCCACGCTCCCACCAATATAACGGTGGGCATGCCGAGGCGCGACAACAGCAGGGTGGTTACGGCGAGCGGAACAACCCAAAAGAGGGCTAAAGCCAAGTGCCAGTTGTAGGAGAACATACCTACGGCGATAATGACGACGCTCAGAGCCGACGCAAACAGCTGGGGAACAGCGTGCGAGAAGGTTTGCTCGAGCATCGTGCAGTCTTCCATCACGGTAGAGGTGAGGTCGGAAAGGTTGCGTTCGCCGAAGAAAGCGAGGGGCAGTCGGCGCAGCTTTTCTGCCACTCCGATGCGGCGTTGCGCACTCTCGTTGTAGACGGTGGTGTAGGTGCTGTCGTACTGAAAGCGAGCCAAGAAGAACATAAACACTGCCAAGAGCACTGCCACAAGCACATAGAACCACAGCGTGTGCGGCTCAGTGGAGGGCTTGGCGTCAATGTACTCCATAAGGAAGAAGAACAAATAGGTGGGCGGCAGCATCAATGCAAGGTTCATCAATGTAGAGCAGGCGATGCCTTTCCGCAAGTCTTTCGCTCCTTTCCCTGTGGCAGCCGTTCGATGATTTCCCGACTCTGCGAAAGGTCTACGGCACGGTTCACCTGCTCGATGGTTGCATCGGGATTGCCGTAGCGTATGTTCTCCAAAATGGAGGTCTTGAACAGTCGGGTGTTCTGAAACACGAACGACACGTTGCGCATCAGCGTTGCCTTATCCATGTGCCGAACGTCCACACCGCCTATTTTCAAACTGCCTTCGCGCACGTCCCAGAAGCGTGGAATGAGCCTTGCGATGGTTGTCTTGCCGCTTCCAGACGCTCCAACCAGCGCAACGGTCTTGCCTTGCGGTATGTCGAGGTCGATGTGGCTTACGGCATCGCGTTCCGCCGCTTCGTATCGGAACGACACATTGCGCAGACTGACATCGAAGGCTGTCGCTTTCTCGAGCTCGGAACTCTCTGAAAGCGGTGGCGTGGCGGTGAGTTTCTCCAATCGGTCTACTGCTTCGTTTGCCAAAAAGAGGTTCTGACTGAGGTGCATGGCTTTCATTACGTTGGCTGCAATGATGGGTGCGATGAGCACATACAACACCATATCGGAAACGATGATGGCAGTTTCGCCGCCATGCCCTATCAGTATGATGCCCGTAGGCACAAGCAGAAAGGCGAAAGCATTGATGGCTATGGTGTAGGCAGACATGGGCGTGCGCCACAGAAGGGTGTATCTGATGACGAGGTCGCGGTAGTTGATGATGCTGTCGTGAAAGCGTTTGAACGAGAACACCGTCTGTTGGAAGACCTTCACAACGGGTATTCCGCGCACGTATTCCACGGCTTCGGCACTCATTTTCTCCTGTGCGTCGAGGTACATACGCTGGAAATCGTTGTTCTTAGGGTTCATCATGTAGCCCATGATGCCGAAGGCGCACACTATCGG
>PPYE01001281.1_pt1 | contig 10036 bp, 10 predicted proteins | sample 1559881 | NCBI WGS metagenome assembly PPYE01 (sample SAMN08240022, study PRJNA423297) | Human gut metagenome, whole genome shotgun sequencing project.
ATCCGGAACTTCTGGCAAAAGTATTGGCTAATCCAGAGATGCGGGCATTGCTCAATTCACTGGCGAAGACGATGAAGTAATGAAAAACACGATTAAAATGCGGGATAAACACTGTTTCTAAAGAACAAAATATGATTATGGAATAGAAATACGCTACAAGTTACAAAAATCTAGTCCAATGGCTTTAAGCTTTTACCCCGGATATCTATAGATTAATGAGGAAAATCATGATAAGATAGAAGCACATGAAACGGACAGAACAGGTTAGAGGGAGGCTACAGCATTTCTGTAGGAAGAAAGTATAGACTGGTATAGAAACAGCAGCATAGAAGTACAGAATCTGTGATATTGCAATTAAACGACATAACGAAAGGACTACAAACGGAGTCTATCTTGAACTAATGCTGTATCCATGGGATTATGCGGCAGCCTCTTTGATCGTGATGGAAGCCGGAGGATTTATCTCAACAGCAGAAGATGGAATAGAGAGAAAAAATAGAAGGGAACTGAAGTCATATGTTTACGCATGAGATGATAAAGTCTTTTAATCAGTTGGAGATGGATGTATATAATTACATTATCAGCAATGAAGAGAAAGTAGTATATATGAAAGTACGTGAACTGGCAGAGGAGGTTCATGTTTCGACAACAACGATCCTTCGCTTTTGTAAAAAGGTAGGATGCGAGGGATATTCTGAATTCCGTTTGAAATTAAAACAGGAAGTCAACAGCAAGGAACAGAAGAAAATCAATATGGATCTTACTGCGGTTAAAGATTTCTTTGAGAGGGTGCAGACACAGGCATTTGCTGAGAATATCCAGGAAGCTGTGAAGTTGCTTACAAAGGCATCGTCAATTATATTTGTAGGTGTGGGAAATTCTTCTATTATAGGAAAGTATGGAGCAAGATATTTTAATAATGTAGGCTGGTTTTCATTTGCTATTGATGATCCGTTCACGCCAGTATTTCGTGGAAAAGGTGAGAGAACAGCTACAATCGCATTGTCTGTATCAGGAGAGACGGAGCAGACACTGATGTTGGCAGAAAAGTTGAAAAGAAGAGGGAGCAGCCTAATATCTATTACAAATAAGGCAAACTGTTCTTTAGCGAAGATGAGTGACTGCAATATAAATTATTATGTTTCAGAGTATAAGAAAGACGAAAATTATGATTTGACATCACAGATGGCAGTCGTTTTTATTTTGGAATTAATCGGAAGAGAATTGAAGGGCGTCAATAACGATACAGATGATCTGTTTCAAAATGATATGGAAGATTTATTTCATTAAGGTCATAGGGTGTAATGGTACGAATAGTAACCAGATTAGTAACAAAAAAAACAGAATATACGAAAAAGCATCATAATACACAAAAAAGAAAAGAAAAACAGTGCATTTTACACAATAAAGTAGAATGTCCTGTTTTTTTTATGTAACAAATTCCGTCTATATGTAACAGAAACCAGAAACAGGAAAAAGTACTGACAAAACGGAAAATGCTTGTTATACTAGCATCATCAAAGCAAATGAGAAAGAAATAGGGAGGAAACAATCATGGTAATTCGATTATTTTGTGCAGCAGGAATGTCAACCAGTCTTCTCGTAAAGAAGATGGAAGAGGCAGCAAAGGAAAAAGGAAAAGATGCGGACATCGCAGCATATCCATTTACAGATATGGAACGCATGATTGAAGGTGTGGATGTAGCACTGCTCGGACCACAGGTAGGATATCAGCTTGGCAGAGCAAAAGAAATCTGTAATCCAAAAGGGGTTCCGGTAGACGTGATTCCAATGCAGGATTATGGAATGTGCAATGGAATGAATGTTTTGAAATTTGCATATAAGCTTGCAAAAAATAAATAAGAGAAAATAAAGATACACAATTTAAAGAAAAATAAAACAGAGCAAAGGGTAGTAGCAAATGAAAGAAAAATTTAACGAAAAAGTAATCCCTATAATCCTTAAGTTTATTAATACAAAGGGAATACAGTCAATAAAAAATGGTATGGTGACTTCCATGTCTCCGCTGATTATCGGATCAATCTTTTTGATTCTGTCAAACTTTCCGATAAAGGCAGTTGTCGATGTATTAGAGTCTACAGGAATCAAAGCAGTATTAGATCAGGCATGTGGTGCAACATTCTCCATCAGTGCGATGATCGCAGTTATCGGTATCAGCTATAGCTATGCGAAACTGGAAAATCAGGAACCACTCAACTGTGCGATTATTTCACTGGCATCATTCTTGATCCTGATGCCTTCATCCATAACAACAGAAAGTGGAGAAGTTGTTACTGGAATCATTAATAAGACATGGACAGCAGGACAGGGAATGATCGGAGCAATCATTGTTGGATTAATCGTACCACTTGTTTACTGCTGGTTCTTGAAGAAAAATATACGTATTAAGATGCCGGCCGGAGTTCCGGAAGGTGTAACAAATGCATTCTCAGCATTAATCCCAGCATTTGTAATCCTGACAGGGGTTGCAGTAATTCATGGTATCTGTTCTATTGGATTCCACACAACAGGAATGGAAATTATTTATAAAGCCGTTCAGACACCACTTCAGAAAATGACAGACTCCCTTGGTGGAGCAGTTCTGATGTGCTTTACAGGACCATTCCTGTGGTTCTTCGGAGTTCATGGTTCAACAGTAGTTGGTGGAATCATGACAGGACTATTACAGGCAAACAGCCTTGCAAATCAGGCGATTATTGACAGTGGTGTAGAACTTACAATAGCAAATGGAGGACATATTGTAACACAGCAGTTTTATGATCAGTTTATCAATATAACAGGTGCAGGTATCACAATCGGACTTGTAATGTATATGTTCTTCTTTGCAAAATCAAAACAGTTGAAGACACTTGGTAAAGTGGGAATTATTCCGGCATTATTTGGAATCAATGAGCCAGTCCTATTTGGTGTTCCGATCGTTATGAATCCAATGCTTGCAGTTCCGTTTATTGGAATGCCTGTGATCGCATGTTTAATCCAGTATTTTGCACTGTATACAGGAATCTGCCCATTATATGGAGCAACACAGATCCCATGGACTTGTCCACCGATTATCTCAGGATTCCTTTTAGCAGGATGGAAAAGTGCTTTGCTTCAGTTAGTGATCCTTTGTGTTTCATTCTTTGTTTATCTGCCATTCATTAAGAAGATTGACAAGATGAATCTGGTTCAGGAGAAGAATCAGCCGGTAGAAGAAGAGGATGAAGACTGGTAAAATCAGAATTTAAAAATAATAAAAGCAGGACAGGAGACAAAAATGGACGAAAAATTTGAATTGGCATGTTTTCAGATTATTACATATGTAGGTACAGCAAGAACACATTTTATCAATGCGATCCAGTGTGCTAAAGAAGGAAAATATGATGAGGCAGCAGAGCTGATCAAACAAGGAGATGAAGCCTTTTCACTTGGACACAACGCTCATGCAGACCTTCTGACAATGGATGCAAACGGAGAGCTTTCTAATGGATACATGCTTCTGATGCATGCAGAAGATCAGCTTATGAGTGCAGAGGGATTCCGCATTCTTGCAGATGAATTCATTGCACTGTATAAGAGAATTGATGAGAAATAATCATTAAGCTGTAATTGAATATAGAAACAGAAAAGTTGGGGGAAAAAAGCCCCCAACACTATTATACAAATCAATTAAGACAACAGGAAGGGAATAACAATGGGATTTCGAAAAGATTTTCTCTGGGGTGGCGCAGTTGCTGCCCATCAGCTGGAAGGTGCCTATGATCGAGATGGAAAAGGCTTGAGCATTATGGACGTTGTAACCAGCGGAGATGTAAATACAAGAAGAAGAATAACAGGTGGAATTCTAAAAGGCGAGAATTATCCAAATCATGAAGCAATCGATTTTTATGATCACTATAAGGAAGATATCCGCTTATTTGCAGAAATGGGATTTAAGTGTTTCCGTACAAGCATTGCATGGACACGCATTTTCCCAAATGGTGATGAAGAACAGCCGAATGAAGCCGGATTAAAATTCTATGATGATATGTTTGATGAATGTCTGAAATATGGAATCGAACCAGTAATTACACTGAGTCATTTTGAGATGCCTCTGTATCTTGTACAAGAGTACGGTGGATGGAGAAACAGAAAACTGATTGATTTCTTCGTGAAATTTGCAGTAACTTGCTTTGAAAGATACAAAGACAAAGTAAAATACTGGATGACATTTAATGAGATTAATAACCAGGCAGATATCGGTGATGGATTTATGCTTTATGCTAATTCCGGGATTGTAGTTAAACCAGAAGAAAATGCGGAAGAATTGATGTATCAGGCATCTCACTATGAACTGGTTGCCAGTGCCGAAGCGATAAAAGCAGGACATGAGATCAATCCGGAATTTCAGATTGGCTGCATGATCGCAATGTGTCCGATCTATCCGGCTACCTGCTGTCCAGAAGATATATTGCAGGCCGAAAAAGCCATGCAAAAAAGATATTATTATGCAGATGTGCATGTAAAAGGAGAATACCCTGTAAATATTTTGAAATACTGGGAAAGAAAAAAACTTAAAATCGACGTAACAGAAGAAGATCTTGCAGTATTGAAACAAGGCTGTGTCGATTATATCGGTTTCAGTTATTATATGTCTTTCTGTACAAAAGCAGAACCAGACAATCCGGAATATGACTATCGCGGAGAAAAGGATCGCATAAAGAATCAGTACGTAAAGACAAGTGAATGGGGATGGCAGATTGATCCGATTGGACTGCGCTATTCATTGAATTGGTTTACAGATCGATACAAAGTACCACTGTTTATTGTAGAAAATGGATTTGGAGCATATGATACGTTAGAAGCGGATGGAAGTATTCACGATTTATACCGTGTGGAATATCTGCAGCACCACATTTCAGAAATGAAAAAGGCAGTAGAGGAAGATGGTGTAGATTTGATGGGTTATACACCATGGGGATGCATCGACCTTGTCAGTGCAGGAAGCGGTGAGATGGATAAGCGATATGGATTCATTTATGTGGATAAACATAATGATGGAACAGGAGACTTGTCCAGACGAAAGAAAGATTCTTTCGAGTGGTATAAAGAAGTTATTTCAACCAACGGTGAAAATATTAATTAGTTGACAGAATGACTGTTAAAAAAGAAGAGTGTCTATATCAAGGAACGATAAAAGGTTCTGATATAGACACTTTGACTAACCGATACATCAAGCAAGTTTCCGGTACAAGCAATGGAAATTAGTGTCAGCTATTTTATAAGCTGTGATCAACGTTCTGGATAATGCGGTCAAGTGCAGTCCAGGTGGTTCAAAAATATTTATTCGCATTTGCTTCAAATTTGGATCCATCGATGTATAGGTGTTGGAGATCCTCCAGTTCACGTAATGATATATAGCCATTCGCTATTATTTTTTGTCACAAATTAATTATAACAGAAAGAAAGACCTTGAGTTCAATATAAACTCTTGGTCTTTCTTTTTTTCGGAACTATTCTTTTTTCACAGCCCCTTTTCTGCACACCTTACTTTTTCAGCTTTAAGCCATCTCGGAATGCGTTTATCTTCTGCTCGGATGCCGGACTTGGAAGTGCAGCTTTAAAGGAGTGGGACTTAGTGATATACTTAAAATATTGTTGACAGAAGGGAGAAGTGCATCATACCGAAGGGAATAAATCAGAAATTTAAATTGTACCGACTGGCACAAATTATGTTGGAAAAAATGGTCAGCGAATATGATGCAGTAAAGCTGATTCTGAGTGGGTAATTATTGATCGGATAATAAAGTCGGAAAGGGAGAGTTTGAATATGAGTGATGCTATAACACTAAATTATTATAATAGTAATGCTGCTGTTTTTTCTGAAACTACAAAGAATGTAGATTTTTTGGAAGTACAGCAAATATTCACAAAGCAGCTCTCTCCGGATGCTTCTATTCTGGATTTTGGTTGTGGATCCGGACGTGATACGAGGTATTTTCTAAATCATGGCTATCATGTAACCGCAACAGATGGATCAGAGGTGATTTGCAAAATGGCAACTGATTACACAGGCATCCAAGTAAAACAGATGCTGTTTGAAGAACTTGATGACCGAAACCAATATGATGGAATCTGGGCATGTGCCTCCATTCTTCATCTATCCAGAGAAGAATTATCAGATATATTTCATAAAATGCATCAAGCATTAAAAAGGAATGGAATTATTTATACATCATTCAAGTACGGCACTTTTGAAGGTGAAAAAATGGTCGATATTTTACGGATTTTACAGAAGAGATGTTTGAGGAGTTTGCAAGACAGATTTCTGGACTACAGATAGAAAAGATGTGGATTACCGGAGATGTGAGAGAAGGAAGAGGTGACGAAAGGTGGCTGAATATATTGCTTCGCAAGGAGGACATTTGCTGAATATTGAAGCAAAATATTATAATAAACTGGATATCGAAGGCTTCTCTCAAATGATGAAGGATCCTTCTTACAGCTACAAATTTTACTGGTTGGAAGCCGTTGTACATATTATTTCAGAAGGAAAAAATGAGATAACGCTTGAAGAAATCATTGATGAAATGATTGCCAATGCCTGGTATTCTGTACGTGAATTTCATATTCATCTTAGTGGGATACAGGCAGATGGACTGGTACGGGATGGTCTGGAAAGGGCAATTCTACAGCTGACAGAACTCAGTGATCTTCCGGCAAATGCATCTAAGATCGAAATAAAGAATGCCATTTGGAAACATCAGACAGATTTAAAGAAAGCAAAAGAACAGCTGACCAATATGGTGCCATATAGAGCACTGGCAGGCTTTTTTACAAGGAGTAATGAAGTACCGGACTGGGGAAGTGTCAGACGCATTACAGCATATATTCAGAAAATTAATGAACTGGTAACACCTTTGCCATATGTATTGGGCGAAAGCAGCAAATTAAAAAAAGAGGTGCATTTTCATCCAGACTGGGTAGCAATGATCCAGGATAATACAGTCAACATCCTTGGATGGATCCAATATGAAAAAGTGAAATGGCTTCAAAATAATAATCCTGAAGTACCTGGACTGATATATAAGCTTGCTCCAATGGATGAAAAAATGCGAAAACTGTCAAATGTACGGAAGTTGTGGAAGGAAATTATGAAAGTACAGGAAATAAGGGATGTTTTCACAGGACAGCCGGTAAAAGAAAAGCAGTATGATGTAGACCATTTCATTCCATGGTCTTTTGTAATGAATGATGAGTTGTGGAATCTGATGCCGATGGATTCTTCCTTGAATTCGTCAAAAAGCAACCGATTACCTAAGTGGAATCCATTTTTTGAAGTTTTTGCTGAAAACCAGTATCTGATGTATGAAATGATAAATGAAAGACCAGAACTTCATAAACGATTTGAAGCATGTTATCGGGATAATCTGCACTCTATCTGGGCTGGTCAGGAATTGTACCGTAAAGGTAATACCAGAGAAGTATTTTATAACATTCTAGAAAAGAACATGATGCCGGTATATGATTCGGCTAGAAGACAGGGATATGAAATATGGAACTATGGATAGAAGGAAATCATGATACGATAGGAATATTTGGTTTATCTCGGAGAGAAAAAGAAACTTGGGCATCCATTGTAATCCAAGGAATTAAGCCAGGTATGGAGAAAATAGTATGAGAGTTTTTGTTGATGCAGATGCCTGCCCGGTAGTAGGTATTATTGAAAAAGTTGCAAGAGAGCACAATGTTCCGGTGACGTTGTTATGTGATACAAACCATGTGTTATCTTCTGACTACAGTGAGGTGATTGTAGTTGGAGCCGGAGCAGATGCCGTAGATTATAAATTGATCAGTATTTGCCATAAAGGTGATATTGTTGTATCGCAGGATTATGGAGTGGCAGCAATGGCACTTGGAAAAGGTGCATATGCGATTCATCAATCTGGGAAATGGTATACCAATGAGAATATTGACCAGATGCTTATGGAACGGCATTTGAATAAGAAAGCACGAAGGGCATCTAGAAAGAATCATTTAAAAGGACCAAGAAAGCGAACATCAGAGGACAATGAGCGTTTTAGAGAATCTTTTGAGAAAATGATACAGGTTCTTCAGAACGGTTAGTTACGTGTAGAATGACATTGACTAGATTTATCTCAGTCGAGAAGACTCCCGCCTCTTTCAGGTGGTGAGTGACTGCTCGACTTGAATTTGTTATTCTGAAAACTTATCGCTGTAATGAATATGCATATCCTCCCAGTCCATAAATAATACATAAAATACTCGTCCGTATTGCTGACTCTCCACGATTCTTCCATGATCAAGTACGGAAAGGTAAGTTCCGTCCGCTTTTTGTAGATGAAAGTGAATATAGTCATTTTCATTGCCGTTATCAATCTGTTCCCAGATGCTTGATTCAATTTGTTTTTGCTCATCTTCTCGAATCAGGTTACGGAAGCTTTTCTTTGTAAGCCTAAAGAGTTCATCTATATTTTTATATCCGGCCATATGAAGGAACTCGTGATTTGCATAAAAAAGTTCATCATCTTCTTTGTCTGCTCTGTATATGATAAATGCACCCGGAAGATGTTCGGAAATATCTTTAAGTGCAAATCCCAGTTGTTTGCGAACACCTGATGAAAGTCCTGCTCTGTAAGCCATACATCCGTTTTTTCCATGAAGTTTTATTTCGTAAAGGGCGGTATCTGCACAGCGCATGAGCTGTGAACGGTTGAAAGCAAATGTCGGATATTCTGCATATCCAAGAGAAATATGAAAAGGATATTCTTTCCCCATATATGAGAATGTCTTTGGAAGTCTGGTGAATTGCTGTAATAGTTCTTCTGCTTCTTCACAGGTATAATTTGGAAGAAGAATACAGAACTCGTCACCACCGTTTCTTCCCAGCAATGTATCCGGTGGGAAAAAAGCTTTCATATTATCTGCCAGACTCTTTAATGCATTATCTCCATAAGCATGTCCATAGATATCATTAATAAACTTAAAGTCATCAATATCAAGGAGTGCAGCTACAAAATGCGATTTTGGATTTTTATCGATCATCTTTACTGCCAATTCATCAAATCCATATCGGTTATAAATATCTGTAAGAGAATCGGTGTGTGCCAGTACTTTAAATTTATTTTTATGCTCTTTCGATACTAACCAGACCCGGGTAAGAACTGACAGGAGTATGACAATAGCAGTAAAAACCACACCGACTTCTGCTATTAATGTATTGTTTTCCCATCCGCTTTTTGGAGTTACTTCAAATCTCCAGTTCTCTTCCCCTATTGTAAATTTATAAGAAACTGGATGTGTTAATTGACGATCTGATTGGTAAACAACTTTGTAAGTATCACTCCAGGGAGCGTCTGTTTTTGAAAGTCTGTATTCATATCCAAAATTCGAAAGAGCATTGAGTGTATCTGAAAAAATGTCAGGCACATGCAGGATAACAATAGTAAATCCCCAGAAATACTCCTGTCCATTTTCATCTTTCAGGTAAACCGGATTGCGGACAGCAACTCCATAGCCACTCTGTTTCAATTCGAAAGGTTCCTGTGTAATGATCGTATGGTTGTCTCTTGCGTAACGAGAAATTTTACCACGATTTTTGTCATGGATCAGATCAATCTTACCCGCTTCATTTCCACTGATAGGATAAATATCTGTCACAACACCATCTGGGGCAAGCTGCACACTTTCAATAGAGTCGGACATAAGATTTTTTGCAATGGTATCAAACTGATTAAACTTTCCATTTTCACTGATCAAAACTTGTTTCAGAGTATCTGTAATCCCGATTCCATGTGTAATCTCATTCTTTATGCGCTCACCATAGGTGGATGCATTTAATTGTGCTGTTGTGTGTCTCTGCTCTTTTTCGTGGATGTCTGTTTTGTATACAATGAAACCAACAAAGCATATGCCCAGTAAAAAAACGATAAGAGGCACAAGTACTTTTTTTTTCACCTAATTCACCTCGTTCTTATACATCAGATATTTTTATAATAAAGAATTATAACACAGAAGCAGCAGGATAGAATATATT
>PPYE01208743.1_pt1 | contig 10035 bp, 8 predicted proteins | sample 1559881 | NCBI WGS metagenome assembly PPYE01 (sample SAMN08240022, study PRJNA423297) | Human gut metagenome, whole genome shotgun sequencing project.
ATAATATATAAAAAGAAGAAAAATCGGAGGAGACACGAATGAAAGAAGTAAAATCGCCAAAGAAGCCGTTACTTTATTATTATGGAATCGTGCTTCTGATCATAATTGTTTTTAATGTGCTTGTAACCCCGATGCTCACAAAAACAATGGTCAAAGAAGTCGATTATGGAACTTTTATGTCGAAGATCGAAGATAAAAAGATTGATGATGTCCAGATTGAGGATAATCAGATCCTTTTTACAGATAAAGATGATAAAAATACCATCTATAAAACAGGCGTGATGGAAGACCCGACTTTGACAGAACGTCTTTATAAAGCGGGAGCAAAATTTTCCAAAGAAATCGACCAGCAGATGTCACCTGTAGCAAGTTTTCTGCTGACAGGAGTTCTTCCGCTTGTGCTCTTTATTGCGCTTGGTCAGTATATGAGCCGCAAGATGATGAATCAGATGGGCGGTAAGAATTCCATGGCATTTGGAATGGGAAAAAGCAATGCCAAAGTTTATGTACCGTCAACCGAAGGTATCCGCTTCAGTGATGTAGCCGGTGAAGAAGAAGCAAAAGAAAATCTGCAGGAAATCGTTGATTATCTGCATAATCCGGAGAAATACACCAGGGTTGGAGCTTCCATGCCGAAAGGCGTTCTGCTTGTCGGCCCTCCAGGTACCGGTAAAACCATGCTGGCAAAAGCAGTAGCCGGTGAATCCAATGTACCGTTCTTCTCGATGTCCGGTTCTGAATTTGTGGAAATGTTTGTTGGTATGGGCGCATCCAAAGTTCGTGACCTCTTTAAACAGGCAAAGGAAAAAGCACCTTGTATCGTATTCATTGATGAGATCGATGCCATTGGTAAGAAACGTGACGGACAGATGGCAGGTGGAAACGATGAACGTGAGCAGACCCTGAACCAGCTGCTTACGGAGATGGATGGTTTTGAGGGAAATAACGGTGTTATTATTCTGGCAGCAACCAACCGTCCGGAATCTCTTGACCCGGCACTGACCCGTCCGGGCCGTTTTGACCGCCGTGTACCTGTAGAACTTCCGGATCTTGAAGGTCGTGAAGCAATCCTTAAAGTACATGCAAAAAAAGTTCAGCTTTCTGACGATGTGGATTTCCATACGATCGCAAGAATGGCCTCAGGAGCTTCCGGTGCAGAGCTTGCCAATATTGTAAATGAGGCGGCTCTTCGTGCTGTTCGTGATAATCGTGAAGTAGTCACAGAAGCAGATCTGGAAGAAAGCATTGAAGTTGTTATTGCAGGATATCAGAAGAAAAATGCGGTACTTTCAGATCAGGAGAAAAAGGTAGTTGCATGTCATGAGATTGGACACGCTCTTGTAGCAGCAATGCAGACACATTCTGCACCGGTTCAGAAGATTACGATCATTCCAAGAACTTCCGGCGCGCTTGGTTATACCATGCAGGTAGAGCAGGGAGACAAATATCTTCTGACAAAGCAGGAACTGGAGAATAAGATTGCAACATTTACCGGTGGCCGTGCTGCGGAGGAAGTGGTATTTGGTGAGATAACGACCGGTGCATCCAATGACATTGAACAGGCAACCAAGATTGCCCGGGCCATGATCACCCGCTATGGTATGAGTGATGACTTTGATATGGTGGCTATGGAAACCGTGACAAATCAGTATCTTGGCGGTGACGCATCCCTGGCATGCTCTGCGGATACGCAGAATGAGATTGACCGTAAGGTTGTGGAACTGGTTAAGAGAGAGCATGAGAAAGCGAAAAAAATTCTTCTTGATAACCGTCAGAAACTGGATGAGTTATCCAATTATCTCTATGAAAAAGAGACGATCACAGGAGATGAATTTATGGCAATCCTGAATGGCGAGGCAAAAAATGAGACAAATACAGAAACGAAAATAGAATCAGGAGCTGAGAAGAAGGAGGCGGATGCAGATGAACAGACGATCTGATATTGGATGGTTTGAATTAATCGTGGGTATCATTCTGATCATATTTGGTGTTGTGATCATGCGTCAGCCGGTAGGGGTACTTACCTGGATCGTGATTCTGTGTGGTGTGCTTGCAATCTTAAGCGGAATTGGGGATATTGTTCTGTATGTCAAAATGGAACACTTTACCGGGTTTGGACCGATAGTTTCACTTGTCACAGGAATCCTGAGTGTGATGGCCGGATTTATGCTCACGGCACATCCGGAAGCAGGAAACTGGGCGCTTGCAATGATTCTTCCAATCTGGATTATTGCGCATTGTATTTCCAGACTTTCTCATCTGCAGTATATGAAGATGCATTACGGAATGACTTATTATACGATTTCACTGATTCTGAATATCCTTGGTCTGTTCGTTGGAATCCTTCTGATCTTCCGGCCGATGATCACGATCCTTTCCATGGGTGTGCTTGTAGGAGGCTTTATGATCATTGAGGGAGTGGAGCTCATTCTTGTTGGACTGGACGGCAGACAATATTACAGATAAAAAAGAAATTCAGGTACAGGTGGATCTGGTATTGGTCTGTCAGTTGCAAAAGCAATCGTACAGGCGCATAAAGGTAAAATTACCGCAGAAAATAAAAACGGAAAAGGATTGACGATCACGATTCTTCTATAAAAAGAAGAATATGTGAACAAGGCCGCTGCACTCTTGTGTGACGGCTTTTTATATTGTAAAATATATAAAATAAAACTTCTTAGGGTTCGATGACAAAGGGAGGAGAAGTTTTGAAAAATAATTATACCGTAAGCAACAGAAAAAGATTTCTGTTCTATATTCTGATGATATTAAGTCTGCTCTGTATCATGGCATTGCAGTTTTTTGGACAGAATGAAAGGGATGGAAATACAACAGAAAAAAATCTTATTTACCAGGGAACTTTTACCTGGCAGAAATCAGACGGAAGCAGTGAAAAGATCAGCGTTCCGGGACAGTATGATGTAAAAGCAAAGGATACGATGACTATCCTGACCAGACTGCCGGAAGATTATCATGAGAATACACTGGCAATCCGTTCATCACTTCAGTCGGTCCGATTTTATGTGGACGGAGAACTGAGAATGGAATATGATACATCGGGGACTAGACTTGTCGGAAAAAACTCAGCAAGCTGTTATGTGTTCTGTCCGACATCAGAAGATGATGCAGGAAAAGAAGTGCGTATTGAACTTACCACAAATACAGCAAAATATTCTGGAGTGGTAAATACTGTTTATTGTGGAGATGAGGCAGCAATCTGGGGGTATCTGTTTCAGACGTATGGACTGGAGACTGTCATTGCTCTTTTTTTGTTGTTTGCCGGAATCATTACGATCATTTTTGGGTTTTCTCTCGGGATTGCCTATCAGACGAAATTTGATATGGAATATCTGGGCTGGTGCGTTTTTATGGCAGCAATCTGGATGCTTGGTGAGTCCAAGATGCGGCAGCTGTTTTTCCGAATCCGTCAGCACTTGCAACGCTGTGTTTTGTAATGATCATGTTAAGTCCGATCGCAATCGGATATTATATGGATACGCTGCAGAAAGGAAGATACCGGAAAGTATTTGGAGTGGTAGAAAGCATAGCATTTCTGAATGCTCTGATCTGTTCAGCACTTCATATTCTTGGGATTGCGGATTATATCGAGACACTTCCTGTTGCCCATGTGATCCTTGCAGGCAGCGTTCTGATTGGGTTCATTACGATGGTCTGTGACCTGAAAAGAGGATATGTGTCAGAAAAATATACTTTTTTCAGTATTATACTGGCAATGATCGCTATTATAGCAGAGTCGAGCCTGGTTTATTTCAGAGTTTCCGCATCAGGAATCTTTATAGGAATCGGAATGATCATACTGCTGTGCACAAACCTGCTGAAAACGATCAAAAATATCCAGAAAGTGGAAAGCCGCCGTCAGAGAGCAGAGTTAAATAAGCGCAGAAAACAGATGGAAACCATGTCACTGCAGATGATGCGGACACTTTCCACAACGATTGAGGCGAAAGATGAGTATACAAGAGGACATTCTTATCGGGTGGCAGAATACGCAGCTCTGATTGCAGAAGAACTTGGGTGGGATAAAAAAGAAATCAGAAATCTCAAAAATGCAGCACATCTGCATGATATCGGTAAGATCGGTATTCCGGATAACATTCTGAACAGGCCAACCAGACTGACGGAAGAAGAGTTTCAGGTAATTAAAGAGCATACCGTCATTGGAGCAGAGATACTAAAAAATATTACGTTGATCGATCATGTGAAAGAGGTGGCTCGAAGCCATCATGAAAGATACGATGGTATGGGGTATCCGGATGGATTGAAGGGCGAAGAAATTCCGCTGTATGCAAGAGTTATAGCCATAGCAGACTGTTATGATGCTATGAAGTCAAGGCAGATTTACAGAAATCCGCTTGGAGATGAAGTTATATATAATGAAATATCCAGAAACTGTGGATCACAGTTTGACCCCAAGATCGCAGGAGTCTTTCTGAAAATGTTGAATGAAGGTCGCGTAGTGATCAGAGAAGACGGCAAGCTTGCAGATAAAGAAGATAATCTTCTGAATATGGAAGCAGAAATTGAAAAGTTCATCTCCACTGTAATGATAACAATGAAAACACAGGAAGACAGTGAAGGATTTGATTTTCTGACAGGATTGCCAATGAGAAATCGTGGTGAAAAGCTTGCGGCACAGTTTATGCAGCAGGACAGCGGTTATCTGGTATTTCTTGACATGGATAACCTCAAGAAGATGAATGACCTTTATGGACACAAAGCAGGAGACAGAGCATTGAAATTACTTGGATCTTTCTTGATGGAATATGCACATCATTCCGTTGTCTGCCGCCTGGGTGGGGATGAATTCCTGATGTTTGTGCCGAACGTTTCAAAAGAAAAGATAACAGAGATCGTCACAGAAATCCAGGAAAAATTTGAACAGAGCAAGGAAAAGGATGTAGCGATCCGTTGTGCTTCTGTTTCTGCCGGAATCTGTGAAGTAAATAAAGGAGATCCTTTTGAAGAATGCTATTCAAAGGCAGATAAGGCCCTGTATTATGTGAAACAGAATGGAAAAGGAAGCTTTTTCTTCTATCAACAGATGGAAGGGGAAAAGATTGTTGGCTATGGAACAGGAAAAGATCTGACACTGGTTTCCAAAGCACTGAGCGCCAGCGGCGATTATTCCGGGGCACTTGAGCTGGATTATCGTGAATTCGCCAAGATATATGAATATATGAATAGTATGGAAAAAAGATACAAATGTCATTGTTATCTGGTGATGGTAACGCTGGAAACGGAAGCGGATTCTGTATTAAATATCGAAGACATAGAATATGCACTGGAATGTATGGAGCAGGCAATACGACAAAAAATACGAAAGGTTGATGTGTGCACGCGTTACAGTTCCATGCAGTATCTGATCATTCTGTTTGAACCAGATGAAAAAACAATTCCAAATATCATGGAACGTATTTTCGGTCAATATCGTGAGCAGTGCGGAAAGAAAAAACTGCTTCTTAATTATGAATATATGTCAATGACGGAAAAATAATACAGAGGCTGAATTGTTGGAACATTACGGAGTAATTTCCTATAAAGTAAAGTAAAAAGCGCGGTCGTAATAAATGCGACTGCGCTTTTTGAGGTTAAAGAATGATTTTAATTAATGGCATATTCTGATTAAAGAACATCTTCTCTGCGGATATATCCAGGATGTCCTTCTTCTGCGATGATCTCATTGCCGTGGATGACCTTGGCCCATTTATCCATTACCTGATTTTCAAGATGAGCATTCTCGCCGACAACAGTATGAGACAATACAATGCTGTTTTTAATGACAGCACCGGCTTTGATCTGGCATCCACGTCCGATAACGGAATTTTCGACTGTTCCTTCGATCAGACAGCCATTGGAGATAACAGAATTCTTGACAGATGCACCTTCCAGATACTGGGTCGGGCAGGAATCGTTGGTTTTGGTATAAATTGGCCATTCCGGATTGAACAGTCCTTCTGCAGTTTTGATGTCGATCAGAGAGATATTTGCGTTGTAATAACTGTTAAAGTCAGTAATGGATGCAAAATATCCTCTGTGTGAAACACCGCGGATATCGAGATCCGCAGAAGATTCATTGACAATCTGAGGCAGAGTGTACATCGAAGAAATTTTCCGGGCTTTTTTGATCAGTTCAATGAAAAGCTCTTTACTCATAACATATGTATCCATGAAGATGTTGCGTTTCTGGGCACTTCCACGGTTTTTTTCGATGGATTCAACACCTTTCTGTTTGTTCAGATTCAGAATATCACAGTTCAGGAATTTTTCTCTTGCATTGTCCACAGAATGATACAGGAGTGTGATATCAGCACCGGAATCAATATGTGTCTGAAGAAGTTCCCTGTAATCTTCTGCATATACCATGTAAGATGGCGCGATGATCACATATGGCTCATGCATTCTTTCAATGAATTCAATATTTTCATAAAATGATGCGATATCTGTATTGTATACATCATTTTCGGAACTGTTCTGAGCGAACATAAGCTGCAGCTTGCCACGTTTGGAGTTGATGTTGTAATGACGTCCGGTTCCGAGATGTTCTGCCAGAGAACGTGGCTTGGTTCTTACATATACCTGGATGCGGTCGATACCGCTGTTGCTCATATTTGAAATAGGAAAGTCAATGACACGATATCTTCCAAGGAAGGAAAAAGCACCGATTGGACGATACTGCTGAAGTCCTTCTACTTTGATATGGGTTCCGGAAGATGTGACAATTCCAAATGCTCTTGCCATATTATTCTACCCCCTTTACACGTTTGGACACGAGTTCGATATTTTCACTGTCTGCACTGCCTACAACAGCATCCTGGCCAATCTTGACATTATCAGCAACAAGTGCACGCTGAACAACTGCGCCGGCGGCAACTTCTACGCCTGGCATCAGTACACTGTCAATGATCTTGGCACCCTCGCCGACTTTGCATCCGGTGAACAGTACAGAATGCTTAACTTCACCTTCGACAACACAGCCCTGTGTGATAAATGCTTTGTCGATTTTGGCATTTGGTCCTATGTACTGAGGAAGAGCAGGTGTGTCTTCTGTGTAGATCTTCCATGTTGGATCGTTCAGATTCAGCTCATTTCTGGAATCAATGAGGTCCATATTTGCTTCCCAGAGAGAGTCGATGGTTCCGACATCTTTCCAGTAACCTTTGAATTTATATGCGGCAAGTGTTTTATTGTCGTTAAGGAGACACGGGATAACATCCTTACCAAAGTCATGGTGGGAATCAGGATTCTTCATATCTGCAAGAAGGATCTTGCGGAGAAGCTTCCAGTTGAAAATATAAATACCCATAGAAGCAAGGTTGCTCTTCGGATGCTCTGGTTTTTCTTCGAATTCAACGATGCGGCCGTTGCCATCTGTGTTCATGATACCGAAACGGCTTGCTTCTTTCATCGGTACTTCAATGACTGCGATCGTTGCATCGGCATTCATTTCCTTATGGTAATCCAGCATTTTGTCGTAATTCATTTTATAAATATGGTCGCCGGAAAGAACTAAAAGATATTCCGGAGAATATTTATCGATAAAATCGATATTCTGAGAAATCGCGTCAGCAGTACCTCTGTAAACGTCAAGATCTGCGTCTGCTTTTTCACGTGGTGGAAGAACAAAGACTCCACTTTCTCTGGCATCAAGTCCCCAGCGTCCGCCAGCTGCTACATAACTATTCAGAAGAACGGATTCGTACTGAGTCAGTACTCCGACAATGTCCACTCCGCTGTTAGCGCAGTTGCTGAGCGGGAAATCAACAATGCGGTATTTTCCGCCATATGAAACTGCCGGCTTGGCTACTTTGTTGGTGAGTTCATGAAGACGGCTTCCACGTCCGCCAGCCAGGATCATCGCTAACATGTTGTTTTGTTTCATAGTGAACCCTCACTTTCCTTTTAGATTGCTTATATGAATCTATTATACATTTTTTACAAAAACATTTCTACATTTTTGAGCAAAAAAGTGTGGCTTGATTGATATTTTTTTTTGATGATTGTTAAGTGTGTATTAAATTGATGGAAAAATTTCGACAAAAACATAAAAAAGTAACAAAAACAGAGGAGCGGACGAGAAATGCTGTATACAAGGCTGGAAAGGAGCCGACAATCACTGGACGAAAAGTATGTTTTACGTTATAATAACAAGGTTAAAGGGAAAAATAAAAGTGCTATTTGACGGATGAGAGGGATATAGTGAACAGACGAGAGGATTTTAAACGTTTTATAGTATTTTGTCTGGCAAGTCTTGTTGTGATCGCACAGACAGCTGTTTTTGCATATATCTGGTATGACTATTACAGAGGACTTATTTTTGAACCGTTCTGGAGAAAAGGTAACTGGGTCCTGATTGCAATCTACGGATTGATCAATGTTTTGTTTTCCAGACTTTATGGAGGTCTGAAAGTAGGATATCTGAAACGCATAGATGTATTTTATTCTCTGACGCTGGCTACGATCTGTACAAATATCGTGACATATTTTCAGATCACGTTGATCAACCGATGGTTCCTGAGACCATGGCCAATGATAGAGATGACACTGATTCAGTTTGTGATCATCCTTGTATGGATATGGGGTTCCAGATATATTTATTCAAAATTATATCAGGCAAGGAAACTTCTGGTGATTTATGGAGACCGTGATCCTGGTGATCTGATCAGTAAAATGAATTCCAGACGTGATAAATATGATATCAGCGGAAAAGTTCATATCAGTGTGGGTGAGAAAGAAATTTACCGGATGATGAAGGAATATGACGGAGTGATCATATGGGATCTTCCGGCAAATATCCGTAACCGTTATCTGAAACATTGTTTTGCACATTCTATCCGGTGCTATCTCAGTCCGAAGATTTCTGATGTGATCCTGATGGGAAGCGAACGCATTCATTTGTTTGACACACCGCTTCTTGTTGCGAAGAACATGGGACTTTCTATTGAGCAGCGTGCAGCAAAACGGCTGTTGGATATTATTGTTTCGGGTATTGGAATCATAGTTGCATCTCCACTGATGCTGATCATTGCATTGTGTGTGAAGTTTTATGACAGAGGTCCGGTCTTATATCGACAGGAAAGACTTACGGAGGGCGGAAGACCATTTAAGATCTGTAAGTTCCGTAGTATGTGCGTGGATTCCGAGAAGAACGGTGCAAGACTTGCATCCAAACATGACAGCAGGATCACCCCGGTAGGAAGAGTACTCCGCAATCTGCATCTGGATGAACTGCCTCAGTTATTTAATGTATTTATGGGGGATATGTCTCTGGTTGGACCGAGACCGGAAAGACAGACGCTTGTCCGCGAATACTGCAAGGAAATTCCAGAGTTTTATTATCGCCTGAAGGTTAAGGCAGGACTTACCGGTTATGCGCAGGTATATGGTAAATACAACACCACACCTTATGATAAACTGAAGCTGGACCTGTTCTATATTGAGAATTACTCTTTTGTACTTGACCTGAAACTGCTTATGATGACAGTGAAGATATTCTTCCAGAAAGAAGTTTCTGAAGGAGTAAATGATAATCAGACAAATGCACTGAAGGATTCAGTGGATCCGGTAAAAGAACTTTCTGAGAAAGAACCGGTGGATCCGGAAGAAAAAGAATAAGCCACGGGGGTTTACCCCGTGACTTTTTTTCAGCTTTTTTCCATAAAAGCTACATATTCATCAAGGACTTCGTCCGGATCACCGATTCGCTTGATCTGTCCTTCGTGCATCCACATAACAGTATCGCAAAGCTGTTTCAGAGTTTCGATACTATGGGAGACGATAACTACGGTACGATCTTTGTTGGAGATCAGGCTCTTCATCTTTTCATAACTCTTCTTTTTGAATTTCTGGTCGCCGACACTCAATACTTCGTCGATCAGCATAATGTCTGTTTCAAGAATAGCTGTGATGGAAAAAGCCAGTTTGGAATACATACCGCTGGAATAAGTTCTGACTGGCATATCAATGAACTCGCCGATTTCAGCAAAATCAATGATTTCCTGTTCTTTGGCTTTGACC
>PPYE01778919.1_pt1 | contig 10030 bp, 6 predicted proteins | sample 1559881 | NCBI WGS metagenome assembly PPYE01 (sample SAMN08240022, study PRJNA423297) | Human gut metagenome, whole genome shotgun sequencing project.
AAAGACGGACTCGGCATTCGGACCTTCGGAAGGACCGAACGTCTGGAACGATTCTCCGGGTTCGGTGGAGAAGCAGTTCAGGTTCAGGCAGTCATTCCAGTCGGCGCGGCCGATTAACGGCAGGCCGTGCGGACCGAGGTGCTCCATCGTATAATGGAAGGAACGGCGCAGATGCTCCATGAAGTCCGTTGCCTTGGAAGGATCACTGTCGTACGGCGTCATCTCATCTAAGATCGTGTAGTCACCGGTCTCCTTGATGTAGGCGGCAGTACATGCGATCAGCCACAGCGGATCGTCGTTGAAACCGCTTCCGATGTCGGAGTTGCCCTTCTTGGTAAGTGGCTGGTACTGATGGTATGCGCTTCCGTCCTCAAACTGCGTTGCGGCGATGTCGAGAATGCGCTCTCTGGCACGATCCGGGATCAGATGAACGAAACCGAGCAGATCCTGACAGGAATCACGAAATCCCATGCCGCGTCCGATGCCGGACTCAAAATAGGAAGCGGAACGGCTCATGTTGAAGGTAACCATACACTGATACTGGTGCCATACGTTCACCATGCGGTCGAGCTTCTCCTCGGAGGAAGAGATGGTGAAGTGGGAGAGCAGTTCGTCCCAGTATTCCTTTAATGCGGCAAGTGCGGCATCCGCCTTCTCGGTGGTGTCGTAGCGCGCCATCAGGGCTTCTGCCGGTGCGCGGTTGATCACGCCGTCCTCTGGGCGTCCGACCCATTTTTGGTCGATGGGGTTCTCAATGTAGGCGAGAACGAACACGAAAGTTTTAGATTCGCCCGGTGCCAGCGACACGGAAAGGTGATGCGAGCCGACCGGAGCCCAGCCGCTTGCCATGGAATCCTTGGAAGCACCGGTGACAACCACCTCGGGAGCGGAATTCTCTCCGTATGCGCCGAGGAAGGAATCACGGTCGGTGTCAAAACCTGCGATCGGAGCGTTGACCGCATAGAGCGCATAGTGATTGCGGCGCTCGCGGTATTCCGTCTTGTGGTAGATCGCGGAACCGTGGACCTCTACCTCACCGGTGGAAAAATTGCGCTGGAAATTTGTCATGTCATCCATGGCGTTCCAGAGACAGAATTCCACGTAGGAGAAAACGGAAAACGTCTTTGGCGCGCTGCCGTTGTTAGTGAGCGTGAGCTTGTTGATCTCGCAGCTGTCGTCGACCGGAACAAAAGCAGTCAGCTCTGCGGAGAGATCATTCTTGGAACTGCGGAAGGTGGAATATCCCATGCCGTGATGGCACTCATAGGAATCCAGCTCGGTCTTTGTGGGCATCCATCCCGGATTCCAGATCGTATCGCCTTCCTTAATATAGTAGTAATGGCCGTTGCTGTCGAACGGGACATTGTTATAGCGGTATCTGGTCAGGCGCAGAAGCTTTGCGTCTTTATAAAAACTGTAGCCGCCGCAGGTGTTGGAGATCAGGGAAAAGAAATCCTTTGATCCCAGATAATTGATCCACGGAAGCGGTGTCCGCGGAGAAGTGATGACGTATTCTTTCTTCGCATCATCGAAATAGCCAAATTTCATGGGCTTACCTCCATTCATATCATGTAAGCATACACATTTCCGAAACATTTGCAACGAAAATAGGTAAGTAAATTGTTCAAACTGAAATAATTGCGAAAACGATTAAGTAAACAATTTCTAACTAAAAGTATAACCTGTGAAAATAAAAAAATCAATCAAAATACGCATAGATACAATGAATACAGCAGATTGAACAAAAAAGCAGGTAAAATATAGAAGAAAGACACAAAGGAGTTGAAAAACCGAAATATAGGGCTAAAAAACGAAAACGTGTAAGAATGACAGGAAAAATATAACTTATAATAGAAGAAAAAGAAATAGAACACGCAAAAATGCACAAAAAATCAGCGAAAAAAGTGTTAAACTCGCCGAAATGACAAATATGTATTGCATTTTTGCAAAAGATGGCATATAGTAAAAGTACGAAAACGATTAAGTGATGTTTCGAAAGTGTGGAGGACACAATGGTATCATTAAAAACGATAGCTGAGAAATGCGGTGTCTCCACTGCAACGGTAAGCAAGGCACTCAACGACCAGAAGGATGTCAGCGAAGAGACGAAGCATCGGATCAAGAAGACAGCAGAAGCACTCGGGTATTTTCCCAATGCGGCAGCGAGAGCACTCAAGACCAACCGTTCCTATAATATAGGAGTCCTCTTTGAGGAAGAGGCGGGCAGCGGTCTTACCCATGAATATTTCTCGGGTGTGCTCAACGGTCTTAAAGTTCAGGCAGAGAAGCAGGGTTACGATATCACATTTATCAATACCTGTTTTGAGAACCGCAAGATGTCCTACTATGAACACTGCAGATACCGGAACTTTGAAGGAGTCGCAATCGTCTGTGCCGATTACAATGATCCGGACGTTCTGGAACTGATGAACAGCGATCTGCCGGTGGTAACCATCGACTATGTACATCATAACTGTACGGCGGTAAGCTCCAACAACATTCAGGGTATGGAAGACCTTGTGAAGTATATTTACCAGCAGGGGCACCGGAAAATTGCATATATCCACGGTCAGGAGAATTCCTATGTTACCAAGGACCGGCTGGCAAGTTTTTACCGGACGATGGATGAATTAGGACTGGAGGTGCCGGATGAATATATCCGGACTGCCGATTATCTTGAGACGAAGGAAGCGGCAAGGCAGACCAGAGAGATTTTAAATCTTCCCGATGTGCCGACCTGCATCATCTACCCGGATGACACCGCCTTAATCGGCGGAAGGAATGTCATCATTGAGATGGGACTTCGGATTCCGAGAGATATCTCCGTGGCAGGTTACGATGGAACGCGCATCTCACAGCTGCTGCATCCCAAACTTACCACAATCCGTCAGAACACAGAGCTGATTGGAAGCGAAGCAGCCAAGCGATTGATTGGCACAATTGAAAAACCGCGAACAACTCTCGTTGAGAGAGTCGTTATAGAAGGAAGCTTAGTACCAGGGCAATCCGTAGGAAAATTTTTGCAGAAATAACAGCGGGGCGCAGGAAAAGGTTTCCCAAACCAATGGCGAAAGCCAGACATCTTAAGGAGGAGGGTTTTCTATGAAGAAGAAAATCATTAGCGCACTCTTATGTGCATCCATGGTAGCATCCATGGCAGCAGGATGTGGATCATCCGACACAGCAGACACGACGACAACAGACAACACAGCATCAACTCCTGCAACAGAGGCAGCACCTGCAGCAGATGCAGGCACAGAGGCAGCTACAGATGCAACAGCATCCGATGAAGGCAAAGTCCTCAACATCTACTGCTGGAATGAGGAGTTTAAGTCCAGACTGGAAGATCATTATCCGGGCTACACCATCGTAGACGGAACCACAGGAACCATCGGTGATGTAACCGTAAAATGGAACATCACACCGAACGATGACAACGCATACCAGAATAACCTGGATGCTACCTTATTAAAGCAGGCAGATGCAGCAGCTGATGACAAGATCGATCTGTTCCTTGTAGAGGCTGATTACGCATTGAAATATGTAGATACCGATTACACGATGGCTGTGAAGGATCTCGGCATCACAGATGCAGATCTGGCAGATCAGTATCAGTACACCAAGGATATCGTTACCGATTCCAACGGCGTATTAAAGGGTGTATCGTGGCAGGGCTGCCCGGGCGTATTATTCTACAACCGCGAAGCAGCAAAGGAAGTTCTCGGATCTGATGATCCTGCAGATGTACAGGAATATGTAAAAGACTGGGATACTTTCAATGACACAGCAGCAAAATTAAAAGATGCCGGTTACAAGATCACATCTTCCGCAAACGATTCTTACCGTGTATACTCTAACAACGTATCTTCCAAGTGGGTTACAGACGGCAAGATCACGATCGATGACAACATCATGAAATGGGTTGACGATTCCAAGGAGCTTGTAGATGCAGGCGAGACCAGCACAGCAGAGCTTTGGAGCGATGACTGGAAGAAAGGCTTCTATCCGGAAGGAAAGGTATTCTGCTACTTTGGACCGGCCTGGTTAGTAAACTTCTCCATGGCAGCTGAGGACGAAGGCAGTATCGCAAACCTCGGCGGATGGGGCGCAACACAGGGACCGCAGGGATTCTTCTGGGGTGGTACATGGATCTGTGCAGCAAACGGAACAGATAACCCAAGCCTTGTAAAAGATATCATGCTTCAGATGACAACCAACGCTGATATCATGAAGGATATCGTTGTTGCAGATGATGACTTTGTAAACAACAAGACCACAATGGAAGCTATGGCAGAAGACACCAGCTACTCCAGCAAGGTATTAGGCGGACAGAATCCGTTAGCTATGTACTGCGCAGGTGTTGACGGTCTTGACTTAAGCAACCTTTCCGCATATGACCAGGGCTGCAACGAGGAGTTCCAGAACGCAATGAAGAACTACTTCGAGGGCAACGCAACGAAGGATGAGGCACTGGATCTGTTCTACAAGGCAGTAGAGGAGAAATATCCGGAACTGACACACTAATCGTGGAACTGTAATCTCAGCAACTGAGAGAATGAGCATCAATAGCTGACGCATCGATGGATGCCAGAAAAAGATGCGAAGGATAGAATGACAGGAGCCACGCCTGCCGGCCATCAGGAAGGCGGGTGTGGCTCATTCTATGCCAAAATACAGGTAATCTGTGTAGAAATGCAGAGCTGACAGCAGGTCTGCAAAAAAAGGAAGGGCTGCTGTGAGCTCTGTATACAAAGGATAGGGGTTCCGATGGATCTCCGGGAGCGGAAGACCAGCCGGAACGCGTATCCGGCAATTATAAAAGAAGGGGGCAAATGCTATGAAAAAGAAGTCAAAAGCCGTTCGGTATAATAAATGGGGCTATATCTTTTTAATTCCATTTATTATCGTGTATGTGATTTTTCAGTTGATTCCGATGGTAACAACCATTTACAACAGTTTCTTTGAGAATTATCTGTCGGGCCTGACACAGATCGGACCGAATTTTGTCGGACTTGCAAACTATAAAAAGCTGTTTTCCGACGGAGACATCTGGGTTTATGCCAAGAATACCATGGTGATGTGGATTATGTGTTTCATTCCGCAGATCTTTCTGTCACTGCTTTTGGGCGCATGGTTCTCGGATGTGAGTCTGAAGTTAAAGGGACAGCGGTTCTTTAAGACGGTCATGTATCTGCCGAACCTGATTATGGCATCTGCATTTGCCATGTTGTTTTTTACCCTGTTTTCCGACAGCGGTCCTATCAACTCGCTGCTCATGCAGATTGGCTTTATTGACACGCCTTACAAATTCCTTTCCAATGCTGGAAGCACGAGAGGTCTGGTTGCCTTCATGAACTGCCTGATGTGGTTCGGTAACACGACAATCCTTCTCATGGCAGGAATGATGGGAATCGATATCTCCCTCTTTGAGGCTGCCGAGGTGGACGGAGCGACTTCCATGCAGGTATTCTTCAAGATTACGTTGCCGCTGCTGCGCCCGATTTTGGTATATGTGCTGATTACTTCTCTGCGTTCCTCCATGACGCTGATTATGTTCTTGAATAAGCATCTGTACAGTAAGAACTATGGTATGGCGGGTGCGTTGTCAGTTGTATTGTTCTTCATCACCGGTGTATTAAGTCTTGTAGTATTTAAGGTTACCGGCAATGACAAGAGAAAGGGGTGAGCTGTATGGAAACAAGAGAAGTACATAAAGGAATGAATATTCATACAAGAAGAGCCATTGCATATGTGGTATTGACGATTATTTCGTTTTTCTGTCTGTTCTGGTTCTACATCCTGTTTGTGAATGCAACGAGATCAAACGGACAGCTGCAGTCCGGATTCACACTGGCACCGAGCTCGCATCTTCTGGAGAACTGGAAGAATCTGCTCGCGGGAACACTTCCGGTATGGAACGGTATGTTAAACAGTATTATCGTAGCAGGCTTAAGCGCACTGGTTTCCGTTTATTTCTCGACCATGACGGCTTACGCAATCCACGCATATGATTTTGGGCTGAAAAAGTTCATCTATCCGTTCATCCTGATGATCATGATGATCCCGACACAGGTAACGGCACTCGGATTTGTACAGCTGGTCGGAAAGATGCACCTGGAGGATTCTTTTATTCCTCTGATTGTGCCGACGATCGCTGCACCGGTTACATTTTTCTACATGAAACAGTACATGGAAAGCGCCCTGCCGCTGTCCCTCATAGAGGCGGCGCGTATCGACGGCTCCGGCGAGTTCCATACCTTTAATCAGATCGTACTTCCACTGATGAAACCGGCGATTGCGGTTCAGGCCATCTTCACATTCGTAAGCAGCTGGAACAATTACTTTACACCGGCATTGATCTTACACGATGACAAGAAGAAAACCCTCCCAATCCTGATCGCGCAGCTTCGTGCGGCAGACTGGCTGAAGTTCGATATGGGGCAGGTGTACGTCATGATCGCGTTCTCCATATTCCCGGTTATCGTCGTATACCTGATCCTCTCCAAACACATCGTGCAGGGCGTTGCCCTCGGAAGTGTGAAGGGTTAAAAAATGTGGCAGTCACACGGAACGATGGCATTGTGATAAGCTGCAACTGTTAAAAGACGGGAAGGCTCAAGTTCCGGATGAACCCGGGCGTGAACATTCGTTGGAGCAAAATACGTGAAATTCTTTTCTGCCGTGTTTTTCATCTCATTCTGTGTCTTTGCCACGTTTTGACAATCCACAGGAGGTGTCCGACAAACTGCAGACAATGAGCGAACTTCCTAGCGTGCCACAAGGCACACACGAAAGTTCTAAAATTGTCTGCGGCTTGCGAACATCTCCTCGTGGAGTGTTCAAAACTTGGAAAGACACGGATCATCGCAGATGGCAAACACGGCAGAATTAGAAATTCCGTATTTTGCGCTCCGAATGTCCACGCTCCGGGTTTGATCTGGAACGTTGTCCTTTCCGATTTTTTCAGTGTAATATATGACATAGCCGTCCGTTCGCGTGACAGCCTTATTTTGTGGAGACATCGTCAACATCCCGGTATCTGTTGTGCAGATATTCTGCCCTGTGATTGACTTTTTTCAGAAAATTATGTAGTATGGAGTAAGACTAAAGTACGATAGATGCGGGATCTGGGGGTGCTAAGATGAAGGCGGAAGTGGCGCATTTTACGACGGAACAAATGGTTGATATGGTAGGGCTTTTAAGCCCTTGTATGGATGATTACTTGTATGTGTGTGATTTTAAGGAAGATTATTACCAGATTTCACCGAATGCGGTGAAGCGTTTTTGTCTGCCGGCAGATCATTTTCACAATGTAGTGGAAATGCACAGACAGGTTGTATATCCGGATGATCTTGATTTGCTGCTGGTAGAGCTGGAGCTTCTCTCCACGGGCAGGAAAGTATTCCACAATCTGCACTATCGCTGGATGGGGAAGAATCATGAAACGATCTGGATCAACTGCAGGGGCAGAGTATTGAGCGATCCGGAGGATGGATCACCCAGATACCTTGTGGGCTGCATCAATGAGATCGGGGCAAAACAGAAGGCGGACAATGTCAGCGGCCTGTTGGGAGAATATAGTCTGAAGATTTTTTATGAGAGCCGCAGTCCAAAGCTGCCACAGGGATTTTTGCTCAGAATCGGCATCGATGATTTCAAGAACATCAACGAGAGCCACGGCAACGAATACGGAGATTATATTTTAAGAAGAACGGCACAGTGTATTGAGGAAAATATAGGCCCGGAACAGAGCCTGTTCCATATTGTGGCGGATGAGTTCGCAGTTGTGGATTTTTCCGGCGGCAGTGTGCAGCAGGCCGAAGATCTTTTCCATGAGATCAAGAAATCCATCTACGCATTTATTGAGCAGAACCAGTACAAAGCGGTGTATACGGTGTCCGGAGGTATCGTGAAGAACGGCGATGTGGACAATTCCTTTGAAAATGCCATGAAGCTTTCGGAGTTTGCACTCAGCGAGGCGAAGGAGCGCGGAAAAAACAGCTGCTATGTATTTGAGGAGGAGGAATACGAAGATTATCTGAAAAGCCGCACACTGCTGCGGCAGCTGCATCATGCGGTAAATAATGGATTTGAGGGATTTGAGGCATATTTCCAGCCGTTGGTAAATGCTGCAAACGGTGAACTGACCGGGGCGGAGACGCTGCTCCGCTTCCATTCACCGGAGGGTGGGATGGTATCGCCCGGCGAATTTATCCCGATTCTCGAAGAATCCGGTCTGATTATTCCGGTCGGCAGGTGGGTGCTGCGCCAGGCGCTGGATGCATGCAGGGAATGGCAGAAGATTCTTCCGGAGTTCAAGGTGAATGTTAACCTGTCCTATGTGCAGGTGTTAAAGAGCCGTGTTCTCACGGATGTGCGCAGGATTGTTGATGAGTTCGGAGTCAAGCCGTCGAGTGTCTGCATCGAGCTGACAGAGAGCGGTTATCTGGAGGAGAATGAGCGCTTTGACAAAGTCTGGAACGGACTCAAAGAATACGGTGTATTGCTGGCACTGGATGATTTTGGCACAGGATATTCCAACCTGCGTTGTTTAAGCGATTTAAAGCCTGCATATATTAAGATTGACCGGTCGTTCACATTAAAAGCGCTGAACCGTGAATATGAGTACCGGCTTTTAAATCATATCGTGGAGATGTCCCACAGCCTGGGGCTTCACGTATGCGTTGAGGGAATCGAGACAGAGGGCGAACTTACAAAGGCAAAACAGACAGAGCCGGATTATATACAGGGGTTTCTGTTCGGAAAACCTTGCAGCAGGGCGGAATTCACACAGAAGTTCTTCACAAAACAGGCCGGATAAAGGACTTTTCATGCGGGTGTAAATATGCTATACTTGCATCAGGAGTGAGATTATGCCGGAAGAGGTGCGGCGGGATGTGCGGCATCTGCTGACAGAAAGACGAGGAGAAGGAGAATGACAGAGACGGGTTTTTTGATCTTTATGGGGATCTTATTGCTGCTGGTTGTAATTGTGGTCGTGGTTGTGGTGGCTTCTTCGGTAGCCGGAACAGCGGCGGCAATTGCGGATGACGACGATGAGGAAGAATAAGTATCGTAAGACAGCAGAATAGACAAACGCAGATATGCTGCGGAGAATCGAAAGATTCTCGCGCAGCATAAAAAATGTCAAAAGCCGACCGACTGGTCGGACGGAATACAAAGTCAAAGAGAGGATACAGATGTGATTTCAAAATTTAGTGTAAAAAGACCGTACACTGTCATTGTGGGTGTAATCCTGGTGATCGTTCTGGGAGTGGTGTCATTTACCAGAATGACGACTGATCTGCTGCCGGATATGAACCTGCCCTATGCGCTGGTAATTACAACGGATGTGGGCGCGAGCCCGGAGGAGGTTGAGACGGATGTGACGGCACCGGTTGAAGCCTCCATGGCGACGACATCCAGCATCAAAAACGTGAGCTCCGTATCGTACGACAACTATTCCATGGTTATTCTGGAATACGAGCAGAGCGCCAACATGGATTCCATTCTGATTGAGATCCAGCAGAAGCTGGACCAGCTGGAGGGAAGTTTTTCAGACAGCGTCGGAAAGCCGATGATTATGCAGATCGACCCGGATATGATGCCGGTCATGGTGGCGTCGGCGGATGTGGAAGGCATGGATGAGTCAGAGGTGTCTTCCTATGTGGAAAATGAATTTTCACCGGCACTCGAGAGCGTGGAGGGTGTGGCTTCGGTAAGCGCTACCGGCGTGCTTGAGGAATCCGTGCAGGTGACCATGGATCAGGACAAAATCGATGCTCTGAATGATAAGATTCAGGAAAAGATCGAGGAACAGTTTGCAGATGCGCAGAAGGAACTGGATGATGCATCCGCAGAGCTGGAAAATGGCGAGAAAAAGCTGGAGAGTGGCAAGAGCGAACTGGCAAACCAGGTCAGTGCCGCAGCCAATCAGATTGAAAATGGAAAGATTCAGGCGTATGTCGGCGCATCAGAATTAAAGACGAATATGACCATGATGACTGAGGCAAAAAAGATCATGGAGAAG
>PPYE01158689.1_pt1 | contig 10028 bp, 10 predicted proteins | sample 1559881 | NCBI WGS metagenome assembly PPYE01 (sample SAMN08240022, study PRJNA423297) | Human gut metagenome, whole genome shotgun sequencing project.
AGTATTCTTAGACTTCCGATATATCATGATTTGGACATAGAATTTTTAAAAGAAATTAAATCTTTTTCGAAGGTTCCTTTTATTGGAACATCACTTAGCGCTTCCCAAAATTATCGCCATGCCAAGTTTGTGACAGAGGGGGTTTTTATCTTTGGAAATGAAGGAAGTGGAATAAGTCGGGAAATATTAGACTTGACGGATTGGAATGTGTTTATCCCTATGGCAGGTACTGTGGAATCATTAAATGTTTCTTCGACAGCGGCAATCATTTTATTCTATTATTTAGATGATAATGAATTTAATAATTAATAGTATTTGGTAGAGTTTGGACATATTAATTTAAAAATGCTTGATTATAGTGTGTACGATTGAAAGGAAAGATGATGAAAAAACAGCTGATAATTAATGCCGATGATTTTGGGATACATGAGGCTGTGAATCTTGCTGTTTATAGAGGTTTTGAGTCAGGAATTTTAACCAGTACTTCGATTATGGCAGGTGGGGATGCTTTTTCCTCAGCGGTGAGGCTATCTCGCGAAATGGGAAATATTGGGATAGGAATCCATCTAACCTTGGTAGGAACACTGACAACAGTTTTACCTGCTGAAGAAGTTCCGACGCTAACTTGGGAGAAAGGAGTCCTTTGTAAAGATTATTTAGAATTAATTCTCCGAGATATGAAAGGCCTTATTAGTCTTGATGACGTTTACAGGGAGTGGGATGCACAAATCCGTAAGGTTCTTGATGCAGGAATTTCGATTACGCACATTGATGGGCATCAACATCTTCATATGTGGAATAAATTTTTTCCTATTGCCCTTGCATTAGGGAAGAAATATAAAATTCCATGTATGAGAGTACCTGATGAAAGCTTTTTTTTTGATATAAGCGCAAAAAATATTTTAAGATCAATGGCAGGAACCGGATTGGCCTTTATTGCCCGAAGACATAGAAGTGTATTAAAGCAGATGAATGTGAAAACGAATGATTATTTTTACGGAATGCTCTACGGGGGACATTTGACGGAAGATAGAATAATCAATTTATTGAGCAGGGTTAAGTCTGGCGTTACAGAGATTATGTGCCATCCTTCATCGAATGAACAGGAAATGGATAGGCAATTTCGGTGGGGATATCATGGGGAATCGGAACTACAGGCATTATTATCGACAACGGTAAAGGAAAAGATTGATGAAGAGAGTATTGATTTAATATCTTATCGAGATGTGGCAATAGAAGGGATTTCTGCAAAATGAAAAATAATGAAAAGCAGTTTTATTTGGTGGATTTTCAAGTATTACCGGAAGCAATAAAAAAAACAATTCGTATTAAAGAATCTTTGAAAAATGGAAGGGTGAAGACAATAAATGAAGCATTATCTGCGATGAATATAAGCAGGAGTGCTTATTATAAATATAAAGATCATGTGGAACCGGTAACGGGAGCCGTTAAAGAACGCAGTATCACATACTTTATAATGATGCAAAATGATTTTTCTCTTTTAAATAAAATAATGAGAAAAATAAAAAAGGAAAATAATGATGTGCTATCCATAAATAGCGGGGTAGCTTTTGGCGAAAATGTTCCGACTATAATTTCATTTAAGACAAAGATGACCCTGGCGGATATCAATTTATTGGCAGAAAGTATTCGCAGGATTAAGGGGATCATACGAATCGTCGTTTCAGAAGAGGAAGGTAGCCGATGAAAAATATAAATATCGCTTTACTCGGATTTGGTACGGTTGGAAGCGGTGTGGCAGAAACGATTAAGAGAAATTCCGACATTATCAAAGAGCGGCTGGGCGTGCATTTATTGATAAAATATGTTCTGGTTCGAGAGGTAAACAAATATACTAAATTTCCCGTATTGGAAGATATTCATTTAACCGATAACTTTTCGGAGATAATAGAAGATGAATCCCTAGATATCATTGTTGAAGTGATGGGAGGGATTACCCCAGCCAAGGAGTATATTTTCAGTGCATTGGAGCATGGATTGAGCGTCGTCAGCGCAAATAAGGATTTAGTAGCTTTATATGGCCCGGATATTATCCATAAGGCGATTGAGAACCATGTAAATTTCAGTTGTGAGGCGAGTGTCGGCGGAGGAATTCCTATTTTGATGCCACTCCATCAGTCACTTGCAGCAAATCAGATTGAAAGTATCGTGGGCATATTGAATGGAACAACAAATTATATATTGTCACAGATGACAGAAACCGGTGTCAACTATGCAAACGCATTGGCAGATGCCCAAAAACAAGGATTTGCCGAGGCTGATCCGACAAATGATGTGTGTGGTTTTGACGCGGCCAGAAAACTTGCTATTTTATCCTCTATTGGATTTAGAGCTAATGTAACTTTTGATGATGTTTTGGTGGAAGGCATTGAAAAGATAGATAAAAGTGATATTCAATATGCGAAAGATATGGGATATACAATTAAACTTTTAACGGTTGCACTCAGACAGGAAAATGGGATTGCACTAAACGTTTATCCGGCCTTTTTGCCCGATAATCATCCATTGTCTTCAGTAAAGGGGGCATATAATGCGATTTATGTAACTGGAAATATTGTCGATGATGTTATGTTTTATGGCAGAGGAGCCGGCGCATTACCTACGGCAAGTGCAGTGATGGGGGATGTTATCAGCACGGCACAGCATATATTGAATGGATCAACAGGAACCGGCATGATAATGACTGATACAAAAAGAATTCCATTTTATTCATCATTAAAACTTCAAAATTCATATTATTTTCGTTTAGATGTTGATGATGTTACCGGTGTGCTTTCTCAAATTGCGGCGGCTTTCGCAGAAAATGACATCAGTATTTGCGAAGTCGTCCAAAAACGAAAAACAAAAGGTTTGGCGGAGTTGGTGCTTATTACGGAACTGGCGAGCCGGGAAAGCATATTGCAGGTGGAGAAAGCTCTCCAGGTACTTCCTTGTATGCGTAAGGTTGCTAATGTGATAAGGGTTATGTGAGATGAAAATAAATAAGAAATACGGTGTGCGTGTCCCTGCAACTACGGCCAATATAGGAAGCGGATTTGATACGCTGGGAATGGCGCTTGGATTATATAACGAAGCTTATTTTACGCCTGTAAATGAGTTATCACTTATGAAGTCTCATATTGATATTCAAGGAGAAGGTGCCGGCAAGATTAAACCTGGTGCTGATAATATGGTTTTACAGGCCATGCAGGCAGTGGCGGGAAAAGTAGGAAAGGAAATTCCCGGCGGTGAACTGAAGCTTATTAATCAAATTCCTTTGGCACGAGGAATGGGAAGCAGTTCTGCAGCACTTGTTTCCGGCGCGTATCTTGCCAACCAATTGTGCGGAAACGTATTAAACAGACATGAAATCTTAAATATCGTCACTGAATTGGAAGGTCATCCTGATAATGTTGCTCCTGCTATTTTTGGCGGATTTTGTTTCTCCATTGTTAAAGATAAATTTGTTCTTACGGAGCAGTGGAAAATCCCGGACACTTGGAAGGCGGTCGTTGCTGTTCCCGATTTTGAACTTAGAACGGAAGATGCACGGTGTGCATTGCCGGATACTTATTCCAGAGAGGACTTAGTGCAAAACATAGGGGCGGTTTCCTTTTTAATGGCAGCTGTTATGATGCGGAGAGGTGAATTACTGAAGGTTGGATTGGCGGATCGTATCCATGTACCTTATCGTTTGCCATTAATCAGTGGGGCTGAAGAGGCAATGAAAAATGCTGATAAAAAAGGATGTTACGGTGTAACAATAAGCGGATCCGGTCCGACGATTATTGCTTTCTCTTCAGCGGAGAAAGCATATGAAATTGGTGCTGCGATGGTAGACGGATTCAAGCTGCATCATGTAAAATCAAAATTTATGGTTTTGGATTTTGATCAAGAGGGCGTACGGCTAATACAGCTTGACAATTACTGATAACATGTGTATTGTATATAACGTAGTAAATGTCGGGACGTAGCTCAGTTTGGTAGAGCGCTACCTTGGGGTGGTAGAGGTCGCATGTTCGAATCATGTCGTTCCGACCATTTTTATTGCATGATATTATTCTAAAAATAAGCTTTTTTGAATAAGTATTTGTTATAAAGCGAGGTTTTATGTTGAATAGAGTAAAATCAGTCATGCTTATGACACTGCTCGGTTTGATTCTGGTATCAGCTGGCGGATATGTGGGCGGGCAAAATGGGGCGACAATGATGTTTATCATTGCTCTCATTTTAAATTTTTACAGTTATTGGAATTCTGATAAAATAGTGCTGAAAGCATATAATGCAAAAGAGTTGTCGGAGAATCAAGTGCCGGAATTATTTTCACTGGTAAAAGGATTATCAAGAAATGCGGGAATTCCTATGCCGCGATTGTATATTATTCCCACAGAAATTCCGAATGCTTTTGCTACCGGCCGGAATGAAAATCATGCCGCTGTGGCTGTGACAGAGGGATTAATATCGTTGCTTGACAGAGATGAAATCGCGGGTGTAATCGGTCATGAATTGTCCCATATCCGTCATCATGATACACTTATTATGACCCTGGCAGCTACCTTTGCGACTGCTATCAGTTATCTTGCGCAAGCCGCACAATGGGCCGCTATATTTGGAAGTGGACGTGACAGCGAAGGAAGAAGTAATAATCCATTTGCGTTGATTGCTACCATTATTATCGCTCCTTTAGCTGCATCACTGGTTCAAATGGCATTATCGAGGTCACGAGAATTTATGGCAGATGCTTCCGGGGCAGAAATAAGCGGTAAGCCTTTAGCGCTTGCCCGTGCATTACAGAAATTGGACAGTTATTCACGTCAAAAAGTTATGCCTTATGCAAAACCGGCTTCCTCCGGATTATTTATTATCAATCCGCTTGCGGCTGTTGGCGGTTATGCAACATTGTTTTCTACGCATCCTTCTACAGAGGAGCGTGTTAAAAAGCTGCATGAAATAGCAGCCCAAAAGAATTTATTCTAAGGAGGATAATAGTATGGCTAATGTAGAGAAAACTCTTGTATTGGTGAAACCGGATGGTGTAAAAAAACAAATTTGCGGTGAAGTAATTTCTCGTTTTGAGAGAAAGGGACTCATTCTTCATTCCATAAAAATGATACAGGTTCCGGAAGAATTAGCGAAAAGACACTATGCAGAACATGCAGGAAAAGGCTTCTTCAATGATCTGATTTCTTTTATTACATCCGGACCTGTATTGGCAATGGTTATTGAAGGGGAAAATGCAGTAGCAGCTGTCCGTCAGATTAATGGCGCAACAGATCCTATTAAGGCAGTCCCGGGGTCTATCCGTGGTGATTTTGCCACTTCTATTGATGAAAACGTTGTACTTAGAGCAGACTATTGATAAATATACGGAAGAATTAGAACCTTTGGATCATTTTTTGGTTCCCGGAGAAACACAGGGCGCCGCGTTTCTTGATGTAGCCCGTGCCGTAGTCCGTCGTGCTGAGCGGAGTATGTGGAGACTTTCTGAAACGGAAGAGGTTCATGAATCAGGGATTCGCTATCTTAATCGGCTTTCTGATTTATGCTTTACTTTGGCCCGTTATGAAACAGAAGTGAAGTAAAAGTTATTCGATAAATATGCTAAACTAAGAGGAGATATTCGGATTGATGGGTATCTCCTCTTATGTTTTTCATTAAAATTTATATTCGGAACAGAAGATATTTAATGGATATTATAATACTATAATACGAATAAATTTTGTTAATATTTTGGAGTGTTACAGGATGGAACAAGATATATTGCAGATTCTTGAATTTAATGAAATCAGGCGTATGCTTGCCCAATTATGCCCTTCTTCTTTATCAAAAGCAAAAGCTATGAATCTGCAGCCGTCTTCGGAACCACGGATAATTGCAGAACATCTGCAGGAAACGGAAGAGGCTTCAATTTGTTTGCAAAAAGAAATATCATCACCCTTGGGAGAGACCTATGACATCATTCCATTTATAGATAGGGCGGAGAAAGAAATGATACTTCTTGCCGGAGAGTTTATGGAAATTTCTTCATCGCTTGAAACCTATCAAAAGATGCATGAGTATTTTAGTGGGGAAAGACATTTACGCTATCCGATTTTGGAAGAAAAAGCGTCTTTAATCTTTCCCTTGGATGGTTTACTCAACAGAATCCGGCAGGTTTTTGATGATAAAGGCAATATACGGGATAAGGCATCTATGAAGCTGTCCCGTATCAGAGGAGATATAGAAACAGTTAAAAGCAGGATACGGAAATCTTTCAGGCAGATACTACATGATAAAGATACCGCATTATACCTGCGAGATGCGATTATTACACAGCGCAACGGGCGGTATGTAGTGCCTGTCAAAGAAGAGTATCGATATAAATTTGATGGAATCGTTCACGATCGTTCCTCTACCGGGCAAACACTCTTTATGGAGCCGATGATTTCCGTGCGTCTGAATAATGATCTTATTGAGCTGGTACTGGCAGAAAAGCAAGAAGTGATGGAGGTTCTGAGGGAGCTTACACGGCAGATCAAAAATAATAGTGCAGTTATTCGAAAAGATTGCCATATTGTTTCGTATATGGAGTTTATCTTTGCGCGGGGACAATTGGCGCTTGCTATGAATGGAGTTCGGGCGACTTTCTCAGCTGCCGGTATATTGGATTTAAAGGACGCGAGACATCCATTGATTCCTGCGGATAGAGTTGTTCCTATTTCGCTTACATTAGGAGAAAATTTCAAAATACTTGTTATAACAGGTTCCAATGCCGGCGGGAAAACAATTGCTATCAAAACGGTGGGCATATTGGCATTGATGAATCAATCAGGTTTATTTATCCCTGCTGCAGAAGGCTCAATGATGCCCGTATATAACCACATTTATTCGATTATTGGTGATGACCAGAGTATTCAATATAATTTATCGACTTTCTCCAGCTATATTACGCAGTTGGTTTCATTTCTACCTTATGTGAATGAAAAGGATCTTGTACTTTTAGATGAATTGGGAGCAGGGACGGATCCGATTGAAGGTGCCATGTTGGCACAGGCGGTTACGGAATATCTGGTAAATAAAAATGTGAATTCTATTATTACGTCACATTTTAGCGAGATGAAGAAACTTGCCTACGAATTGTCAGAAGTTGAAAATGCGTTTGTTGAATTTGATAAGGAAACGTTATCACCGACTTATCATTTGGTTATTGGAGTTGCCGGAAACAGCAACGCATTTAATATCTGTCGGCGGCTTGGTATGCAGGAGAGTATATTGAATCGGGCAGTTGAGCTTCAGCAAAGATCACCTTTTCATAATATGGAGATGGTGATGAATCATCTAAATGAGCAGCGAAAAGAATTGGAGCAGGAGAAAGAATCTATCCGTATCATTCGGCAAGAGTCAGACAGAGTAAAAGCTCAATTGCAGGAGGAGCAGGAGGAGTTTTTATTGAAGAAAAATGCCATACTGTCAAAAATGCGGGAAGAATCCTCTGATATAAAACGTAATTTGAGGATTCAGGCTGAAAAAATAATTAGAGATGTTAAAAAGGCATCAAGTCTCGATAAAGATGCTTTTATGAAACATGTGGGAACTACAAGAAGTGCCATTGAAAATATGAAGATTCCGGAGATTCAGTCGAAGCGGGGGCTTGTTGCTAATGAAATCAAACGGGGAGATATTATTTATATAGATACGTTAGGCAGTAATGGAAAGGTGATTTCTGTAACTGGTAAGAAAATCACGGTTGCCTGTGGAGTAGCCAATATATGTGTGGATATAAGCCATTGTTTTGCTGCAGAACAGTTGGTGAAGATGATTCCGCAAAAAATATCACACCAAAAGAAAAATGTATCAAATTTACGACATGAGGAAGTAAGTACATCTGTAAATGTGATTGGCAAAACTGTATATGAGGCAATTCCTGAAATAGATAAATTTTTAAATGATTGTATAATGGCGGGAGTTTCCCCTGTGCAAATCATTCATGGAAAAGGGACGGGAAGCTTGCGGAAGGGAATTCATGATTACTTGAAAACGCTTCCGTTTATAACTGATTTTCGGATGGCAGAACCTCAAAATGGAGGAGCAGGCGTTACAGATGTGTATTTTAATTGATTCATATGCTTGACCAAATGTTTATGTAGATATATATTTAAATACAGTGGAAAGTTGTATAAAAATATGGGCAGGCAAATATGTTTAATTTACCGGAAAAGTTTGTAATTGTAGATGGTTATAAAATTCCCGCGGACAAAGCAGAAGAGTATAGAAAAACAAAGGAACGGATGGAAAAAGAAGCAGAGAAGTTTTTCAAAGGCTTTTGTGAAATTGTAAAGAAAGAGCCTCTTCTTGATCTTTTAGGGCATGGGGTTGTTGGATATTCTTCTACGGGGGAACAGTTGGCTCGAATTTCTTTAGATCCCTTTGAAATTTCAGCTATGAATGTCGCTTTAGGCCGTAACAAATTGAAAGAATATATCCTTGCCACCAATGGATATGATGAATATGCATATCAGCAGCTATTGAAAGAATATAAAATAAGGCACGAAAATAAATAATAGGAAGGATTGTATTGTATGATTCATATCATTGCGGACAGCACATCTGCTATTCCTCAAGAAATGTTGTCTAAATATTCAAATTTGCATGTTATCCCTCTTAGTTTATCTATTAAAGGAGAGTATATTCCTGAGAATGAAGCAACAATCAGGCAGGTTATTGAATACTCTGAAAAGACAAATCAAGCAATACCTACAAGCCAGCCGAGCACGGGAGATTTTTTAAATGCATTTAATTTGATTCCCGAAAAAGATGACATTATTGTTTTATGCATCACAACTGCAGTCAGTGGTACATACAATGGTGCGGTTTTGGCTGCAAAACAATCTGGAAGGGGAAATATATCAGTAATTAATACCAAGACGACGGCTGTTGGAATGCTCCAAATGGTTCAGGATGCTTTGGAATTCATTGAAAGTGGTAATTCTTTTGCAGAAATCACGGATAAATTGACGGAAGTTGCTGAACATATGAGAACAACTTTTACTGTGGATACCCTGGATTACCTTCGTCGTGGAGGAAGAATTGGTAAGGCTGCGGGGTTAATTGGAAGTATATTAAAGATAAAACCCTGTATTTATCTAAATAAGAACAATGAAGTGGATGTTTTGGACAAAGTGCGTACAAGGAAGAAAGCGGTAGCCAGTTTAATAAAGTACTTAGATGAGAATGCTCCTTGCAAACGTATCGGTATCGTCCATATTGAGAATCCGGAAGGCGGAAAAGAATTACAGTCTATCATTCAGGAAAAATATCCTGATATTGATGTCACTTTGACGACAGGGACACCAGTATTGGCTTGCTATTTAGGACCGGGACTGGTAGGTATTATTTTTGAGAGCGCCTGAGATGGGGGAGAATTGCATGTATACGATTATTGATGGTGGTTGTTTTAAGAATATGCTGATTGGCGCATATCAGATGTTTGAACAAAAATATGAAATATTAAATCAGCTGAATGTTTTTCCTGTTCCTGATGGGGATACAGGAAATAATATGCTGAATACGCTGAAATCGATGTATAGTATGATCAGTGATGTCAGTGCGGATGAGCCGGTAGGTATGATTGCGGAAAAGGCTTCCGCCGGTGCAATTATGGGGGCAAGAGGGAATTCAGGTGTTATCCTTTCTCAGATTATTCATGGGATAAGCCGTGGATTACGTGGTAAAAAGACAGCATCGGGAACCCAAATGGGAAAGGCTTTTCAGTATGGTATTTTATATGCTTATCGTGCAGTAACCAAGCCGGTAGAAGGGACTATTCTTTCCGTTGCAAGGGGAATTGCCAAAGGAACATATGAAGTGATCAGGCAGGAACCTGATTTCAGCAAGGTTTTGGAGTCTGCCATTGGTCATGGCAATGATGCTTTGGCAAAAACGCCGGAGCAGTTAAAAATCTTAAAAGATGCAAATGTTGTCGATGCTGGAGGACAAGGCCTGATATTCTTCCTCATGGGATGCCTTAACGGATTGACCGGAAAAGTAAG
>PPYE01513056.1_pt1 | contig 10028 bp, 7 predicted proteins | sample 1559881 | NCBI WGS metagenome assembly PPYE01 (sample SAMN08240022, study PRJNA423297) | Human gut metagenome, whole genome shotgun sequencing project.
GGTAAGGGTGGAAAGGCAGTGTAAGAGACTACCGCCGTCCTGGTAACAGGCCGGGCACATGTAAACTCCATTCGAAGCAAGACCGAATAGAAAGCGATACGGCTGCCCGTCGTGCTTTCAGGTGGGTCGCTTGAGCCTTATGGCAACGTAAGGCCTAGACAGATGATTACCCAATGACATAACCCGGCTTATCGGTCTGATTGCGTACAAAAAAACAGAACGGATTTCTTCCGTTCTGTTTTTTTGATATGTGTTTTATTATTTATTGCGTTTACCAGTGTATTTCTCTTCGCAGTATTTACATCTGTAAACTTCTTTCTCTTTATCTGCAAGAACAAAGATCTGGTCGAGTCCCTGTTCAATGGAAGTGATGCAGCGTGGATTCTTGCATTTGATCACGTTGACAACCTGATTCGGGAGTTTCAGTTCTTTTTTGGCAACGATCTTCTCGTCCTTGATTACGTTTACAGTAATGTTATGATCGATAAAGCCGAGAATGTCAAGATCGAGATTCTCAACCGGGCATTCAACCTTGATGATATCTTTCTTACCCATTTTGTTGCTGCGCGCGTTTTTGATGATGGCAACGGTGCAGTCAAGTTTATCAAGCTTCAGATCATGATAGATAGTCATGGCCTTGCCTGCTTTGATATGGTCTAATACATAACCTTCGCGAAGTGCTCCAACATTTAACATGGTAATTTTACCTCCAGTAATGTGAGAATCAGGGCCATACGTACATATACACCGTACTGTGCCTGTTTGAAATAAGCTGCTCTCGGGTCTGCATCCACCTCTGTTGAGATTTCATTTACACGTGGAAGCGGATGAAGAATGTACATGTCTTTTTTTGCAAGTTCCATTTTCTGTTTGTCCAGAATGTAGAAATCCTTCATGCGGACATAGTCTTCTTCGTTGAAGAAACGTTCTTTCTGTACACGTGTCATGTAGAGAATATCAAGATTCGGTAAGGCATCTTCCAGTCTCTCTACTTCCTGAAATTCGATATTGTTCTTTTTCAGAACATCCTCGCGGATGTAGCTTGGGATGCGAAGCTCTTCCGGTGAGATCAGAATGAATTTTACATTTGTGTAACGTACAAGTGCCTCGATCAGGGAGTGAACTGTACGTCCGAATTTCAGGTCGCCGCACAGACCAATGGTCAGATTGTCCAGACGTCCTTTCAGGGAACGGATGGTAAGTAAGTCGGTTAATGTCTGGGTAGGATGTTGATGACCACCGTCGCCGGCGTTGATAACAGGAATAGAAGAAGCCATAGAAGCTACTAACGGAGCACCTTCTTTCGGGTGGCGCATAGCACAGATGTCAGCGTAACAGGATACAACGCGGATTGTATCGGCAACACTTTCACCCTTTGAAGCGGAACTGGAATCAGCTGATGAAAAACCAAGAACTTTACCGCCAAGGTTCATCATAGCAGCTTCAAAGCTGAGACGGGTACGGGTGCTTGGCTCATAGAATAAAGTTGCAAGTCTCTTGTCGTCACAGACATGTGCGTATTTATCAGGGTGTTTCTCAATATCGCTGGCCAAGTCAAGAAGAGTATTTAACTCATCAACAGACAGATCCAGCGGACTCATTAAGTGTCTCATTTCATACCTCCATATTTTACTGGTTCAGGAATTTTTATTTAATCCTTCATAACATCATATAATAATCAGGTGCTTTTTTCAAGAGAGTTTTCCAAGTATTTTCTCAAAAAAAAGTCCGGCTCCGAACCAGAGGGGAGCGTAGTCCGGTCTTATCAGTCCCCGGTAATTCAGAGGAGTGTTGCTGTAGTCCCAGGGACACATATGAAAACAGCGTAAAAGAGTACCGCTGATAAATTCCACGAAAAAAAATCCGACAGTATAAATGCAGCCGCGGACAAAAAGCGGGACAGCAGAAAGTTTACCGGAGAGCGGGCGGATGATGGCACCGCATCCGTAAATGGGAAACATTAAAAGGGAAGTTTTTCCTGTCATGGTAAGTTCTCCTGAAAGGATGGAATGCAGTCCGGTCCAGAGGATTTCCATGCACCAGCCCGTCAGACCGCAGAGAATAAAAGCTTTTTTCATAGGTAACGCTCCTGTATAAATTTCTATGATTCTAGTATTGCCTGCCTTGAAAAAAACATACACGTAGGATATAATGAGAACACGTTATTACACTATAGCAATGAGGTGCCTTATGCGCAAAAGGAACGTGTGGAGGGGATCTCATGGAAATAAGAGGAGTTTATTATGAATTATCAGGAAAGCCGGGAGTACATAGACAAAATCACCCGGGAAATTCCCAGTGTCCTGGGACTGGATCATATGCGTGAGCTGATGAAACGTCTTGGAAATCCACAGGATGATCTGAAATATGTGCATATAGCCGGTACCAATGGCAAGGGTTCTGTCATTGCTTTTTTGTATTCTGTTTTATCCGGTGCGGGATATCGCATTGGAAGATATGTTTCGCCTACCCTGTATTCCTACAGAGGCAGGATGGAAGTTTCGGGAAGCAGGATCAGCAGAGAGGACTTTGCTGCTTATATTACACAGGTGTCTGATGTTATTGCTGCTATGACAAAGGATGGTTATCCCCATCCCACTGCATTTGAAATAGAGACTGCGGTGGCATTTCTGTTCTTTAAAAAAGAGAATTGTGATCTCGTTTTGCTCAGATCGCAGAGAAGAAAGCCGGGATCATCAAAGACGGCTGCAGAGTGGTGACTGCCAGACAGAAGCCGGAAGCAATGCAGGTGATCGAGAGGATCAGCAGAGAACACGGTGCAAAATGTACCATAGCAGATGCTTCTGAGGCAGAGGTGCTAAAGGAAAGCTGCTTTGGACAGACAATCCGGTACAGGGGTGAAGAGTATGAGGTTCCGCTGGCAGGTGTTTATCAGAAGGAAAATGCAGTAGTTGCACTGAATGCTTTAAAAGTATTGGATGAGCTGGGCTTTCCCACTGCTGCGGAGCAGAAAAAAGAAGGGCTTCGCACAGTAAACTGGAACGGACGGTTTACAGTTATCTGTAAAAAACCGCTGTTTGTGGTAGACGGGGCTCATAATCCTGCTGCTGCGGATATGATGGCAGCTTCAATAGAGCATTATTTTAAGGGAAAACGGATCATCTATATTATGGGAGTGTTTGCAGATAAGGATTACAGAAGTGTGATTCAGAAAACTGCGCACTTTGCAGACCGGATACTTACGATCCAGACTCCGGATAATATAAGGGCCCTGCCTGCCGGAGAGCTGGCGAAGACTGTCAGTGAATACAATCCCAATGTACAGGCAATGGATACGATTAAAGATGCAGTGGAGGAGGCTTTTTCACTTGCCGGGGAACAGGATGTGATCATTGCCTTTGGTTCTCTTTCCTTTATCGGAGAGATGACTGATATTGTAGAGAATTTGTGAAAGTAAAAAGGTACAACATAAATGATAGATTTACAGGAATGCAGAAATGAAATAGATAAGATCGACAGCGATATCATACGTCTTTTTGAACAGAGAATGAAGGTGTGTGAGGATGTTGCAGAATATAAGATACGAACAGGAAAGAAGGTTCTGGATCCGGAAAGAGAGAGACAGAAGCTGGAGGTCCTGAGAGGTAAGGCACATGGAGAATTTAATCAGCTTGGTGCGCAGGAGCTTTTTCAGCAGATCATGGCGATCAGTCGTAAGAGACAGTATCAGCTTCTCACAGAGCATGGAATCGAGGATGATGAGAAACTGGAAATGGTAGATGCACTTCCGTTGAAAGATGTAAGAGTTGTCTTTCAGGGTGTGGAAGGTGCATACAGTTATGCTGCAATGAGGGAATATTTCCAGGACGATATTGAGAGCTTTCATGTAAAAACCTGGCGTGATGCAATGGAAGCAGTTGTGGAGGGAAGAGCAGACTATGCGGTACTTCCCATTGAGAATACAACTGCCGGTATTGTGGCTGATATTTATGATCTTCTTACAGAGTATGAGCTGAGTATTGTAGGAGAACAGATCATCCGTCCGGAGCATGTACTTCTGGGACTGCCGGATGCTGAACTGGAGGATATCAGACAGGTATGTTCTCATCCTCAGGCACTTTCCCAGTGCGGAAAATATCTGGAAACTCATCCGGACTGGAAGAAGAAAGAAATGGAAAATACTGCCGGTTCTGCCAAGAAGATAAAAGAAGACAATGACAAGACGCAGGCAGCTATTGCCAGCAGACAGGCAGGAGAGCTTTATGGACTGAAAATCCTGGCTGAGAATATCTGCTATAACGGACAGAATGCCACACGTTTTGTGATCGTGAGTAAGAAACCCATTTATGTGAAGGATGCCCATAAGATCAGCATTTTCTTTGAACTGCCTCATGAGAGCGGAACTCTTTACAATATGCTGTCCCACATTATTTATAATGGACTGAATATGACGAAGATTGAATCCCGTCCGATCACAGGGAAGAACTGGCAGTACCGTTTTTTTGTTGATTTTGAGGGAAACTTAAAGGACAGTGCAGTGAAGAATGCCCTGAGAGGAATTGAGGCAGAAGCTGACAGAATGAGAATTTTGGGAAATTATTAAAAATCATTTCCATAATGCCAGAGCGTGTTTGAAAAATCATTTCCACAATCTGCACGTCCCACTTTGCGGCATATTTTGCGTAAAGCATTTTTCAAACACACTCTGGTACATCGTTTTCGAAATAATTATACCACTCACAGCAGAACAATAAGATAAAACAACAAGGTAAGAAGGAAGTAATAAAAATGGCTAGATTAAATGAATGCATCTTATACCGTAACTTTGAACATGGAGAAATCCTTGATAAAATGGCAGAACTGATGAATGCCTGGGAACAGAAAGCACCTGATCTGAAAGAAAAGGAAGGGCTGTTCTTTGAGTGTGCCAACGGACTGGTGGAAACTGCCGGCGCTTATGGATTTTCCGGAAATTTATGGCACTGTTATCTGACATTTCTTCTGGTAAATAATGAAAATGCATTCAGTACAGCCTGTGAGATCAGAGGGGCTGTCAACGGAAGTATTAATGAACTGGCACTGAATGATTTCGGTGTGTTTAAAGAACTGTATGATTTTGACCTGACTGTACTGGATGAGGCATTTGGAATTTCCTGCTGTAAGGTTCTCGGTGATTATACCAACACCGGAAGTAACAGCAAGATGTTTAATTCCCGTATCAGAGACCGTATCTGTGATCTGAGCAAAACGCTGGCAGCAGCGGAGTCCACAGAGGAATTCATGAAGGATATGGTACAGTTTTATAAGGATTTTGGTGTGGGTAAGCTGGGATTACATAAGGCTTTTCGTGTAGGCCATGATGAGAATGATAATGTGGAGATCCAGCCGATCACAAGGATCGCTCATGTGAAACTGGAAGACCTGGTCGGATATGAAATCCCGAAGCAGAAACTGATCGAGAATACAGAAGCTTTCGTAAGAGGCAGAAAGGCAAACAACTGTCTGCTTTTTGGTGATGCGGGTACAGGTAAATCCTCAAGTATCAAGGGAATCCTGAACCGTTATTATGATGAGGGACTTCGTATTATCGAGGTGTATAAGCATCAGTTTCAGGATCTGAATGATGTGATCGCCCAGATCAAGAACAGAAACTATAAATTCATTATCTATATGGATGATCTGTCATTCGAGGAATTTGAAATCGAATATAAATATCTGAAGGCAGTGATCGAGGGTGGTCTGGAGAAGAAGCCGGACAATATCCTGATCTATGCAACAAGTAACAGAAGACATCTGGTAAGAGAGAAATCCAGTGACAAGCTGGAGATCATGGATGATGACGATCTGCATTCCTCCGATACAGTGCAGGAGAAGCTTTCACTGGTTTATCGTTTTGGTGTCCGTATTTATTATGGTGCACCGAGCAAAAAAGAATTCCAGACAATTGTGAAAGCTCTCGCAGAGAGAAACGGAATTACCATGCCGGAGGACGAACTGTTTCTGGAAGCAAATAAGTGGGAGCTTTCCCATGGAGGACTTACAGGACGAACTGCACAGCAGTTTATCGACCATCTGCTGGGTGTGGAGAAGGAATAAAAAAGCAAATAGATGAATGGTAAAGGGGGAACGCATATGGCAGTCATGACATTTGCAGCCATTGATATCGGATCTTATGAAGTCAGCATGAAGATCTTTGAGATGTCAAAAAGAATTGGTTTTCGTGAACTGAATGATGTCAGATACAGTCTGGAAATCGGAAAGGGTGTCTATTCTGACGGAAAGATCGATTCAGAAATGCTGAATGTTTTATGTGAGGTGCTGAACGACTTTAAGAGGCTGATGCAGGACTTTGGGGTGGAAGAGTATCGTGCCTGCGGCACCAGTGCATTCAGAGAACTTGTGAATCCGCTGCTGATCATTGAACAGATCTATCAGCGTACAGGAATGAAAATTGAAATCCTAAGCAGTGCAGAACAGCATTTCCTTGGGTACAAATCAATTGCTGCTATAGAAAAGGGATTCAAAAAGATGATCCAGAAAGGCACCGCGATCCTGGATGTGGGCGGCGGCAGCCTTCAGGTTTCCCTCTTTGACAAGGATGCTCTGGTCACTACCCAGGGACTTAAAATGGGAAGTTTAAGAATCCGCCAGCGTCTGCAGGAACTGGAGAAAACAACCATTCATTATGACAAGCTGGTTGAGGAATTTATCCGAAATGATCTGATGAGCTTTCAGCGTCTGTATCTGAAGGATAAGGATATCAGGAATGTGATCCTGATGGGAGATTTTATTACAGATATGATCTTCCAGGAGGAAATGGAAGACAGGATCATTACAAGGGAAGAATTTATGAAACGCTATGAGGATACAGTTGGAAAATCTGTTGACCTGCTGGCACAGGAGATGGAGATTGATCCGGAATATGCATCCCTTGTTGTGCCGACCATGGTAGTGTGCAGAAATTTTATTGATATTTTCAATGCAGAGTCTCTCTGGGCACCAGGTGTTTCCCTGCTGGATGGAATTGCCTATGATTTTGCAGAGAAGAAAAAATTTCTCAAAAGTGTCCACAATTTTGAGAATGACATTCTGGTTACATCAAAGAACATTGCGAAACGCTATTCCAGCAGTAAGAGCCATATCCAGGGAACTATGAATCTTTGCCTGAATATTTTTGACAGTATGAAGAAAGTTCATGGTATGGGAGCAAGAGAACGTCTGTTATTGCAGATCGCGGCACTGCTTCATGACTGTGGCAAATATATCAGTATGGAAAAGGTTTCCGAGTGTTCCTATCAGATCATTATGTCTACAGATATCATTGGGCTGTCCTCTCTGGAACGCCAGATGATCGCATGTGCGGTCAGATTCAATAATTCTGCGTTTGTTTATTACGATGAACTTTACAGTATGGGAATCGCTATAGACAGAGAGAGCTATATCAAGGTGGTAAAGATGACTGCAATCCTTCGTTTGGCGAATGCCATGGACAGAAGTCATTATCAGAAAGTAAAAGGAATCAAAGCAGTGCTCAAAGACAGAGAACTGCAGATGATCGTGGATTCTGCACAGGACATTTCCCTGGAACTGGGACTGCTGAAAGATAAAGAGGCATTTTTTGAAGAAGTATTTGGCATTCGTCTGGTTCTCAGACGCAAGGGCAGAGCGTAAAGGAGGATGAACTTATGGACTTTGAAAAATTTGAAAAGAAAGAATATTTCGTGAATCGCGAGCTGAGCTGGCTCAAATTTGATGAGCGTGTTCTGAGTGAAGCAAGAGATAAAAATCTTCCTTTGTTTGACAGACTGAAGTTCTTAAGCATTACCGCATCCAATCTGGATGAATTCTTTATGGTGCGTGTGGCGTCTCTTAAGGATCAGGTACATGCAGGATATCATAAAACAGACATTGCAGGAATGACAGCCAAGGAGCAGTTAAAAGAAATCAGTGTCCGTACCCATGAACTGGTTCATGTACAGTATAATACACTGAACCGTTCTCTGATCCCTGCGCTTGAGAAAGCCGGAATGCACCTGGTGGCAGCCCATGAGAATCTTACAGAAGCACAGAGTGTATTTGTAGACAGATACTTTGAGGATAATGTATATCCGGTACTTACACCGATGGCGATGGATTCTTCCAGACCGTTTCCACTGATCAGAAACAAGACATTAAATATCGGTGCTCTGATCTCCAAGAAGGAGAAGAGTGATAAACTCAGCAAAAAGGATAAAACAGGAGAACTTCTGTTTGCTACAGTGCAGGTTCCGTCTGTGCTTCCAAGGGTGGTGCAGATTCCGTCAAAGAAGGATGGAGATACCACAGTGATCCTGCTGGAAGAGATTATTGAAAGAAATATTGACAAACTTTTCCTGAGTTATGATGTGATATGTGCCCATCCTTACCGTATTATGCGTAATGCGGATCTTACCATCGATGAAGATGAGGCAGAGGATCTGCTGGTGGAGATCCAGCGCCAGTTAAAGAAACGTCAGTGGGGTGAGGTTATCCGTCTGGAAGTAGAGGATAAGATGGATGAACGCCTGCTGAAGATTCTGAAAACGGAATTTGATATCAAAGAGGCAGATGTTTTTGAGATAAACGGACCTCTGGATCTTACCATGCTGATGAAAGTATATGGTGCGGAGGGCTTTGATGCTTACAAGACACCGAGATATCAGCCGGCACCTGTACCGGAATTTCAGAATGAGAAGGATATTTTCCAGGTGATACGTGAGGGCGATGTATTCCTGCATCATCCTTATATGAGCTTCGATCCTGTTGTAAATTTCGTACGTCAGGCAGCAAAAGATCCGGATGTTCTGGCTATTAAACAGACTCTGTATCGTGTCAGCGGCAATTCACCGATCATTGCTGCCCTTGCGCAGGCAGCAGAAAACGGCAAACAGGTTTCCGTGCTAGTAGAGCTGAAAGCACGTTTTGATGAAGAAAATAATATTGTATGGGCGAAGAAGCTGGAGAAGGCAGGATGTCATGTAATTTATGGTCTGGTAGGCCTTAAGACACACAGCAAGATCACACTGGTTGTGCGCAGGGAAGAGACAGGAATCCGCCGTTATGTGCATCTGGCAACCGGAAACTACAATGATTCCACTGCCAAACTCTATACAGACTGCGGTATCTTTACCTGCGATGAACGTTTTGGTGAAGATGCAACAGCAGTATTTAACATGCTCTCTGGATATTCTGAACCGAAAAGCTGGAATAAGCTGATCGTAGCACCAATCTGGATGAAGGACAGGTTCTTAAGCCTGATTGAACGTGAGGCAGAGAATGCGAAGAAAGGACTTCCGGCGTTGATCCGCGCAAAGATGAATTCCCTCTGTGATCCGAAGATTATTGCAGGATTGTATTATGCATCTTCCTGCGGAGTTCAGGTGGAGCTTCTGGTAAGGGGGATCTGCTGTCTGAAAGTAGGAGTGCCGGGAATCAGTGAGAATATTCATGTCCGTTCTATTGTAGGGGAATTTCTGGAGCATAGCCGTATTTTCTATTTTGAAAACGGCGGAAACCCGGAAATCTATATGGGAAGTGCGGACTGGATGCCGCGTAACCTTGACCGCAGGGTAGAGATTGTTTTCCCTGTGGAAGATGAGAAGATTAAGAAAGAGCTGGAGCATGTACTTGATCTGGAGTTTAAGGATAATGTAAAAGCTCATATCCTGCAGCCGGATGGAACTTATGTGAAGCCGGATAAACGAGGCAAAGCCCAGATTAACTCTCAGATGGAATTCTGTATTGAGGCAACTGAGAAAGCAGCACTTCATAAACACGAAGAAAAGAAATCCCGCGTATTCATTCCGGCAGAGCCTGCGGAGGATATAGAGGAATAAGAAACAGTCAGAAACAGAAATAAATAACTGGGAAATGCCATGGAAAGCGGTGGAGCTGCCATGGCATTTCTTCTCTGGGACAAAAAAATAAAAATTTTTTTGTGGCAAAAACCGCATAAATACAGGGCTTTTTGAACGAAAAATTCGAGAAAAATAAAAAATTGAAATTTTTTTAAAAAAGTACTTGCATTTTAGAAAAAGATGGTGTATATT
>PPYE01048224.1_pt1 | contig 10027 bp, 10 predicted proteins | sample 1559881 | NCBI WGS metagenome assembly PPYE01 (sample SAMN08240022, study PRJNA423297) | Human gut metagenome, whole genome shotgun sequencing project.
TATTGCGTCAGTACCTTTTTTCGTTTTCCATGCGCTGTAACGAAGAATAACAAAAGCCATACAAGGCAATGTGCTGACAAAACTGTTATGTTTATCCATATATCCTGCATTTTCCCAGTCAGTAAGTCCATTAATCCATAAAAGGTTGCGCTGGACGGCAGCAGATACGATAAGGCATGTGTAATACTGCCCATGGGGACAGCCAGATAAAATAAAACAGGCGGGGCAAGGAACAAAATCATTACAATCTTGATATATACAATGCCTGCCATAAGGCCATTTGAAAAGTGTCCTATAAACAACCCGGCTAACGCGGCAATAAACGCTGACAAGGCAATCATTAACAGCAGCGGCAGAATCCCGCTGACAGTAATTTTCATACAGACGAGGGCTGTTATAATCGCAGATAAAATACCGCCCAAAAATCCTAACGTGATTTTTTGAAACATATACTCCCATTTTGCCATAGGCAAAACTTCGTTGATAAAGGCAATGCCGTCCTCCTTTTCGCTGATTATGCTCATGGCGTTAAAGGTACAGCCCATAAACATAGCCGTAACCATTGTAATTACTATCAACAGGGATTTAAGACCGTCGTTGTTGTCCTCAGCAGGGATAATAGTTGTTTGAGATAAAGCCATGTTTTCCCTTTCCGCGTAAAGCTGAGGGAGTGTGTTGCCAATCACTGTATTTACTTGCAGCTCGTCGCCTGACAGCAGCGTTTTAATCCCATTCCTGTCTTGCAGTACGCCAATCGCTTGTGTCGCAGGGTCATTGACTGCATTTTCCAAAGATACCATATCGGGGAATACTGTAACGCTGCCGTTTGTCTTCAACCATTCTATTGTGTCATTCGTGAGGTCATTTTCCATAATGCAAAATGCTGTTTCGCCCAAAGATGAAAGGCTCACCCCAGAAAGCAGACTGATAACAAATCCAACAATAGCAGGCAGCAAAAAGGAGAGAATACACATTTTGTCCCGCCGGATATTTTTAAGCTGATACCTTAATCCTTTCATGTTATCCCTCCTTTGCCATTTCACGGACAAGCACACGGCGTACAAGCAGGAACAACGCTATCATTGTCAGTCCGCAAATTGTATAATAAATGCCATTTGCAGCCGATACACCCCAATACGCATTTTTCATTGCCATAAACAAAGGATACATGGGGTGATACTTTATCCAATCCCAGGCAATCCCCGTCTGTCCCGCAAGAAATACGGGAGTTGTAATGAAAACCGCCAAAACAAGATACAGTAAAGAAAATTGCCTGAAACCGGGCAGCAGCAGCGCGCAAAAAAACCCTGCCAATGCCATAAACATGGACAAAATACCCGTTTGTAGTAATACGTGCGGCAACACGGACAGCCCCACCGGAATGCCTAAATTTATGACGGTCAAAAGTGTTGCAAATACAAGGTCGGACAGCAGAAACAGACCTAACTTCGAGACGATAAACGCCGTTTTGCCCACAGGCAGCACCCCGTGGACGCGGATAAGCCCCATTTGTTTTTCTTTGAACAGCAGGGAAGCAAGTCCCAAGAAGCCGACCGCCGTTAATTCAAAAAACAGAAATTCACAAGTGATTTCCCTGCGGTTTTTCATTTCCTTGTTATCCTGTCCGATTATCTCTGCCGCAGTATGCAATTTGGGGGACAACAAAAAGTTTGCATATGCGGCACGGCATCTGTCCGTACTGTCTATGCCAGATGAAACCATAATAATTTCCGGCGTTCCATTGGAAGCGTCAATGCCGACGGCATAGCCGTCCCTGCTTTCTGCCTGCAATTTCTCTATACTGTCAACTTCTGTTATTTCAGCGGACGCTGTACTTTGCGTATGGCGCGGATCATAGAGATACACCGGATATATGTTCTGATCCAGGTTTATATAGACAAAATTAATGTAACACGAATACAGAATCAGGGAGCCAAGCGCAAGCAGGAAAAACCTGCCTGATAACATCAGTTTAAAGTCCTTTTTCAGCAAAACAAGAAACCCTCTCCACATTATGTCAACCCCCTCCCTGTGTACTGGATAAACATATCTTCAAGCGTCGGTTCTTTGGAGTGAATACTGATGATCTCGTCATACGGGAACGGAATACCCGCCTTCAGCTCTGGCATTTCAATGACTGTTGTACCGTGCTTTCCCTGATATACATAATTAATTTCGACTTGATGATTGCTGTTTTCTTCTTTTAATTTTTTCGGCGTGTCGATTGCCTTTATTTCACCGTCAGCGATAAAAGCTACCCTGTCACAAAGCAAATCCGCATCCATCATGTTATGAGTAGTCAGGAAAACCGTTGTGCCTTTTTTCCGTTCTTCCTCAACGATCCCCCGGAACAGTACCGCGCCCTGCGGGTCAAGTCCGCTTGTCGGTTCATCTAAAAACAAAAGCTGCGGATTGTTCAGTAACGCCCGTGCCATGCTAACACGCTGCCGCATTCCTTTGGAGCAGGAAGATACAGGCTTTTTTAAGAAGTCCTTTTTAAACTCCATCAGCTCCAACAGTTCGTTTATGTCGCGCCGGCTGTCTGCAGGATAAAATGAAGCAAAATAGTGCAGATTGTCGAGTACGCTTAAATTCGTATATAGGTATGGAAATTCAAACAGCACACCGATTTTCTCCCGAAAGTTCTTTTGCTGAAACCCCAAAGCCTTACCGAAAAGGCGGACATTTCCCCCATATCCTTGTAGAATGCCCGTCAAAATTTTCTGTGTGGTAGACTTTCCGGAACCATTCGGGCCTAAAAAATCCGAATATCTCACCGTCAGCTACGGAAAAGTTTAACCCATGCAGGGTCTGTTTTTGTTTCTGGTATGAGAAAGTTAAATTTTCAACCTCAATCATTCTTCATCACCCCATTTATCTTTTCGCTTATCTTTTTGTTCTTTCTGGCGTTTGCTCCACCAATTCATAAATTTAACTTTGAATGGAAGAGAGATTGCCGCCACGATAATAATCAGCCACCAATACCATTCCAATCCTAAAAACATATCCTTTTCCTCCTATCCGTTTTAATAAGGTCAGTCTATGAAAATGCGGTGAAATCGAAGTGTGGCGGCTGTGAAATCGGTGTGAAATAAAAATGCCCTGCTTCATTTAAAAGCAAGGCGTTTCCTCGTTTCGGCTTTATGCAATTATGGAGAAATCAAAATAAAATTCAACACCGTTTGGTTTGTTTTCAACACCATAGTCCGTTTCACACATGGACAGGATTTGAGCGACGATAGAAAGGCCAAGGCCGGAGCTGTTAAAGGTGTTATTTTGTGAGGACTTTCCGCGGTAAAATTTCTCCCAAATCATTGGAATATCCTGCGGCGGTATCTGTTCCCCTTGATTGAAGATTGAAAACCGCAATTTACTTTCCCTCCGGATAACAGATAAATGAATTTCACCGCTATCACAGACATGTTTTTTTGCGTTTTGTATCAAATTATTAAGGACCTGTTCCATGCGGTATTTATCGGCATAAATAAAGGCTTTTTCGTCCGGCAGTTCATAAGTAAAACAGTAATTTGCATTTGGTGTGTCTATCAGTAAACGTCCGGCGACGGTTTCGGCCAGCTCTATAAAGTCAAAGCGTTCCTCTGACAGCTTTGCGGCCCCCGCTTCCAATGCAGACAAATCAAGCAGGGAAACTATCATAGTATTCATGCGGTCTGTTGCAGATAAGATAACATCCATGTAATGCTGTTTTTTCTGTTCATCGGTTTCCTCTTTCAGCCCCTCAACATAGGCGCGGATAAGGCCAAGCGGCGTTTTCATTTCATGGGATAAGCTGTCAACCAATTCTTTTCTCTGCGTCAATAGTAAATGCTGCTTCGTCGCTTCTTTTTCAAGCTGCTTATTGGCTGCTTCCAGTTTTTCAAGAGCTTCCCCCAGATTAGAAAACATTGTATTCAGGTTTTGTGAAAGCTCTCCAAATTCATCCTCCGCGTCTATATTGCAATGCGCTGAAAAATCTAACTTTGCCATTTGCCTCGCCGTGCGGTTGATTTCATCGAGCGGCCTTGAAATAAAATGCCCCAGCATAGCGTCCACGCCGATGATAACCGCCACCAATAGCCCAAACCAAATAACAAATGCTATGCTTCGATTGGTTGGTAATTCCGATGTAAAAACATAAAAAAAGACGATAATGCCGCCCGCTAATTTTGAAAGCAGCAGCACTTTTTTCCGAACCGTATTCAATCCAAACCACGCATTTATCTTTTTCATCGTCATACCTCAAACTTGTAGCCGGAACGTATCAACGTAACGATATGATGCCCCTGCGCACCAAGCTTTTGACGCAAAGTCTTGATGTGTGTATCCACTGTCCGGGTATTTCCCCCGAAATCATATCCCCAAATACGGTTTAACAGTTGTTCGCGGGAAAACACTTGATTTTTATTCTGCATGAAAAAACGCAATAGCTCAAACTCCTTATAGGTTAAATCAATATCGTCGCCCGCTGCAATAACGCTGTGTGAAGCCGTTGCTAAAGTCAGATCGCCGACAGTTAAGGTTTCCTGGGTATTTTCAGACGAGGAACGGCGTAGTAAGGCATTGACCTTTGCTAACAGCACCTTGGGGCTAAACGGTTTTGTCATATAATCATCGGCGCCGTAATCATAGCCCTTTAACTTGTCATCCTCCCCCTCCTTTGCCGTAAGAAAAATGATAGGGAAATTATACATTTCTCTCGCTATCTTACAGACAGAAAAGCCGTCCAGGTGCGGCATCATAATATCTAAAATCGCCAAATCCACGGGATTGTTTTTCAAAATCGTAACAGCGTCAATGCCGTCGTCTGCCGTAATGCAGGAATGGCCGCCACGCTTCATGTACTCCACAATAATATCCTGCATATTTTTTTCATCTTCTGCAATCAAAATAGTAGCCATACAAATTTACTCCTTTCCTCTGAATGATTCATTTCGTCGCCCGTCGGCGGGTCTTTCCGCGTCTTTTGGTATCAGCCATATATGGCTGATACGCTCAATAACCGGTATTCTGTTATCCTCGGCAGAGCTTCTGTACGCATCGTTCTGAAATACCCCATTTTATCGCAGCTTCCGGGGCAGTTGTATAATCCATATACTAATTGTCATTTCTGTTTTATATCGGTATAAATCTTATAAGCTATACGAAATTATTTTTTTTATTTTCTGTGTATATTATTTCAATGCGGGGACATACTGTTAATATCATCGGAACCCCCTCCTTTGATGATTCATAAACCAGGCGGCTCTGCCGCCGGTTTATGATTACGCAAGATAAATAATTACTTATCCTCCCATTGCGGGGAGGATTCCTCCCCTAGTTCAAAGTCCCTCCTGCAGCAGCAGTGCTGTAGGGGGGACTTTGCTTTTCAACTGAAAATATTTTCACAGCCTTCCCTGACCATTTTCCGTTCTATATAACCGGGAATAATCAAATTCACAAATCTGATCGTTTTCATCCGGCACCATACGGATGCCGCACTCTGAGAATCCAAGCTTCTCTACCACACGCCTTGACTCTACATTTTCAGGCTTCACAATCGCAACTAACACATCCAGCCCGGCTTGTTCAAAAACAAACCGCACAACAGCCTTGGCAGCTTCAGTCACATACCCATTATTGCGATATTCGCCGGATATGCCATACCCGATCTCCACCTCGCCGTCCAGCTCAGGCTTGCTGTGAATATATACACGACCAATACACTGATTTGTTTCCGCCAGCCAAATATAAAAATTAACAATCAGCCTTCCTTCCTCATTTTTTTCTTTTACCCACCGGAGCCAATCGAGCACGTCTTCATCTGTTTTAAATTCATCTCTGCCAAAATCCCTGATTACCGCCATATCAGCTTCCGTAACAGTACGCAGAAACAACCGTTCTGTTCTTAACTCCATAGAATACCTCCCTCAAAATTCTTTTCCACTTCCCACTTCCTTATCCCTCAATATTACACTTTGTTCTTTACCATATACCTTTCCCCCACTTCTATGTCCACTCCCGCTTACCGCATACCACTTCTTCATATTTTATAATAAAACCAAAGTACCGCAAGTGCAATACATACAAAAGCCAGACATCAAAGAACAATTTGTAACAGTTCAAACAGGACTGCGCATTTACTGCGCAGGCCAGCGCTTCGCGCTGACCATAAGAAAGCGATCCAGGAATGCTGAAATCCATCACAAAAGGCCCTGGCCCTCCACACGAAAACATTGCTCTTTTTGTTGTATTGATATATCATAGGAGTAGAGCGTCCCACACACAGGGACCGCAAACTTGCAAAGTGAGGTATCACCTATGAAGCTTAACACAAAACGGACCATTCTGGTCGGTCTGGCCTTTCTGTCGATCAGCGCCTTCTGGCAGCTCTATGACAGCATCATCCCGCTGATTCTGAAAAACACCTTCCACATCAGCGACACCATTTCCGGCGGAATTATGGCGATTGACAATGTCCTGGCTCTTTTTATGCTTCCGTTTTTCGGAAGCCTGTCCGATAAGGTACATACGAAGCTGGGCAGACGTACGCCCTTTATCCTCTGCGGTACTGCGGCGGCGGTAATTGCCATGCTTTTCCTGCCCTTTGCGGATAATATCGGTTCCCTGGCCCTTTTTGTTGTGGCATTGTGCGTTACGCTGATTGCCATGGGCAGCTACCGTTCCCCTGCCGTTTCCCTGATGCCCGACGTTACGCCCAAGCCGCTGCGCTCCAAGGCGAATGCCATCATCAACCTGATGGGCGCGGTTGGCGGCGTGATTTCCCTGATCCTGATTTCCACGCTGGTCCCGAAAACCGGCAAGCCCAATTACCTCCCCATTTTCCTGATCGTTGCACTGGTAATGGTTGCCGCGGTGCTGCTCCTTTTGTGGAAAATAAAGGAAAATCCGCTGCGTGAGGAACGTGAGAAAATCGACCGTGATCTGGATATTGCAGAGGGTACGGTGGAAGAAACGCATACCGCCAATGCCCCCATGCCTCCTGAAGTAAAAAGGAGCCTGATACTCATCCTGATTTCCGTTTCCTTCTGGTTCATGGGCTACAATGCGGTAACTACCGCTTTTTCCAAATATGCGCAGATTTACTGGGGAATCCAGGGCGGCGGCTTTGCCAATTGCCTGCTGGTTGCCACAATTGCAGCCATCTGCTCCTATATCCCTGTGGGAGCCATTGCTTCCCGCATCGGGCGTAAAAAAACGATTCTGGGCGGTATAGTGCTGCTTGCCTCCATGTTTGCCCTGGGCGCGACCGTAAAGGAATACCATGTATGGATCAACGGCCTGTTCGCCCTGGTGGGCGTGGCCTGGGCGGCCATCAATGTCAATTCCTATCCGATGGTGGTTGAAATGAGCAAGGGCAGCGATATCGGTAAATTCACCGGATTTTACTATACCTTTTCCATGGCGGCGCAGATCGTCACCCCTATTCTTTCCGGTTTCCTGCTCCAGCATGTAGGCTATCATACTTTGTTCCCTTATGCCGCGCTTTTCGTTACGGCCGCCTTCTTCACCATGCTTTTTGTGAAGCACGGCGACAGCAAGCCGATTCCGAAAAAAAGCAAGCTGGAAGCATTCGATGTAGATGATTAAAAAGCCATTGACGCAGATGATTAAGGAGATAAATGGAAATGGATAAAAAGAAGAAAACACCAAAGCAGATTGCGGCCCTTGTATGCGTGGGCCTGCTGCTCCTGCTCTATCTGGCAACGCTGGTGGTTGCATGCCTGAACTTTCCGGGCGCCGACCGCCTGTTCCAGGCCTGCCTGGTGGCAACGGTCGGGCTTCCCATCCTTTTGTGGATATATATCTGGCTGTTCGGCAAGATTAAGGAACGCAGGCAGGGTCAGGATAATTCCAACGGAAAATAAATACTGAAAAAAAGAAAGCCAGGCCGATATCCCATACCGCCTGGCTTTCCTTTTTGTTTTTAGGCAGAGCCTTGCCGCTCCGCCCGTTTTTACTGCTTTTTCCTGATACCTGTAAATCTCCTGACGAATCTATTTTACCGCAAATCAGTATATGCTGTCTACACCCAGCTGCAAAAGTTCCTCCTGCGCCTGCTTCAGGCTCCGGAAAAGGATGGTATGTATGCCCAGTCCGGCTGCCGTATCCAGATTGGACTGTATATCATCCAGGAACACGCACTCTTCCGCTTTCAGGCCATACCTGCCAAGCAAAAGCCTGTAAATCGCCGGATCCGGCTTGATAACTCCGTCCCGGTAGGAAAGGATGCCGCCGTCCACATATTCCAGGAAATCCATGGCATCCTCGTTGTCCCGTTTCACCTTATCGGAAAAATTGGAGAGGACAAGCACCTGATACCCTGCGCTTTTCAGCTTCTGAATCCAGGGAATCGCATAATCAGCCCTTGTTACAATGCCATGAAGGCTGACAAAAATCTGGCGTATCTCCTTTTCCACGGTAGGATCATTGTTTATGAACCCGGCCAGCATTTCGTCATCGCTTAAAAAGCCCCTGTCAAACTCATGCCAGAACGGATTGTCCACCGTTGCCTTTCCCACCCTTTCCTCGGTTTCCGGCGGGAAACCAAAGCTGTGGATAAAATTTTTCCAGCCGAAAACCGTCAGCACATTGCCTATGTCAAAAATAACCGTACGAATCATTCGCGTCCCTCTCTGCCTTATCTTCCCTGCGTAACAAATCCAGCACCTGCGCGCGGCTGGTTTCATGATAAAACACCTTGTATTACTCCAGCTTCTGCAGCATCCGTTTTTCCCGTTATCTGCAAAGAGCGCTCTGTCTGTAAATAATATCCTCTCTGCCGGGGCCGTTGCTCACCATAGTAATGGGATAGCCGATATGCGCTTCCACGAACTCAATATATTTTCTGCAGTTTTCAGGCAGATCCTCATATTTCCTGATACCCCGGATATCGCATTTCCAGCCGGGCAGCGTTTCCAGGACGGGCTTTGCTTTTTCCAGCTTCCAGGTGACCGGGAAGTCCTCCGTCACCGTGCCGTCCACCTCATATCCTGTGCACACCGGAATCTCATCCAGATAGCCCAGCACGTCAAGAACGGTAAAGGCCACGTCCGTAGTTCCCTGGAGACGGCAGCCATATCTGGATGCCACACAGTCAAACCAGCCCATCCGGCGGGGACGTCCTGTGGTGGCGCCGTATTCTCCGCCGTCGCCGCCCCTGCGTCTGAGTTCCTCCGCTTCCTCCCCGAAAATTTCGGATACAAACGCGCCGGCGCCCACTGCGGAGGAATAAGCCTTGCATACGGTAACCACCTGCCTGATTTCATAGGGCGGAATGCCTGCGCCGATAGCGCCGTAGGCGGCCAGCGTGGAGGATGAGGTTACCATGGGGTAAATTCCGTGATCCGGATCCTTCAGTGTTCCCAGTTGTCCCTCCAGGAGGATATTTTTCCCTTCTTTAATGGCTTTGTCCAGATAAGCGGAGGTATCGCATACGAAGGGAGCGATCATGTCCCTGTATTCCTGCAGGGTTGCATACAGCTCCTCCACATCCAGCAGAGGCTTGTGGTAAAGATGCTCCAGAAGCACATTTTTCGTTTCACATACACTGGCCAGTTTTCCTTTCAGGCCTTCCTCATCAAACAGCTCGCATACCTGGAAGCCGATTTTCGCATATTTATCGGAATAAAAAGGGGCAATGCCCGACTTGGTTGAGCCGAAGGATTTTCCGCCCAGCCTTTCTTCCTCATATTGATCAAAAAGAATATGGTAAGGCATTACAATCTGCGCCCGGTCGGAAACAAGGATATTCGGCATGGGTACGTTTCTGTCCGTAATGGAATGTATTTCATTGATAAATACCGGAATGTTCAACGCAACGCCGTTTCCGATAATGCTCGTCGTATGTCTGTAAAAAACACCGGACGGAAGGGTGTGAAGCGCAAATTTGCCATAGTCATTGACAATCGTGTGTCCTGCGTTCGCACCGCCCTGGAATCGGATGATAATATCTGCTTCCCTGGCCAGCATGTCCGTGATTTTACCTTTTCCTTCGTCGCCCCAGTTAGCGCCTACCACTGCTTTTACC
>PPYE01211439.1_pt1 | contig 10027 bp, 7 predicted proteins | sample 1559881 | NCBI WGS metagenome assembly PPYE01 (sample SAMN08240022, study PRJNA423297) | Human gut metagenome, whole genome shotgun sequencing project.
GAAAAAGAGCAAATTTTGTGCGGAGCTGAGGCGCGACGGCGCAGGCATGCTGACGCATGGCAAGACGGCGCAACGAAGGGGTCCGTGCAAAATTTGCCTTTTACGGCGCATGTTTTCTTATGCGGAGTCGGCCTTGGGCCGCCCTATTTTTTTGCGCGCCGAATGTTCCCTTGCTTTTTTGGGCCATTCCCGCGCATCTGTGTGTTGCGAAGAAAGGCGAAAACTGCTATACTTTAATTTACTGAATGAGCATCATTTGGGGAGGGAATCTATCGTGCAGCTTGAACAGAAGCAGACGCTGAGCCAAAAGCTCGTGCTGACGCAGACGATGCGCCAGTCGCTCGACTGTTTGCAGCTCTCCGCGCCGGAGCTTACCGAATACGTGCAGGAAGTCGCGCTCTCAAACCCGCTGCTCGACGTACAGTCCCCCACCTATTACGAGACCGAGCTCCCCAGCGAGGCCGCTCCCGCCGAGCGTGAACCGCTCGAGGTTCGCGAGACGGACTCGTGGCGCGGCGTCACCTCCTCCGGTATGGAGGATGTGCAGGACTTCACCGCCTTTCTGACGCGGGAAAAGACGTTCCGTGACCACCTGACCGAGCAGATCGGGCAGATGAAGCTCGTCGACGACGAGCTTCTGCGCCTGTGCCGCTTTTTGATCGACTGCCTCGACGAGCGCGGCTATCTTGACTGCCCGCTCGAAGAGCTGTCCCGCGAATTCGACATCCCGCTCTTCTCGCTCGAGCAGGCGCTGTTTGCCGTGCAGATGCTCGACCCGCCGGGCGTCGGCGCGCGGAATCTGTCGGAATGCCTGACACTCCAGCTTGCGCAGGGCCGCTCGCTCGACCCGCTGGCGCTGAAGATCGCGCGCGATGGGCTCGAACTGCTCGGCAAGCGCGACTTTTCTGGGCTTGCCGCCCTGCTCGGCGTCAGCGTCGGTGAAGCCAAGGCCGCCGCTTCCAAGGTGCTCGCGCTCAACCCGATCCCCTCGCGCAGCTTTGCCGGCAGCGAGCAGATCGCCTATGTCGCCCCCGACGCGGAATTTTCCGTGCAGCAGGGCCAGCTCGTCATCGAGCTCAACGAGCGCATTCTGCCGCGCCTGTCCGTCAACGCCGAATACGCCGCGCTGATGAACACGAGCGACGACCCCGAGGTCCAGCGCTACGTGAAAGAAAAGCTCTCCGAAGCACAAGCCCTCATCAAGGGCGTCCACACCCGCTGCGACACGCTCATACAGATGCTCACGCTCATCGGGCGCGAGCAGCACGGCTTTTTCTGTGGCGGCGAGGCACTGCTGCCCGTGACGATGCAGCAGCTTTCCGAAAAAATGGGCGTCAGCACCTCCACCGTGAGCCGCGCGGCGCAGAATAAATACCTTCAGTTCCAGGGCAGGATCATCCCCGTGCGCAGCTTTTTCACCACGGCGATCCGCCCCGACGCGGCAGTCTCGTCCCACGCGGTCAAGCAGCGGCTGCAAAGCCTCATTCGCGCAGAGGACCCGGCCGCGCCGCTCTCGGACGAGGCGCTTCGTCTGACGCTCTCGGCTCTCGGCATCGAGGTCAGCCGCCGCGCCGTCGCCAAGTACCGCGCGGAAATGGGCATTCCGTCCTCGTCCCAGCGCAAAAAGCGCTGAGCGCAGGGCGCGATCCAATATTTTGTCAGGAGGAACATTCACTATGGCCAGCGTCTACGACCGCACCGACATCTACGACCTCTTCGACTCCCCGAAGAAGGATGCACAGACCCTCTCCCACTGGCAGACCGTTTTCGACGGCAGGCCCATTCGCTCGGCGCTCGATGTGAGCATCGGGACGGGCTCGCTCACGCTGCCGCTCGGGCAGCTCGGCGTCTCGCTGTACGGCTCCGATTTGAGCGACAGCATGCTCGCGCGCTGCCGCAAAAAGGCGGACGAGCGTGGCATCGCCATCGACCTGCGGCAGAGCGATTTCCGCGACCTGACGTCTCATTTTGACCGCAGCTTCGACTGCGTGATGAGCACCGGCAACTCGCTTGCCTACGTGACAAACAACGAGATCACCGGCGTTTTGGAGCAGATGGACGCGCTCGTGGAGCCCGGAGGCTGCCTCTACTTCGACCTTCGGGACCATTTATCCGACGGCTCCATTGTCTTCAATCTTGTCTACACCTTTGAGCGCGATAACAAAATCTTCCAAAAAGAGCGTTTTGAGGAGCACTACCACCCCGTGCCGCAGAAATTACTGCTCGACAAGCTCATGCAGCTCGGCTATCAGGACATTCAGGTCAAGGCTTTCCCCGTGCAGTTCGGCGCGTTCGACATCGAAAACAGCGAGTGGTACTGTGTGCTGGCGCACAAAGCAAAATAATCGTTGCCTTTTTCCGCAAAAAGGGCATGATAAGAAAGTCATATCACGCGCGGCGGTAAACGCCGCGCGTTTCAACAGGAGGAAAACTATCATGGACGGTATGAAAAATATCAACAAGGCAGAGGTTCTGACCCTGCGCGATCAGGTCGCCTATCAGTCCGGTCAGGTCGTCAGCCGCACGCTGGCGCAGAACGAGCACGTGAGCGTCACGCTCTTCTCGTTTGACAAGGGTGAGGAGATCAGCACCCACGAATCCGGCGGCGACGCGATGGTCACCTGCCTCGACGGCATGGGTCGGATCACGATCGACGGCGTCGAGCACATCCTGCACGAGGGTGAGAGCATCGTCATGCCCGCGCGCCATCCGCACGCGGTGTACGGTCAGGAGCAGTTCAAGATGCTGCTCGTCGTGGTGTTCTGATCTTTTTATTTACCGAAAAGGTGCGAAAGCAGTCTGTTTTCGCGCCTTTTTCGCGCCTTTACCGCAAGGTGGCGCATTATCGCGCCGCATGCTTCTTTGCGTGGCCTGAATGAAGCTTCATCCATCGGCCCAATTTTTCGCTTCCGATTTTAACATACCATTTTCTCATTGATACTTGACAAAATGTAATGGCGTGGTATAATGATGCCAATTTCCGCAGCAAAGGAGGCGATCGTTTGAACACCATGGTTACGTCCAAAAATGTCAATTTTGGAGTAAGCTGGCGACTGATCGTTGGCGTAGAGGGGCATTCGTCCGAATCTATGTCGTCGAAGCAGTCGGCAGCGGTTTGATCGACCTCATTTTCCAAGGCTCGGTTTGATTCGCTGCCTGCAATGATCGGCAGCATGGATCCGGTATGCTCCATTGATCTGGCAAAGCACTTGTGGAATGTTCCACAAGCATGGGAGTATCCCCTTGCAATGTCAGAGTGCGGGAACAGACCGGTTTTTTTGTTACCCGAATCATTCAGGACGGGGCATTTTTGCCCCACCGCCATGAAAGGAAATTTTTTACCATGAAACGCAAGCTCACCGCCAAGGAATACACCTATGTTGCCAGCATGCTCTTCGGCCTGTTTTTCGGCGCCGGCAACCTCATCTTTCCCGTACACCTCGGCCAGATGGCCGGTTCCAACGTTTGGCAGGCCATTCTGGGGCTTCTCATCACGGGCGTGGGCCTGCCGCTGCTCGGCGTGGCCGCGCTCGGCATCAGCCGCTCCAACGGTCTTTTTGACCTGAGCAGCAAGGTCAACCGTCCCTACGCAATGTTCTTCACCTGCGCGCTGTATCTGACCATTGGGCCGTTTTTCGCCATTCCCCGCTGCGCGACGACGTCATTCACCGTGGGACTTGAGCAGGTGCTTCCGCAAAATGGCAGTAACACACTGTACCTGCTGCTCTTCTCGGCAGCGTTTTTCGCCGCGGCGCTCTTTTTCGCACTGCGCCCGGGCAAGATCCTGACCTGGGTCGGCAAAATTCTGAACCCCTGCTTTCTCGTCTTCCTCGGCATTCTGGTCGTCGTCGCGCTCCTCTCTCCGAGTGCGGCCATCGCGGATGTCGAGCCGCTCGGCGACTACGCGTCCCAGCCGTTTTTCGCTGGTTTCCTCGAAGGGTACAACACCATGGACGCGCTGGCGAGTCTTGCCTTCGGCATCATCGTCGTGCAGGTCATCCGTGACCTCGGCGTGGACGATCCCACCGCTGTGGCGGGGAGCACCGTCCGCGCGGGCATTTTCAGCAGCCTCCTGATGGCGTTCATCTACATCGCCGTCACGATCGCCGGCACGCAGAGCCGCGGCGTGCTTGAAGCCAGCGAAAACGGCGGCACGGCGCTCGCGCAGATCGCACAGCACTACCTCGGCTCCGCCGGTCTCTTTATCCTCGCCGCCACGGTGACGCTCGCGTGCCTCAAGACCGCCGTCGGTCTCATCACGAGCTGCGCCGAGACGTTCAGCGCGCTCTTCCCCGACGGGCCAAAGTACCGCATCTGGGCAATCATTTTCAGCCTCGTGTCGCTGCTGTTTGCGAACCTCGGCCTCAGCGCCATCATCAGCTATTCGCTGCCGGTGCTGATGTTCCTCTATCCGCTCTCCATCGCGCTCATTGCGCTGGCGCTGCTCGGTAAATTCTTCGGCCACGACCGCACGGTGTACTGCTGGACGATTGGCTTCACGCTCATCGCTGCCATTTACGATCTGATCATCGCGCTGCCCGAGAGCGTGTTCAACGCCATCCACGGTCCGGCCATCAAGGCGTTCGGTCAGCAGTACCTACCGTTTGCCGACCTCGGCCTCGGCTGGATCTGTCCGACGCTTATCGGCGCGGCCATCGGCCTTATTCTGCACTTCATGCGCGGGAACAGGGCCAAGGCGTGAACCCCTTACAAGTCAAAAATCCGTCCGGTCGATGACCGGACGGATTTCTTTTATTTATCGCGTGTTTTCGCCGCTCACAGCGTCGCGGCAAACTTCGTCACCGCGGCAAGGCCGTCTCTGAGCGTGTTGACGTCGCAGGCGTAGCCGACGCGCATGCTGTGGGGCTGCTCGAAGCAGTCGCCCGGCGTGACGAACGCACCGGTCTCGTGGTACATGCGCTTGCAAAACTCGTAGGAGGGGATATCGAAATCGTAGTAAACGAGCGCGGTCGTACCGGCTTTGGGCTTGGTGTAGAAAAAGTGCGGATTTTCCTTGATCCAGTCATCGAGGATGGCGAGGTTCTCGCGCACGATGCGCTGATTGCGCTTGAGCATCACGTCGCTGTGGCGCAGGGCGATGGACGCGATCGCATCGTCGAACATGCCGCAGCTAATTAAATTGTAGTCGCGGTGCGACAGGAACGCCTTGCGCGCCGCTTCATCATGCGTGGCGATCCAGCCCATGCGAAGGCCCGCGAGCGAGAAGACCTTGGACATGCTGCTGACCGAGATGCCCTTTTCGTACAGGTCGACGATGGACTCGCACCACTCGTCCTCCTGCGTCAGGTGGCGGTAGACCTCGTCACAGAGGATGTACGCGCCCACGCCGCGGGCGATCTCCACGATGCTCCCCAGCAGCTCTTTACTCATCAGCGCGCCGGTGGGGTTGTTGGGGTTGTTGATGCAGATCATTTTCGTCTCGGGCGTGACGAGGCTCTTGAGTTCATTCAGGTCGGGGAGATAGTCGTTTTCCTGCTTTAGGTGCATGATGGCGACGTCCGCGCCGATGGCCTCGGGGATGGAGTAGAGCTGCTGATAGGTCGGCATGATGCTGACCACGCGGTCGCCCGCGGAAATGAGCGAGCAGAATACATGATGGTTCGCGCCTGCCGCGCCGTGCGTGAGCACGACCTCATCGGCTTTGATCGTGTGATAGAGCTTGGAAATGCCGCTGCGCAGCGCCTCGCTGCCCCAGATATCGCCATAGGTCAAGCGCTGGGCACAGAAGTCCTTCAAAAAGTCCTCCTTGTTCTCGCCCGTGAGCTCGAAAAGCTCGTCGAGCGAAACGGAGTCAACGCAGGTCTCGGCGATGTTGTAGAGCGCGCCCACCTCATACTCGTTCATCCATTCTTCCACAGCAAAGGGTTTGATGTTCATATCGTTCTCCTTTTCTCTATAAAAAGTAACAGCACCCACGACCCAGCCTTATCCGGTCGCCCGGAATACCTACGGCTCAGTCATGGATGCCTTTTCTCCCCGGCCGGTGCCAAAGGAGGCATTTCATATCAGATTGATTGTATTATAATACAGTTTTTCAGATTGTCAAGCGGGAAAGCGTAAATTTATCGCCCTTTTGCAGGGCGAATATCCAGCTTTCCGTATGGTTCCGTCACGCTGCTCTGTCCGCGCCGCACAGCGTCTTTTTCTTGTCCTTTTTCGCGCGGACTGCTATACTGGGAAAAACGACGAAAGTGAGAACGATCATGCCGAATTTTGATCCGTTAACTTACCGATATTCTTCCCGCCGCAACGTGGTCTACGCCAAAAACGGCGTGTGCTGCACGTCCGTTCCCCTCGGCGCACAGGTCGGCCTCGACGTGCTGAAAAATGGCGGCAACGCCGTCGAGCTGCCCCCGAAGAGGGCTGGCTCCCCACGATGGTCCCGGGCGCGCCCGCGGGGTGGGCGGCGCTCAATGCGCGCTTTGGCACAAAGCCGCTCTCCGAGCTCTTCGCTCCCGCCATTTCCTACGCCGAAAACGGCTATGCCGTGCCCGTCAATGTCGGCAAGCTCTGGGCGCGCGACAGCAAGCGCATCGCCAGGGTCATGGCGCAGGACCCCGCCCCCTATGAATACTGGTGGAAGAGCTTTATGAGGCCGGACGGCTCGCCGTACCGCGCGGGCGATGTCTTCCGTTTCCCCGCCTATGCCGACACGATGCGCTCCCTCGTCGAGACGAACTGCGAGAGCTACTATCGCGGTGAGCTGATGGAAAGGATCGTCGCCCATTCGCGCGCCACGGGCGGCTACTTCTGCGAGGACGACTTCAAGAACTACCACCCCGAATGGGTCGAGCCCATCACGCAGGACTACCGCGGCTACACCGTCTGCGAGATCCCGCCCAACGGCCACGGCATCACGGTGCTGATGGCACTCGGCATGCTCAACGGGCTGACGCTGCCCGAAAAGCGCGAGGACGCGGACTACTATCACAAGGTCATGGAGGCCATCAAGCTCGCCTTTGCCGACACGAAGACCTACGTCGCCGACCCGCGCTATATGAAAACGAAGGTCAGCGAACTGCTCTCGCCCGACTATCTTGCCGCCCGCCGCGCACTCATCACAGACAAGGCGCTCGAGCCCAAAGCGGGCGACCCGCACTGCGGCGGCACGATCTACCTCTGCACCGCGGACGCAGAGGGCAACATGGTCTCGCTTATCCAAAGCAACTACTGCGGCTTTGGCGCAGGCGTCGCCATCCCCGGCACGGGCATCTCGCTTCAGGATCGCGGCGCGAACTTCTCCCTCGACCCGAAGAGCGATAACTATTTGGAGGGCGGAAAGAAGTCCTACCACACGATCATCCCGGGCTTTCTGCTCAAGGACGGCGAGGCCGTCGGCCCGTTCGGCGTGATGGGCGCGTTCATGCAGCCGCAGGGGCAGGTCGAGGTGCTGACGGGCACCATCGATTACGCCATGAACTCGCAGGAGGCGCTCGACGCGCCGCGCATCCAGTGGATCGGCGGCAAAAAGCTCCAGATCGAGTGCGAGGCGGGCGAGGCGATCGCCGAGCAGCTGCGAGCAATGGGGCACGAGGTCGAGATCGTCGACGACCGCACGGCCATGGGCCGCGGCGAGATCATCTGGAAGTGCGAAAACGGTGTTTACGCCGCGGGCACCGAACCGAGATGCGACGGCACGGTCGCAAGCTGGTAACAAAGCAAAAAAAGGAGGCTTCCCGACGGGAAGCCTCCTTTTTTGCACATTTTTCAAAATTAAACCTTGGCCTCGCTGTTGTGCTTGCTGGCGACGTAGCTTCTCATCGAGTTCACGACGATGGTCGCGCCGAGCACGATGAGCAGCACCGCGATAATGAGCTGCAAGCCGTTGGCGATAAACACCGCGCCCCAGGTCGTCTCGCCCGCGGGGATGGTGACGGCAGCGGCATTTTGGATGGCGCTCACCATGGCCATCAGGCGCTGGACAAGCGCCGTGAACGTGACGCAGAGCATGATGACGAGCGGCGGGAAAAGCATCTTGTTGCTGCGGCCCGTGACCTTGAGGAAGACGCACAGCGTGATGAGCACGAGCGCGGAGAGCAGCTGGTTCGCTGAGCCGAACAGCGGCCAGATGTTGGAGTAGCCGATCTTCGTGAGCACGTAGCCGAGCACGAGCGTCAGCACCGTGGAGAAATACGTGTTGCACAGGAGCTTGCGCCAGGGCTCGGCGTGGGCCATATCGTCCACGCTGAAAAGCTCCTGGAAGCTCATGCGCGCGATACGCGCGACGGCGTCAAGGCTCGTGAGGGCGAGGGCGGAGACGCACATCGTCATAAAGACCGTGGCGGCGTAGTTCGGCACGCCGAACATCTCGAAGAAGCCCGCAACGCCGCGGCTGAAGATCTGGAACGGGGTACCGGCGGCGGGAGTGCCGTCCGCCGCGGCGGCCGCACCGGCCACGCAGAGTGCGAGCACGGCAAGCAGGCTCTCGAGGATCATCGCGCCGTAGCCGACCTTGAGCATGTCCTTCTCGTTTTCGACCGTCTTGGACGACGTGCCGGAGGAGACGAGGCTGTGGAAGCCGGACACCGCGCCGCAGGCGACGGTGACGAACAGGATGGGGAACATCGTGCCGAGCTTTTCATTGTTGAAGCCCGTGAAGACGGGGAGGTTCATCGTCGGATGCGCAACGAGAAGGCCGACGACCGCGCCCGCGATCATGCAGATGAACATGAAGGTGGTCATGTAGTCGCGCGGCTGCTTCAAAAGCCACATCGGGAGAACGGCGGCGAAGAAGATGTAGACGAACGTGATGTAGCTCCAAGTCGCCTTGCCGAAGATGAGTGGGCAGTTCATGCCGACGGCGAACGAGGCAACGATGCAGAGGATGCCGAGCGCGGCTTCCTTCCAGCCCGAGAGGTTCAGCTTCTTCTGCACAAGGCCGAAGACGACGGCGAACACCATGAACATGATGGACACCATACCGGCTGCGCCGTTGGTCTGCGCGGCGTCAGCAAGCTGCGTCACGCCGTCGACCACGGTGTAGGCGTTGAACGTGCCGGCGACCATGTCGGCGAACGCCGCGATGACGATCAGGCAGAACAGCCAGCAGAACAGCAGAAACAGCTTGCGGCCGAGCTTGCCGATGTACTTTTCGATCAGCATGCCCATGGACTTGCCGTCGTTTTTGACGGAGGCGTACAGCGCGCCGAAGTCCGTCACAGCGCCGAAGAAGACGCCGCCGAGCAGCACCCACAGCAGCACCGGCAGCCAGCCGAACGCGGCGGCTTGGATCGCGCCGGTGACAGGGCCCGCGCCCGCGATGGAGGAAAACTGATGGCTGAAGACGGTCCAGCCGTTGGTGGGGACAAAGTCCTTGCCGTCGTTATACTTGACGGCGGGCGTCTGCGCCTTGGGGTCGATGCCCCAGGTTTTGGCGAGCCAGCGCCCATAGAGCGCATAGGCAGCGACGAGGACGACCGCCGCGATCAGCACGATGACGAGTGTGTTCATGTGATTTCCCTTTCTTTCCTAAAAAAGCTGTGTTCTTCGTCAATGCCGGGAGCAAAAAGAAAAGCCCCGCCTCTGCTGCGGATTTTCCACAACGAAAACCCATCGCAAAGACGAAGGCCAATATCGCGGCGATATCCGCCGCGGATCTCAACTTCCGCGTTACCACTTTGCTTGCCGGAAAACCGGCCGCTCGACCGCTGCCCGAATGGATCGGAGAGCGTACCCTGTTAACGGTGGGGGACCGGCTGCGATTACTCGGCGTTTGCGCCTTTCACTGCGGCTGCTCACAGGGGATGGCCTGCCCGTTCCTTGCTGCCGTTTTGCACCACCAACGGCTCTCTGAAAGCGGTGATCCGGGGAAGTCGTGTCCTGCTCAAAGCATTTGACGAATGATGTGAGTACAATAGCCCCATCCTCCGCCGTTGTCAATACAATTTTGTCCGCGCAGGGCGGATTTCGTCGAAGAAAATAGACGCCCCATCACTTCTCCGCCGCCGCTTTAGGCAAAATGCAAATGCGAAATACAAATAAAGCTATGCCGAAGCGAAATGGAACC
>PPYE01540587.1_pt1 | contig 10027 bp, 6 predicted proteins | sample 1559881 | NCBI WGS metagenome assembly PPYE01 (sample SAMN08240022, study PRJNA423297) | Human gut metagenome, whole genome shotgun sequencing project.
TATTGTTTGTGCTGTCACTGCTTGTCGGGGTACAGGGCGTATTCGAGATAATCGACTATATGCCGCACATTATATCGGCAGGCTGTATAAACTGCGGAGCGTATGCGGCATCTATACCGTCTACTCTTATAATGTATCTGTGGTTTTCTGTTTCTGTAGCGGTCTTTTATTACAGGGAAAGCAGAAAAATGTTCACCCTTATCCCCTATATGTGCATTATAGGCATAGCGCCGAGCCTTGTGTATGACTTGTCGTTCATATCGGAAAACGGCTTTGTTTCCGGCGGAGAATATAATGTAACGCTGTATCTTGTTATGGATATATTTCTTCTTCTGGACTCGATAGTTATGATACAGCTTGTACGAGGTACAATGAGCAGAAAAGCCGCTATGATATGTCCTGCGATATATCTTATTACGGGGCTTATATACTTTTCGAGCGTTTTCGTTTTTTACGGCTCGGTCGAAAGAACTAATTTTATGGGATATTATTTCTGCAACAGCGTGACGAATATCGTATTTTCGCTGTCGCTGTTCCGCTTTGTAGATGTGTTGTATCCTGCAAGAAAAAAAGGAGCAGAAGATGGAGAATAAGTACATAGCGCTTACATTTGACGACGGACCGAACACCGTCACAACCCCGCAGGTGCTTGAAATGCTGAAAAAGCATAACGTTACGGGCAGCTTTTTTCTTGTAGGCGATAACATAAACGAGGAAAGCGCAAAGGTAGCCCGTGAATGCTTTGAGTACGGCTGTGAGATATGCAACCACAGCAGAACACACCGTGCGATGCCTCAGCAGACAAGCGAAGAAATAAAGGCTGAAATTGAATACACAAACGACAAGATAAAGCAGATAACAGGCGGTGTCGCCCCGAAATTTTTCCGTCCGCCGTATATTGCGCTTTGCGACAGTATGTATGACGATATACCGCTTACATTTATCTGCGGAAACGGTGCGGAGGACTGGCTTGACGAAATATCCGCAGAAGAACGCAGTAAGCGAATAATTAAGCAGGCGCAAAACGGTATGATAATACTTCTGCACGATATGGAGGGCAATTTCCGCACGGTACAGGCGCTCGATACGATAATACCGGAGCTTAAACGGCAGGGATATACGTTTGTGACGGTAAGCGATCTTTTCGCAAAGTGCAATGTAACGCCCCGAAAAAGAGTGATATATTCAAATGTGCTGACGGACTGAAAAATTTGCGGATTTATGCCGTGCTGTTTTATTCGATTTCTTTATAAAAAGTACTTGCATTTTATCCGCTTTTTTGGTAAAATAAAATATGAGCGCAGAAGTATAAAAATATGCGTGGAATTTGTATTTCTTGAGGACAGCCTCATACAAATAAAGTAAAAGCGAAAGGATCATTACCATGAGCAAATTAAACAAGAAGAATGTAGAAGATTTACAGGTAAAGGGCAGAAAAGTCCTTGTTCGTGTAGACTTCAACGTACCTATGAAGGACGGCAAGATCACAAACGACAACAGAATCCAGGCCGCACTTCCCACAATCAATAAGTTAGTTGAGAACGGCGCAAAGATAGTTCTTTGTTCACATCTCGGCAAGCCGAAGAACGGTCCCGAGGAGAAGTTCTCTCTTAAGGCTGCTGCAGAAAGACTTGCAGAGCTTGTTAATACAAAGGTTGTTTTCGCTAAGGACGATACGGTAGTAGGCGAAAACGCAAAGAAGGCAGTTGCAGAAATGAAGGACGGCGAGATAGTTGTTCTTGAAAACACACGTTTCCGTGGCGCTGAAGAAACAAAGAACGGTGAAGCATTCTCTAAGGAGCTTGCAGATCTCGTTGACAACGATGTATTCGTAATGGACGCTTTCGGTTCTGCACACAGAGCACACGCTTCTACAGTAGGCGTTACAAAGTTTGTTAAGGAAACAGCAGTAGGCTACCTTATGAACAAGGAAATCGAGTTCTTAGGCAACGCTGTTGAAAACCCCGTAAGACCTTTCGTTGCTATCCTCGGCGGTGCTAAGGTTGCAGACAAGCTGAACGTTATATCAAACCTCCTCGAAAAGTGCGACACACTTATCATCGGCGGCGGTATGGCTTACACATTCTTAAAGGCTAAGGGCTATGAAGTAGGTACATCACTCGTTGACAACGAGAAGATCGACTACTGCAAGGAAATGATCGAAAAGGCTGAAAAGCTTGGCAAGAAGCTCCTTCTCCCCATTGATACAACAATTGCAAAGGAATTCCCCGATCCTATCGACGCTGAGATCGAAGTAAGCGTTGTTGACGCTGACAAGATCCCTGCTGATATGATGGGTCTTGACATCGGTCCTAAGACAATGGCTCTGTTCGCTGATGCAGCTAAGTCAGCTAAGACAGTTGTATGGAACGGTCCTATGGGCGTATTTGAAAACCCCGTATTAAAGAAGGGTACAGTTGCTGTCTGCGAAGCTCTTGCAGAGGCAGACGCTACAACAATCATCGGCGGCGGCGACTCGGCTACAGCTGCTATCAACCTCGGTTATGCAGACAAGATGAGCCACATCTCAACAGGCGGCGGTGCTTCTCTTGAATACCTCGAAGGTAAGGTACTTCCCGGTATCGCTTGCATTCAGGACAAGTAAAAATAACGAGGGCAGATTATTCTGCCCTCAGATTGTCATAAAGCATCTGATTTAAATGGGGTCGCAGGGGCGAATCCCCCACTCTCAGCCCGGCACGGATGCCGGGCGTGTATGCCCAAGAGCTTTGCATGACGCAAAGCTAACCAAGCATACACAATCCTTCGCCGAGGGGAAGGGGTATGGGGTTAGGGATATTCCGATGAAACTTCATTTATAAAGTTGATGACATTTCTGAGGGCGGATATTCTCCGCCCTTATTGTTGTGTAATAAGCAATTTATAATAAAAAACGAAAGGAACACTGTATCATGAAAAAGACAGTAAGAAAAGCAGTTATCGCAGGTAACTGGAAGATGAATAAGACAAGACCCGAGGCTAAGGCTCTTTTAGAAGAATTAAAGCCTATGGTAGCTGATGTAAAGGACGTTGAGGTCGTAGCCTGCGTTCCCTTTACAAACCTTGAAACAGCTCTCGCTGTAACAGCAGGCACAAACATAAAGATCGGCGCCGAGAACTGCCACTTTGAAAAGAGCGGTGCTTTCACAGGCGAAATTTCAGCTGATATGCTCGCTGAAATGGGTGTTGAATATGTTGTACTTGGTCACTCCGAGCGCCGTCAGTACTTTGCTGAAACAGACGAAACAGTAAACAAGAGAACAAAGGCTGCTCTTGAAGCAGGCTTAAAGCCCATCGTATGCGTAGGCGAGCTTCTCTGGGAGCGTGAATGCAACATTACAGAAGAAGTTATCGCACGTCAGATTAAGCTTGATTTCTTCGGCATCTCCGCAGACGACCTCAAGAAGTGCATAATCGCTTACGAACCCGTTTGGGCTATCGGTACAGGCAAGACAGCTACAGCAGATCAGGCTGAAGAGGTTTGCGCTTTCATCCGTGCTACACTTGCTAAGCTCTACGGCGCAGATGTCGCAGAAACGATCACGATCCAGTACGGTGGCTCTATGAACGCAAAGAACGCTGAAGAACTGCTCTCAAAGACAAACGTTGACGGCGGTCTTATCGGCGGTGCTTCACTCAAGGCTGCTGATTTCACAACTATCATCAAGGCTGCCGTAAACGGCTAATCAAAAATCGGATATTTACGAAAGGACGACTAAACAAATGGCAAAACCCGTTTTACTCGTTGTAATGGACGGCGTAGGCTTTTCAAAGACAGGTCTTGGCGACGCAGTTACACTCGCCAACACTCCTACTCTTGACAGACTTTTAAGAGAATGCCCCAACACTCGTTTAAAGGCTCACGGTGACGCTGTAGGTCTGCCTACAGATGACGATATGGGCAACTCAGAGGTAGGTCACAACGCACTCGGCTGCGGTCAGATTTACTCACAGGGCGCAAAGCTTGTTAACGAATCTATCGAAAGCGGAAAGATGTATCAGTCTGAAGCTTGGAAAGAACTCGTTGACAACTGCAAGGCTAACAACAGCACCCTGCACTTCATAGGTCTTTTATCAGACGGTAACGTTCACTCAAATATCAAGCACCTGTTCAAGATGCTGACAGAAGCCAAGAACGAGGGCATCAAGAAGGCAAGAGTACACATTCTGCTCGACGGAAGAGATGTACCCGCTACTTCTGCTCCGATATATATTGAACAGCTTGAGAGCTTCCTCAAGGAGCTTAATGCGGACGGCGCTTTTGACGGTAAGATAGCAAGCGGTGGCGGACGTATGAAGGTTACTATGGATCGTTATCAGGCTGACTGGCCTATGGTTGAACTTGGCTGGAAGACTCACGTCAAGGGCGAGGGCAGACAGTTTGCATCGGCTATGGAAGCTGTTGAAACCTACCGTAAGGAAAACGACGGCATCATTGACCAGGATCTCCCTGCATTCGTAATCGCTGAGAACGGCGAGCCTGTAGGCAAGATAGTTGACAAGGACAGTGTTATCCTCTTCAACTTCAGAGGCGACCGTGCTATCGAGCTTTCAATGGCATTTGACGATGACGACTTCACTGCATTTGACAGAGGCGCAAAGCCCGACGTATGCTTCGCAGGTATGTTGCAGTATGACGGCGACTTAAAGCTTCCTGCACGCTTCCTTGTAAATCCTCCCGAGATTACAAACACTCTCACAGAGGTACTCATTGCCGCAGGTCTTAACGAATATGCCGTATCCGAAACACAGAAGTACGGCCATGTAACTTACTTCTGGAACGGCAATAAGAGCGATAAGTTCAGCGAAGAGCTTGAAACATACAAGGAAATTCCCTCCGACAATGTTTCATTCGATCAGCGTCCGTGGATGAAGTCCGCTGAGATAACAGACGATCTTATCGAAGTAATAAAGAGCAAGAAGTATGACTTTATCCGTTGCAACTACCCCAACGGCGATATGGTCGGACACACAGGCAGCCTCGACTCAACAATAATCGGTGTTGAAGCGGTTGACCTCGGCCTTTCAAGACTTATCAAGGTTTGCGATGAGTACGGTGTTACACTCGTTGTAACCGCCGATCACGGCAACGCAGACGAGATGCTTGAAAAGAACAAGAAGGGTGAGATTCAGGTAAGAACAGCACACTCGCTCAACCCCGTTCCTTTCATCATCTATGATAAGGAAGTCAAGTACACTATCAAGGACGATACAAAGTACGCTCCCGGCGTTCCCACCAAGTACGGTCTGGCTAACGTTGCTCCCACCATCGTTAAGATGCTCGGTCTTACAGCGCCTGACTGCTGGCAGGAAAGCATGATCTAAGCGGCTGTGAGCCGCCTCAAATTCCGCCGTTCTGACGGATTGAGCTTGGCTCAACTTCCTTTACCGGCGGGGCGGCAATGTGCCGCTTCAAGTTCCGCCTTTGGCATTGTCGGAGCTATCCGCAGGATAGCAAAACGGCGGGGCTGAACGCACTGCAAATCGCATAGCAATACGGTTTGTAGCGGTTAAGACATATACTTTGTCAGGCGCAGAGTAAAACATAAAATCGTGTGAAGCGGGTTGCCGTGTATAGCGATTATTTGGCTTTACAATGCGGTTTGATAGAATATACAATTGATACGACAAACGGCAGGCATGAGAAATCATGTCTGCCGTTTTTGCGGCTGTGAGCCGCTCCAAATTCAGCCTTTGTAATAGCCGATGCGTTTCGTGCGATAGCGAAACGGCGGAACTGAATGCACTACGAATCGCATAGCAATGCGGTTTGTGGTGGTTAAGACATATACTTTGTCAGGTGCAAAGTAAAACAGAAAATCGTGTGAAGCGGGTTGCCGTGTATAGCGATTATTTGGCTTTACAATGCGATTTAACAGCGTGATATTGATAAAAATAAGACGGCAGGCACGGATAAAATGTGCCTGCCGTTTTTGCGGCTGTGAGCCGCTTCAAATTCCGCCTGCGGCTGTGAGCCGCTTCAAGTTCCGCCTTTGGAATAGTCCGAGCTATCCGCAGTATAGCAAAACGGCTGGGCTGAACGCACTGCAAATCGCATAGCAATGCGGTTTGTGGTGGTTAAGGCATATACTTTATCAGGTGCAGAGTAAAACAGAAAATCGTGTGAAGCGGGTTGCCGTGTATAGCGATTATTTGGCTTTACAATGCGGTTTGACAGCGTGATATTAAAAAAATAAGACGGCAGGCACGAATAAAACGTGTCTGCCGTTTTTGCGGCTGTGAGCCGCTTCAAGTTCCGCCTTTGGAATAGTCGGTGCGTTTCGTGCGATAGTGAAACGGCGGAGCTGAACGCACTGCAAATCGCATAGCAATGCGGTTTGCGGCAGTTAAGACATATACTTTATCAGGTGCAGGGTAAAACAGAAAATCGTGTGAAGCGGGTTACCGTGTATAGCGATTGTTTGGCTTTACAATGCGGTTTGACAGCGTGATATTGATAAAAATAAAACGGCAGGCACGGATAAAATGTGCCTGCCGTTTTTGCGGCTATGAGCCGCTTCAAGTTCCGCCTGCGGCTGTGAGCCGCTTCAAGTTCCGCCTTTGGAATAGTCTGAGTTATCCGCAGGATAGCGAAACGGCGGAGTTGAACACACTGCAAATCGCATAGCAATGCGGTTTGTGGTGGTTAAGGCATATGCTTTGTCAGGTGCAGAGTAAAACGGAAAATCGTGTGAAGCGGATTGCCGTGTATAGCGATTATTTGGCTTTACAATGCGGTTTGACAGCGTGATATTGATAAAAATAAGACGGCAGGCATGAGAAATCATGTCTGCCGTTTTTGCATTTGCAGGAGAATATGCCGCATTTGGCTTTGTTGTGCGGTTTGTTTGGGATTATTGGATGAAAAACGGCAGGTGCGGAGAAATACCGCCCTGCCGTAAATATGACGTTTTACAATTCCGCTTTATATATCAAAGCGTCGCAAACCGGTTCTGTGTAATAGTTTCTGCGGCGTCCGACCTCAGAAAAGCCGTGCTTTTCATACAGCTTTTTTGCCGGCTCGTTATCACAGCGGACTTCAAGAAAAATTCTTTTTATGCCGTTACTTTTGCATTTATTTATAAAATATTCCATTAATTGTGTGGCGATGCACTGATGTCTGTATTCGGGAAGCACTGCAATGCGATACAGCTCGCATTCATCGGATACGCTCTGACCGCAGATAAAGCCTACCGGCTTGTTTTCGGCTTTATCATCACGAATAACGGCATTTATCGAGCCTTCTGTGAACACCTGCGACTCAATGCTTCGCTCTGTCCACGGCACCGAAAAACACTTTTTTTCAATCACTGCAATGTCGCTACAGATTGATGAATTATGATGATTTAAAGCCGTGAATTTGCCTTTATCTGTCAAATAGTCATTGTCAATGAGTATCATACCACGTTTTGCCAATATTTACATCTACCGTCATGGGCACGGTGAGCTTTACGGCATTCTCCATTTCTTCCTTTAAAAGTAAGGCAACCTTTTCTGCGCAATCTTCTTTTGCCTCAACAATAAGTTCATCGTGGACCTGAAGTATCAGCCTTGCGTCAAGACCGCTGTCTTTAAGTCTGTTGTAAACTTTTATCATCGCAATCTTAATTATATCGGCGGCTGTACCCTGTATGGGGGTGTTCTTTGCGACACGCTCGCCGAAAGCCTGCAGATTCTTATTCTTTGCGGCAAGCTCTTTGATATATCTTCTTCTGCCGAACATAGTTTCAACATAGCCGTCACGCTTAGCCTTCGCAACGGTCAGCTCCATATAGTGAGCTATGCCGGAATATTTGGAAAGATAGGAGCGGATATATTCGCTTGCTTTCGGCACTGAAACACCGATGTCCTTTGACAGCGAGAATGCGCCTATTCCGTAGACTATGCCGAAGTTGACCGCTTTCGCCTTGCTTCTGAGGTCGGGCGTTACCCACTCTATCGGCTGATTGAACACCTGTGATGCGGTAACGGTATGAATATCCACTCCGTCAAGGAACGCTTTCTTCATTATCTCGTCGCCCGAAATATGAGCCAGCACACGCAGTTCGATCTGTGAATAGTCGGCATCGACAAGCAGGTAGCCGTCCTTTGCGGTGAAGAATCTTCTCATCTCCCTGCCAAGCGGTGTTCTTACGGGGATATTCTGAATGTTCGGCTCTGCGCTTGAAATTCTTCCCGTTCTTGTTTCTGTCTGCTTGAAGGTCGAATGAATCCTGCCGTCCTCGCCTACTACCTTCAGAAGTCCTGTAACGTATGTGTTCTGCAGCTTTGTAAGCGCACGGTATTCGGTTATCAGCGGAACTATAGGGTGCTTGTCCATAAGGCTTTCAAGCACATCGGCGTTTGTGGAATAGCCTGTTTTTGTCTTTTTGGCGCTGGGCAATGCAAGTTTTTCAAAAAGCACGCTTCCGAGCTGTTTGGGCGAGCCTATATTGAATTCATAGCCTGCGTATTCATAAATCTCACGGCTGATTTTTTCAGCCTTTGCCGAAACCTCTTTACCGAAAGCCTTTATACCGTCGGCATCAATACTTACGCCCTCACGCTCCATAGCTACAAGCACAGTAGCAAGAGGTATCTCTATATCGGTAAGGACTGCCGCAGAGCCTGTTTCACTGATTTTGCAATTAAGTATATCGTTGAGGGCGGCAACGGTTATCGACTTTTCCTGTATGCTGTTTCCCTCCGGAACTCCGTACTGAGCGCAGAGCCTTGACAGGCTGTAATCGTTTGAATCGGGGTCGACAAGGTAAGCCGCAAGCGTTGTATCAAATTTATTGTTATTGAGCTTTTCAAGTCCGGAAACTGTAAGCGTATCCTTTATATCAAAGGTGTACTTCGTGCTGTCGCTGTCGGCATAGGCTTTAAGCTCCCCGTCGGACAATTTTACCGGAGCGCCTACTGCGCCTGCGTATACGCTCCCCTCCTGCGTCAGAACTATATCGCCTGCAGGCATTGCGGGTATCTGCTTTGCGGCGGATTCTTCCAAAGCCTCTTTTGAGCCTGCCGGAGCGGAAGTCGGGTGCAGCTTCAGCTTCTGGAGCATCTTGTACATTTCAAGCTCCGACAACAATCTTGCAAGCTCGGCATCGTCACGTTCTTTCGGAACATAATGCGAAAGCTCGGTATCAATAGGTGCGGTAAGGCATATTTCGGCAAGCTGTCTGCTCATATAACAGCTTTCCTTGCCGTTTTCGAGCTTTGTGCGTACACCCTTTGTGATAAGCGTTGAGCCGATGTTTTCATAAACTCCGTCCACGCTTGCAAATTCCTTTATAAGTGACAGAGCGGTCTTTTCACCGATGCCGGGAACACCGGGAATATTGTCGCTCGAATCGCCCATAAGTGCCTTTACTTCTATCATCTGTTTCGGAGTCACGCCGTACTCCTCCATAATAACATCGGGCGTGTAGTAAATGTCGCCTTTTGTCTTGGCAAGCCTTACGGTAACGTAATCATTTACAAGCTGGAACGAGTCACGGTCGCCCGTTGACACTGTACAGGGTATCTTCTTATCCGCACAGGCGGCTGAAACAGTTCCGATTATATCATCGGCTTCAAAGCCCTCTTTTTCGATAATGGTTATTCCCATTGCGGTGATTATCTTTTTCATATAGGGGAGCTGTTGAGCGAGGTCGTCGGGCATACCCTTGCGGTTTGCCTTATAGCCGTCGTACATCTTATGGCGGAATGTCGGTGCTTTAAGGTCGAAAGCTACCGCTATCATATCCGGATTTACATCCTTTTCAAGCATAAGCAGAGTGTTCATAAAGCCTGTTACGGCATTTGTGGCAACACCTCTTGAATTTGTCAGCACACGGATACCGTAGAATGCACGGTTTAATATGCTGTTGCCGTCAATAATAAGAAATCCCATATTTATCCTTTCAAGCAGAGGTCAGATTGATTTTTTCGGTGAGTTATGTTTGATTTATGATTATAGTATAACATAAATCAAGTCGGTGTAAACCGACACGGCGGTACGCCGTATTTTGTCGTCAGACAAAAGATTTAATGGTAAAATGTT
>PPYE01171458.1_pt1 | contig 10026 bp, 10 predicted proteins | sample 1559881 | NCBI WGS metagenome assembly PPYE01 (sample SAMN08240022, study PRJNA423297) | Human gut metagenome, whole genome shotgun sequencing project.
GTCCTGATAACTGTGCAGCACGAAACTGATTTTGTTCACGTCCTCGCGGTACAGGTTCCCGTTATAGATCATATCCGGAAACGCATCCTGCACGGTCATAACGCCTGCTTCACCGTTTTTGCGGCGGCTGTATTCGCGGACTGCCTCCGCTGCGCCGGTCGCAAAATCTGTGCTGGCATACAGGCCGCTGTTGCTCTCCAGATAAAACGGAAGTCTGCGCTCATGCAGCCAGTCCACTACGCTGCGGCACTGCGCGCCGGTCATCATCTGATGCATGACGACCTCGCCACCGTCCTCCACATAGCTGCCGTTGCCGCCGATCATGCCGTCCAGGCCGATGTCCCACAGGTACGGATACACCTCCGCGCGGCTGCGGCCGGTGCAGATGTACACGCGGTGCCCGTTTGCGCGCGCCTGCTGCACCGCGCGCGCCGCGGAGTCCGGCAGCTTCCCCTCGTAGTTGACCAGTGTGCCGTCCACGTCCAGAAAAATGATTTTTCTCGCCATCTGTCCCTCCATGTAGCGACGGCGGCCGTTTGTCTCCCGGCCGCCGCCTTTCTCTTACAGGTTTTCTGCGAAGAACGCCTGTATGGCGGCCGCTGCGGCCTCCTCGTCCTCGCCTTCAACGGTCACGTTGAGGGTATCGCCGCACTTGACGCCAAGCCCCATCACGCTCATCATGCGGGTCGCGTCCGCAGCCTTTTCGCCCTTTTGCAGCATGATCCTGCTTGCATGCTGCTTGGCTTCCTTGACCAGCAGGCCTGCCGGACGGGCATGGATGCCGACCGGATCGGTAATTACATATTCGAACTGTTTCATTTGTGTTCCCTTCTTTCTTTAATCCAGATCTTCGCCGTTGGTGGCGATAACCTTCTGATACCAGTAGAACGACTTTTTCTTCAGACGGGCAAAATCACCTGTACCGTCGTCATAGCGGCGGACATAGATCATGCCGTAGCGCTTGGCGTACTCGCCGGTCGAGGCGGAAACCAGGTCGATGCAGCCCCACGGGGTGTAGCCCATCAGGTCTACGCCGTCCTCCACCGCTTCCTTCATCTGCTCAATATGCTGGCGCAGATAGTCGATGCGGTAATCGTCGTTGATCGAGCCGTCGGCTTCGATCTCGTCCTTGGCGCCGAGGCCGTTCTCGACCACCATCAGCGGCAGGCCGTAGCGGTCGTACAGGTCGTTCAGCGCATAGCGCAGGCCCTTGGGGTCGATCTGCCAGCCCCAGTCGGAGGCAGGCAGGTTGGGGTTGGGCACGCCGCCGAGGATGTTGCCCTCGCCGCCCTTCATATCCTTTGCCGTCTGGCAGGAGGACATATAGTAGGAGAAGGTGATGAAGTCCACGGTGCCGTTCCTGAGGATCTCTGCATCCTCCGGCTGTACCTCCAACTTGACGCCCAGCCCTTCCAGCATGCGCTTTGCGTAGGCCGGATATGCGCCGCGCGCCTGCACATCCGTGCAGTAATAATTATAGCGGCGGTTATATGCCTGGCAGGCCAGCACGTCGTCCGGATCGCAGGTCAACGGGTAGCTCGCCGAATAGATCATCATGTTGCCGACGCGGTAGTTGGGATCGATCTCGTGCGCCATCTTGACCGCAAGCGCGCTCGCCACCATCATATGGTGCAGGCCCTGATAGCGCTGCTGCGGGATGTCCGGCTGCTTCATGAACTCGGTCGGATGCTCAAGGTCGTTCAGGATGCCCTGATTGAGCAGCGCGCCCATGGGCTCGGAAGCGCTGTTGATCTCATTGAAGGTCAGCCAGTACTTGACCTTGCCCTTGTAGCGGGTGAAGATCGCGCGGCAGTAGTTGAGAAAATAATCGATCATCTCGCGGCTGACCCATGCGTTGCATTTTTTGGTCAGTCCGAACGGCACCTCGTAGTGCGAAATGGTGATCAGCGGCTCGATGCCGTATTTCAGGCACTCGTCAATCACTTCTTCATAGTGGCGCAGGCCTGCCTCGTTCGGCTCGGCCTCGTCGCCGTTCGGGAAAATGCGCGTCCACGCGATCGAGAAACGGTAGCACTTGAAGCCCATCTCAGCAAACAGCGCAATATCTTCGCGGAAGCGGTCATAGTGCCGGATCGCCTCGTGGCTGGGGTAGAACGTGCCCTCCTCCAGCACCGGCGTGATGCGCTTGCTCTGGCCAAACTTGCCGCCCGTGCAGATGTCCGCAACCGAAACGCCTTTGCCGTCGCGGTCCCATGCGCCCTCGCACTGGTTGGCGGCTGTTGCGCCGCCCCACAGAAAGTCCTTGGAAAGTGCCATGTTATTTTATCCTCCAATCACAATTTTATTGCCTTCAATGGTGATGCTGCCTACGTCCTCCGCATTGGTGACGATGACCGGGGTCTGGGTCTCGCATCCCGCCGCCTTGATTGCATCGATGTCAAATTCGAGCAGCAGGTCGCCTTTCCTGAACTTGTCGCCGCTCTTGATATGCGCCTTGAACGGTGCGCCGTTCAGGCCGACCGTTTCCAAGCCGACATGGATCAGCAGCTCTACGCCGCTGTCCGATACCAGACCCATTGCATGCAGGGTGTCGAACAGGTTGTCGCAGGTGCCGTCGAACGGCGCATAGACCTTGCCTTCGGACGGGACAATCGCGTAGCCTTCGCCCAGCACGCCGGATGCAAACGTCTGGTCCTTGACCTCGCTCAGCGGGATGACTTCGCCCGGGATCGGGGCGTCGATCTCGATCTTGCCGGTAATGACCGGTGCAGCGGGCGCCGCAGATACCGCGGACGGCTCTGCTGCCGGTTCCTCCGCCGCTTCATGCGCCGGTGTCAGGATAAAGGACAGAACCAGGACGACCGCAAAGACGATGCAGGCAAACATGAAGTTGCTGCTGCCGTCCGGCGCGATAAACTGCACTATCGCGGTCAGGCACGGGGTTGCAAAGGCATATGCCTTCAGGTTTACGATACCGGAGATCAGGCCGCCGACTGCGCCTGCGATGCAGGCCGCCACCATCGGCTTTTTCAGGCGCAGGGTAACGCCGTACATGGCAGGTTCGGTAACGCCGGCAAGCAGTGCGGAGATACCGGCCGGGATCGCCATCTGGCGCATCTCAGGATCCCTGGTCTTGAATGCAGCGCCAAAGGTCGCGCCCGCCTGTGCAGTGTTGCTGCTCAGCATGGCAACGGTCAGCAGCACATCATAGCCCGGGTCAGCCAGCGCCAGCAGGCAGGCCGGGACGAACGCCCAGTGCATACCGGTCATGACAAACCAACACAGATGGATCAAATGAAGGAGACTGTAAATGGAACGACCCTATGTTTTCTGCCACATGATGACCTCTCTGGATGGGAAAATCATGGGCAGGTATATGGAGATACCGGAAAGCGAGCCTGCGGGCGAAGTGTTTTATCGCCTCGCCTTCGGGGAACACCCCTACTATCAGCATCAGGGCTGGCTGTCCGGCCGCGTCACTACGGATGATAACTTTACCTTCTACGAAAAGCCGGAGCTGGATAAAAATGCCGCTGCCGTGCCGGAAGGCGACTTTGTAGCGGAAAAAGTGCCGATGTACTATGTTTCCGTTGACCCTTCCGGCCGTCTGGGCTGGAAAAGCAGCACATTGGCCTACGAAACCACCACTGCGCATGTGATTGAGGTGCTCACCGGAAAGGCGGACAACCGCTATAAGGCATTTCTGCGCAAGCGCGGTATTTCCTACATCATCGCTGGCGAACAATCACTGGACTATGCGCTTGCCTTGGAAAAACTCAAGATACTGTTTGGTATCGAGACGCTGATGCTGGGCGGCGGCGCAGTACTGAACTGGTCGTTTATACAGGCCGGCATGTGTGACGAGGTCAGCATTGTGATTGCCCCCGCTGCCGACGGCTCTACTGAAACGCAATCGCTGTTTATGGCAAAGGATGGCCTATCCAGCGACACACCGGTCAGCTTCACATTGCTGGAAGCCAAACCCATGGGCGGCAGCAGCGTCTGGCTGCGGTACAAAGTCAATTTCAACAAGTAAGGAGCGCGAAAAATCAAGGCAGACAAAATGCTGATCGTTTATTCTTCCCTTTCCAACGGCAACACCCGCCGGATTGCCGGGCTGATGCAAAGGGCCAACAGCGCGGACATTGCGGAGTTCCAGACCGTAGAGCCATACACCGGCTCGTATAACGATATGGTTGACCGCGGTTATAAACCAGCGATCAAGCCACTGGGGGTTGATCTCAGCGACTACCAGACGGTTGCCGTTGGTACCCCGACCTGGTGATACACCATGGCTCCTTCATGGATTCCTACCTCTTTTGCAGCCTTAGCGCCGCCGATTTGTTTGGCAAGTTTTACTGCCTGTACTTTGTATTGATGGTCATATTTACATGCCACATTGAATACCTCCTTATTTTCTTGGTTTTATTTTGAAATCCTTGAGAATAAGCTGTCAACTTTTTTATGCCAAACCAAAGAGTCGAAATGGTCAAAACAGCCCCGGCAAACTGCGGAGATCCACTATAAAGATACCGGTGTGATTAATGCTGCTGTCCCTGAAAAAATATGAAAACAGGCAGGTAATGCGTAAAACATTACCTGCCTGCCATCAAATTTGTAGATGTCCTTATGAGGACAGAACATGCGCCTGTTTTTTATACAAGTGCGGGGCAAAGTTTCGCTTGTCGGAACTTTGTCCCGCTTTGCATGTATCCGCGGCACAGCGCGGTGCGTCCCGCTCGATCAGAAGGCTTACCTTTCGGTCGAAGTTATCGGATATAGTTGAACATCGTCCGGTGGTGCGTCTCCGGCGGCTCAATGCCCGCCTTGTCGATCACCTTGAGCATCCATGCAATGTTGCGGCCGAGCTTCTCAATGACCTCCATGCCCTCAACGTCCTGCTTGACCTCTCCCGGATCCGCGCCGTGTACGGCGTTCCAGTAATCCGAGGTCACGAGGATCATTTCCATCGCATTCATCGTGCCGAGCAGCTGCTGGTAGGTCTCGAGGCCGCCCGAACGGCGCAGCGTGCACAGGGCCGCACCGACCTTGTGGTGCAGCTGGTTGTCGCCGCAGCCAGCCGCCAGCATCAGGCGGTCGAGCACGCTCTTCATGCCGCCCGCGATGCCGCCATGGTAGACCGGCGAAGCAAGCACGATGCCGTCCGCTGCAATGCACTTCTCGATGATCTCGTTGACGCCGTCATCGTTCTGTACACAGCGCAGCGTGTTGTTGTCCAGGCAGTGATAGCACGCCATGCACGGATGTACCTTTGCGCCCGGCTGGCACACCTCGAACTCGATGCCCTCCTGCTCGAGCACCTTGCCGAGCACCTCGAGCATCTGCGCGCAGTTGCCGCCCTTGCGCGGCGAGCCGTTGATTGCTACTACTTTCATCTTTCCTTGTCCTCCTATATATCTATTTCATCCCTGCGGATGGGAACAGCAAAACCATTGCGTCATTCAAAATGTTTTTCGTTTTCCATGCGGTACAGGCGCATCACCACCAGCGTGTGGTTGAGCTGCGGCCCCATCAGCAGGATGATGCTGACGATGTACAGCCACAGCATGAGCACAATAATGGTCGCCAGCGAGCCGTACAGCACGGAATACCGCGCCAGATTGTCCACATAGAACGAGAACACCCACGAGACCAGTACCCACGAGACTAGCGAAAACAGCGCGCCCGGCCAGACCTCCCGAAACTTGAGGTGCAGGTTGGGCACAATGCGGTTGAACAGCATAAGGAATACAAAAATAAACGCGATCATTACCCAGAAGCCCGCGTCATGTGTCACGTCAAGCACCGCCGGCGGGATAGGGAACAGGCGCGGCAGCAGGCGGATCAGCGCCCGGCCCGCAACCACCAGCACAAAACTGCACACGACCGACACAAGGAAGCCCGCTGTGATACCGAACGAAATCAGCACGTCCTTGACCATGCCGCGCGATACCTCGACGTGGTAAATGTCGTTGACCGTGCGCATCATCGAGCGCACCGCACGCGACAGGAAATACAGCGTCAGCCCGATGCCGATCAGCATGGGGCTGAACGACGGCGTGCGCGACAGCTGGTTCAGGTAGGTGATGATGAGCTGCCGCAGCGTCTGGGGCAGCATATCCAGCACCGATGTTGCGCTTTCGATCGAGATATCCAGCTGTGCCAGGATCGAGTTGATAAACATCAGCAGCGGGAAGATGGAAAACAGCAGGAAATAGGACAGTTCTGCCGCAGCCTGTGGGATACCGTCTGCAAAATAGCGGTATACCATGCGTTTCAACAGATAGGCAAACCGGTTTTGTCCATTCATGCGGCTTTCCTCCTGCGTTTCGTGTTATGGTTATTGTACCAGCTTTTTTGCTGATTTACAACTTGCGTTTTGCCGCTGTCTGCGGTATACTGAAAGAAATAGAACATTTGTTCTGATTGGAGGGAGCCTCATGGAAAACCGGCGCTGTAAAACCTGTTGTTTTTCCGGATACCGCATCGAAAAAATGCCTTTCCCCGCGGACGATTCCAGTGCCGTACAGGCGCTGGAATACGCGCTCGACCATGCGGTCCGTGAAGCGGCTGCGTGGGGTTATACTCGTTTCCTGTCCGGCATGTCCACCGGTTTCGACCTCTGGGCGGCGGAAGCCGTGCTGCGCGCGCGGGAAAGCCTGCCCATCCAGCTGCTGTGCGCCGTCCCCTACGACCAGCAGGCCGACCACTACCCACCGGACTGGAAAAACCGCTTCAACCGCTGCCTGCTTGCCGCGGACCAGGTCTACGCCCTGTCACGCCGGTATTATACGGGCTGCTTCGCAGCGCGCAACCGCTTTATGGTGAGCGCCTCCTCCCTGCTGATCTGCTACTTCGACGGCCAGCCCGGCGGCACCGAACAGACCCTCCGCATGGCGGAACGGGACGGGCTGGCGACCATCAACCTTGCAAACCGGCTGGTATTTTGACCCCATGCAACGGGAAAGCCCCTGGGACGATCTCCCTGGGGCTTTTTGCATTTTTCATCTGGTATCCCCTGCGCCGTTAATCGGCGTGTTGCTCAGCGTGATGCGCGAGGACGGGATGCCCTGCCGGGACATATACGCCGTCAGGGACTGCACGGTCTGCGCTGTCGTACGGCTGTGGTGCAGCTGCACCACCAGCGTTGCGTCCGTCGATGCGAACCGCTGCGCGGTAGTCGCATAAGCGCGCGCGGCAGACTGGGTCGCGTCGCCGCTGTCCAGCGCGGCATCCCACAGGCGGTATCCTGCGGCGACCAGCGCATCGCGCTGTGCTTCGGTCAGCGCAGCGCAGCCGTCCTGATTGGAGACAATGCGCGTCGATACACCGGTCAACAGCGCCAGGCGCTCATTTGCCGCGGCAAGGCTTGCGACTAAATCCTCTGCCGCAGCACTGCTGTCCGCGTCAAGCAGCAGCGCAGGGGTATGCCCCTCTGCAACAATGCGGCGAATGGTATCATCCGTCCATGTGGAAACATCCGTGGGCAGGAAGAAGGTCGCCAGCCGGCCGGCACTGTCCAGCTCATCCAGCACGGCAGGGGTGTTGGCGGTCGGCGCACCATAAAACGCAAGATATACATGCGCAGGTTTCTGCGCCGGTTCCTCCTCTACCTCAGGGATTGGCGGCTCTTCCGGAGCCGGCGGCGTTTCCGGCTGCACCTGTGGGTCGCTGGACGCATCCGGGTTGCCCCGGTATGTATTGATTGCGCTTTCGATCTCCCCGGACTTGGAGGATGCAAAGCTGGAGTCGCTCTGCGCTGTCCCGTCGGTCACGCGCAGGACGGTTTCGCCTGCGACCGAGATGGTGGAATACCCCAGCCCAAACTTGCCGCAGCACAGGGTAACAGGCACATACACGGTGCCGTTCATGTTATACGCCGGGCTGGTATAACTGTTCAGGTTCTGGTCATACACATACCCTTCGTCCAGTGAAAAGTTGAGCGTTTCCCCATTGGAGGACATACTGAGCACGCCCCCCTCCAAGGACGAGGACACGCCGAGCGAGGAAAACACGCTGTACGGCACATACAGCTCGCCGCCAAGCCGCTGCGGCATGGTGCTGTCGTCCAGCGGCAGCAGCGTGTCGTTGACCGCAGTCAGCGTCAGCGCGCGCGCAGGCGCAGGCAGCATCAGGATCATGAGCACCGCGCACAGCACGGCACTGAGCAGTTTTTTCAGTACGGATCGGATACGCGGTCACCCCTTTCAGCAAATCATACGAACATATTATAGCAAAGCCCGGCGGGTTTGTCACCCTTTGCACGCAAAAACGCCTTGCTTTATCTTGGCAAAGTGCTATAATAAATGAAGGAAGCGGCGCACCGGCATGCATTTCACACCATGTATCCGCAAGGCCGCTTTCGGAACAAAACCTATGAAAGAAAGAGTGAAACCACCATGCTGCAGATCAGAACACAGCTCACGAACAACAGAAAGCCCAAGCCGGACGAAAACAGCCTCGGCTTCGGCAATTACTATACCGATCATATGCTGATCATCGATCACGATGAAGAGCAGGGCTGGCATGACGCGCGCATCGTCCCGTATGCGCCGCTGACGCTCGATCCCGCGGCAATGGTATTCCATTACGCGATGGAGTCGTTTGAGGGCCTGAAAGCCTACCGCACGCCGGACGGCTCGATCCAGCTGTTCCGCCCGGATAAAAACGCCGAGCGCATGATCAACACCAACCACCGCATGTGCCTGCCCGCGCTCCCGGCTGAGGATTTCATCCAGGCGGTCAAGGCGCTGGTCTCGGTCGATCAGGACTGGGTACCGCATCAGGAAGGCACCAGCCTGTATATCCGTCCGTTCGTCATTGCAACCGAGCCGCACCTCGGCGTTCGCCCGTCCCGGACACACCAGTTCATCATCGTGTGCTCGCCGGTCGGCGCGTACTATTCCACCGGCATCAACCCGGTCAAGATCTTCGTTGAGGACGAATACACCCGTGCCTGCCCGGGCGGCACCGGCTTTACCAAGTGCGGCGGCAACTACGCAGCCAGCCTGATTTCGCAGGTCAAGGCGCACGACCTCGGCTATGAGCAGACCCTTTGGCTGGACGGCGTGGAGCACAAGTATGTAGAGGAAGTCGGCTCGATGAACTGCTTCTTCAAGATCGACGGCACGGTCTACACCGCGCCCTGCGTGGGCACGGTCCTGCCGGGCGTCACCCGTATGAGCTGCATCGATCTTTTGAAGCACTGGGGCATCCCGGTGTCCGAAGAGCGCCTGCCGATCGCAGACGTCATGAAGGCCGCACGCGACGGCAAGCTGGAAGAGGTATTCGGCACCGGCACCGCGGCGGTTATCTCCCCGGTCGGTGAGCTGCGCTATGAAAACGAAGTCGCGCACATCAATGGCGGCGAGATCGGCGAGATCACCCACAAGCTGTACAACACCCTGACCGGCATCCAGTGGGGCACGCTGCCGGACGAGCTGGGCTGGACGGTAAAGGTCGACTGAACGCTCTGAAATGACGAAAAGAAAAAGGCTTGGGACCCATTCCCAAGCCTTTTGTTTTTCCATTCAGATGCGTTTGCGGATATGGTCGAGCGCGCCCTTTTCCAGCCGGGATACCTGCGCCTGCGAGATGTGGATCTCCTCAAACGAAAGGACGTTATTTTTCTTCTTCGGCCGGGTATAGGCCGCATGGTATTCCTTATCCAAAGTCAGGACGATATCCAGATAGATCTTTGTGTTGGTTTCATCCGCGTCGACGACAATATGGTCGACCAGCGCCCTGGACATTTCACGGGAAAAACCGCAGTTGGCATTCCACTGCTGCTCGATCGTTTTGGAGAGCTTTTCCACGCGCCGGATGCGCTCCGCCAAATCCTGGCCGGCATTTTTCAGCCCGCTGCACCGCTCCTCCAGGTCTTTGATCTTCTCATTATACTGCTCGTTGCGCTTTTTGAATTCTGCATTGGACAGCGCGCCGTCCAGCGTCAGCTCGAGCAGTTTTTCCTTTTTATCGGCCAACACACTGATCTGCCCTTCCAGCGTTTCGAGCTCCGCGCTGTGATCCTGCTGCTCTGCAAAATCCTTCAGCTCCCGGATATAT
>PPYE01295440.1_pt1 | contig 10025 bp, 13 predicted proteins | sample 1559881 | NCBI WGS metagenome assembly PPYE01 (sample SAMN08240022, study PRJNA423297) | Human gut metagenome, whole genome shotgun sequencing project.
TCAAATCCGTCTGCAAACATCATGGCAGCATTGTAAGGATGCTCGTACATATATTTGATTGCCAGTTGGTGGGCGTATACAAGCCGCCTTGCAAGTTCCGGGTGATTGTCTTTGAACTCGTTGGACATAGCATAGATGCAGCAAAGTCCCCATGTGTCTGCGGTTGATTCGGCATCCACGTCAGCGGCGCCCCAGCCAATTCCCATAATTTTTCCAAATCCTTCAAATTCAGCGATGGACGCATAAGGATCGCAGCAGGTAAATGCATCGATCTGGCCTGCTTTTAAGGCAAAGCAGGCATCCTGCTGACCCATATCTACGATGTTATAACTGCCGGCATCCGCCGGGATTCCAAGTTTCTCGGACCATGTAAGGAATTCCGGGTCAATTTCTGGGGTGGCGGTCATGGAACCAATAGTCTTGCCAACCAGCTCCTCCGGATTTTTGATATCATTGCTTACGACCAGATAGCGGGAGCCTCCCATGTGGTTCGCGGCAGCCATGCAGAACGGAGCCCCCTTATTGACTGCCAGGATCGCGCCTTCGATACCGGTATAGCCGACATCCATTGCGCCGCTTGTGAGAGCCTTCAAGGTCTCGGCGGATTTGGTCACATTTACATTAAGACCCATGGCCTTGTAGATGCCTGCCTTTTCGCCGATAATCCCGGCAACCATGTGATCGCAGTTGAAATAGCCCATTTCGATGGTGTAGTTCTTTTCCTCTTCCGACAGATCACCGAACTCGAAATCCTTAACCGCTTCTTTGGGATCATATCCTGTAGCCTTTACATCTTTGGTAGCGGTCTGTGTGCTGCTGTCGTGGCAGGCGGTAATCACCGGTACCAGAAGCGTAACGACAAGAAGAGCCGCTAGAAATCTTCTCTTCATAGTTCATCCTCCTTGAAAATATTAATTTTTGTTAATATTTGGTAATATGATAATACCAGAAGGAACGTCGAATATAAAGTTGACGGTCTCAATATCGTAATTTCAAATAAATAAGTAGATAAATATAGGAAATGCAAATAAAAGAAGACAGTCCGCAAACTGTCTTCTATAAATGCTACTGTAATAATTCGATAAAGGCGCCCAGACGGGTATTGATCTGTGCCTGGTCGGATGGAGAATAGTCGGTATTGATAGCAATATAAGGAATGTGCTTTTCCTTTGTGACGAAGGTCTTGACCGCATCAGACTCTATGGCAAATGTATGGCAGGCCTGCAGAAGCACCTCCACGACTCCATCCACCTGATATTCATCGATTTGAACGTCAAGCGCTTCCAGCCTTCCAGGGTTCGGACTCATGACGGAGCAGTTTACCCGGAGATACTTTTCGGCAATTGCGGTGATTGGATCTTTCGTTTCGTCGATGGGATCCTTTTTCTCGCGGGGACCGCAGCAGTTCTCGAATCCCACAACGTCCGCCCCCAGTTCCTCGATACGTCGTATGATTTTGTCCATTACGCCGGTAGTCGGGCATCCGGTAATCAGAATCCTGGGCCTGGAAGGCTTGCCTTGATATTCACGTTCGTACAGATCCTTTAGTTCGGCGGTACGTTTTTCAAGGAAAGCGATCTTCTCTTCCAGGTCAGGGGAAAACTCATTGGAGGAGATGACGGTACTGATTTCGTATCCAGTGATTGGGGAAGGCTTGAGTCTTGCAACCTCAAAAAAATCAAGAACGGCCTTGCGTTCCCTGTTTCTTAAGCGAATAGCGCTTCGTAGCTTGTCATCCGTTATCTCGATGTTATAGAACTGTTCCAAGTCTTCCTTCACGCTGATGACTTCCTGCTTCCAGAAATCCAAGGCTCCGCGGCCGGTCTTTCCAGGCGGAAGCTGCATGATATGGCAGTGCTTTAACTCATCGGCCGCGTTGATCAGTTCCCAGGGAGTATAAGTACAGAAGACCCCCACGATACGCCGGCCTTGCTCTTTTAGTTCTTTCATAGTGAGAAATGCTTTTTTTCTGGCCTCAGGATAGGTCTCGAAATTATCCGGCAGAACGAATTCAGGCATATGAAATACCTCCTTTGTATTTAGTAAGATTTGTTAGATTCATTACTAGATATTATAGAGGAGATTGTACTGAATTTGAAATCGAAATAGTCAATAACTATATAAATACAATCTATTAGACATAATTTAGAATGACTTTTAAAATAAAGGAAAAGACTTACATTTTTGGAGAAAAGAGGAAGCATATGCGCCTGGAGTACATAAGAAGTTTTATCAGTGTCGTGAACTGCAAAAGTTTTTCTGTGGCTGCAAAACAGATTTTCTTATCGCAGCCTACGATCAGCACGCATATCAAGCAGCTGGAATCGGAACTGGGTGTCCAGCTTCTGGTGCGTTCGACCAAGGATGTGATTCTGTCCGATGCAGGCGTTATCTTCTATCCCTTCGCAATGCGGCTTCTTGAGACGGAGAGCGAAGCGCTTGCACAGATACACAAGAATGAAATGGAAATAAAAGGAACCGTGTCGATCGCTACATCTTCGGTTCCCGGTAATTATATCCTTCCGCAGTTTTTTGCATATTCAAGGCAGGCATACCCGGATATCAATTACAGAATATCCGAAGGGGACAGCGCCGAGGTACTGCAGTCAATTTTACATTTTGAGACAGATATAGGGATTGGGAGCATCAGAAGCAATAACGACAAATGCATGTGCCAGCCATTGGCAAAAGACAGGATTGTACTCGTGACGCCGAATACGGAGGAATACCAGAATATGAAGGGGAAGTTTCCTATCGACAGGCTGAGGCAGGAGACGTATGTGCTGAGGGAGTCAGGAAGCGGAACCAGGTTTGCCTCAGAGAGTATCGAGCGGGCGCTGAATCTGGATGCCAGGCCTTTAAAAGTGGCGCTGCAGGTTGAGACTAGCGAGATGGTAAAAAGGGGAGTGGAGCAGGGAATTGGAGTTGCATTCATCAGCAGCCTTACAATTAAGGATTCGGTCGCGCAAGGGAAGATATTGAAATTCGAGTTTCCGGATATAGATACAAACAGGCAGTTATATCTGCTGTACCACAAGGATAGGATGATGCCGCTTCCGGTGACGAGCGTCATCAAGATCTTGAGGCAGTTCTGCCAGAACTTATAGATTTTTTGGACGCAAAAAGACAGATCTCTTAAATAGCAGACCTGTCTTTTTAATTCCTGAAATATCTGCGATAGCAGGCAATCTGGTGGCCATGCCTCCGTATGCTATCTATTGAGCCCTCCATTTTAGAAGGACCTTTTCTGCCAGAACCATCAATGTGTCAATTAAGAAGCCGATCAGTCCGGCAATTACCATATAGGCAATTACTTTTTCTGTCTGCATCTTTGCCTGGGCTTCCACCATGCAGTAGCCGAATCCGGCACTGGTCGCGATAAACTCCGCTCATATGACGGACATCCAGCCAAGCCCTACGGCAAGCCTGAGCCCGGTCAGCACTCCGGGGAGGGACCCGGGAAGGACGACATCCTTGATGACGCCGAAAGTGCTCGCTCCCATAGACCTTGCAGCATGATAATAATCTTTGCTGATATCCTGTACTCCGGATATGGTGTTCAGAATGATTGTGAAGATGCCGCTGAAAGCAATCAGGAAAACGGTTGGTCCATCTCCGATTCCAAACCATACGATTGCAAGAGGAACCCATGCCATAATCGGAACTTGCCTTAACGAATTCATAAAAGGAGACAAGGCCTTTAGAATCTGGGGGGAGTATCCCATCAGCATTCCCAGAGGGAATCCAATGATGAACGCATAGAGCGATCCCGTTAGAACTCTTCTCATGGTTATTCCAAGGTTGCGCAGCACGTACAGATCCGTAAGAGAGAATCCCACCTCCTTGAACACATCTTCCAGATACGGAAACAAGAAAGGCTTATCTACAATGTGTGCAGCGGCAAACCAGATGATACAGATGACTGCCAGACCGATAAGCGCCGCGACATTTCGATTCCTGCCCCCGAATTTGCGCCATCTTCCCCGGTCGCCGGCATTCGTGGCGGCCCGCATCCGATCTACCTGCTGGTCATGATTTTCTTCCAACATATTTCCTCCTTTCTTCCAAAATCAGTAAGAAAATCATAACAAAATCAATAAGCGGAAAGTAGGATTATTAAGGAATAAAATATTAACATTTGTTAATATTAGGATTTTTAATAAAGAAACAAAAAAAGCAGATCAACAGATATAATGAGGGTGCTTGTACAAATATTTATTATTAGAAAAGGGTGGGAAAATGGAAAAACCATGTATTGAATATATTAGCGCATGTGCATGATGCGAGGTGTTTGGGGACTTGGTTCAAGTTCTGGAGAAGGAATATGAGGGCAAGGTGCATGTAAAGATTTACCGTGCGGGAAAAGACTTTGACTATATTCCGAAATATGGGGCGGTTACGAAGAGCATGCTGGTGATCAATGAAAAGAAAGCCGTCACAAAACTTACAAAGCCGGCGGTGCGCGATGCTTTTAAGGAGGCACTGAAGTCATGCTAGTGGATTTTGGAAATTTTATACTCAGGATTCTGAATTCTTCATGGAATATGCTGAACAGTTCGTCGGGGTGGATGATATTCAGTTTTATCGTTGCAGGAGTGCTGCATGAATTTTTGAAGCCTGAGAAGGTGCAGAAAACGGCTATTGGGTCATCGAGGGTGAGCGGCGTCTTTTGGACCACGATATCAGGAATGTTTATACCGATCTGCAGCTGTGGTACGATTCCGCTTGGAATAAGCATGTATTATAGCGGCGCGTATCTGGGACCTACGCTTGCATTTATGACGAGCACGCCGATGATCAATCCGATTGCCCTTCTGCTTGCCTTTGGCCTTTTGGGCAAGGAAGTGGCTATCATATATCTGATTACCGGATTTGTAGCGCCGATGATTATCGGAATTGTAGCAAATAGATTTGCGAAAGAGGAATTACATATAGGAATGAAAAGGCAGAAAGAAGAGGCATCGCTTCAGATCGATACCGATGAGGAGGATGGAAGCGAGCCTATGATACAGCTGGAATTCGAGGAGCCGGGGTTCTGGGAGAAGATAAAATCAGGGCTTCGCTGGTCTTTGACGGAACTCAGCGTGACCATCAGCAAGTATACCGTGACGGGTATGCTGATTGCAGGCGTGCTGTTTAATATCGTGCCGCAGTCTTTTATTCAAGATTATCTGGGGAATCCCGGTTTCGTATCTTTATTTGGAATTACGGTGGTAGCGGCGCTGATGTATGTGTGCGCGGTCGGACATATTCCGTTTATTGCCGCATTGGTGGCAAGCGGAGCGGCGCCAGGAGTGGCCATCACATTTCTGATGGCCGGAGCAGGAACGAACATTCCGGAACTTCTTACCATAAGCAAGACGATTGGGAAGAGAGCCATGCTTATGTATTTGGGGATGGTGGTGGTTATTTCCAACATTGTCGGCTATATCACCAACAGGCTTCTGATGCCGGGATTTACGCCGGTGCTGAATTATGATCAGACACAGCATACCATATCCTATGCGAATAAAATGATCGTAGTCATGCCAGGATGGATACAGAATTTATGCAGCGGGATACTTGTATGCTATGCGCTGTATTCTCTTTTCAAGATTATCAAAGGCAGGGCCGGAAAGCAGTGTGTGGCATAAGTCATGAAGATTCAGAGAGCAATCGTCATAACGCTGATCGTTTTTTTGGCAGCCGGACTTGGAGCGGCGTTGTTCCTTCCAAAAGAAAAGCGGTGGAACAAGGAGGCTGAGATAAAGATAGGCGCCGGTGATGACATATCAGGAGTTTTAATGGATGAAACGGTAGAGGCCTTAAAGGACTATAAGGTTTCCAGGACGCATCAGAGTTCTTCTTTTCAGGATTGCTGCAGCAATACGGCGCAGTGGGCAATGAATGCTAAGGAGATTAATGTGGGATTTTACTGTACCCATATTGCCAGGCATACGGTGATGCAGAATCAGGATGTAGAGATATATGGCCCAGTGATTATGAACGGCGAGACTATCGTATATAAGGATCACTGGGAGAATGTAGAGAACCTTGCGGTTACGCAAGGCAGAGAAAAATCCAAGGCTTTGGCCCAGGAAACGTATCCCCAGATCCAGGGATTCAATGAGATTACCCAGAAAGGAATCCTGTACGCATTGGAGGATGAGCAGGTAGACGCGGCGATCCTGGACATTACGAAGGCGGCCAAAGTGCCTGATTATCGGAATATGCCGCTGTCAGATACGGATTATATATCTTATGTACTGGTGGTGGATAAAGAATTCGAAAAGACAGAGGCATTCCGGGATTTTATCGACAGTTATAACCGGGCGGTATCACGTTTGAGCAATAGCGACTATCTGGCCTGGACGATGGGCGTAAAAGAAGAATGGCTGGAAAATAAGAATATAAAGTTTTTAACATTAGAAGGGACAGGAGTAGATTAGAATGTCAATTTCAGTGCAGGGAATTTCAAAGAGTTTTAAAGGAAGAAGAAAAGGCGAGCCAGAAAATGAAGTATTAAAAGATGTGAACTTTGAAGTGGAAGAAGGGCAGTTCGTATCCTTGCTCGGACCTTCGGGATGCGGGAAGACGACTACGCTTACAATCATTGCGGGGTTTCAGAAGGCAACGGACGGAGTCATAAAGGTCAATGGCGCAGAAGTGGAAAAACCGGGGCCGGACAGGGCGTTTATGTTCCAGAATTATGCCTTGTTCCCATGGCTTAAGGTGGGAGAGAATATTGAATATCCTATGCGGAAGATGAAGATACCGAAGAGCCAGAGAAAAGAGCGGCTCAAAGAACTGCTGGAAATGGCCCAACTGACGGAGTATGAGCATTATTATATCCACGAGATATCAGGAGGCATGAAGCAAAGAGTGGCTCTGCTGCGGGCGCTGGCCTGCGACCCCAAGGTGCTTCTGATGGACGAGCCTTTAGGGGCAGTGGATTTCCAGATGCGCCAGCTTCTTCAGGTACAGTTAGAAAACATGCTGGGACAAAAGAAGACGACATCTCTTATGGTTACCCATGATGTAGATGAATCTGGAAAGGAACCACTTAGGGAGGCGATGGGCACATCCGCATAATTGAGAGAAAGGATAATGGAGACTTAAGAATACGTTACGGATATGGAACTGGATGCGGCTTCCGTGATTAAGGCAGATATGTTAAAGCAGTGGAAGAGGCGAAAGCGACATTTGAAGTATAATTAGAAAAAAACAGGAGGTACAAAGAGAATGAAGGTAGCTTACTTATTGGAATCAGAACATGCAAGGGAAATCCTGGAGACGATGATTATCCCGCAGTTAGAGGAAGACCGCCATGGCGCAGAGGTGGCAGGCATGATGTTTTTCTTCGACAATGCCTATATGCTGGTAGAGGGCTGTGATATTGCCGCCAGGCTGCAGGCAATAAGCGAGAAGACAGGCATGCTTCTTATGGCCTGCGACCGCTGCTGCTATCAGAGAGATATTGCAGATAAGCTTGTTGCGCCGGCAGGTATCGGCTGCTTCCCTAATGTATACGCAGCGCTTGCGCCAGCTGGCGTTGATCAGGTAATCACATTATAAGGAAGACAGGATGATGTCCATCTACCTTTTGGGTAAACAGTTTATAGAGATGGCCATTGACGGGGGCATCCTTGCAGAAGGCAAGGATGCTTTCTTCATCTTCCTCCATAAATCTTAGCGCCAGCCCGCAGCCGCTGCTGATGGCGCCCGGAATGGGCATGATGGCCGCCTTTATCCGTTCCTTTGCATGTCTTTCCGCCTGCATGGCATCGGTAGTGGTATCGAATGCCATGATATAATAATATTCTGGTCTTCCCATATCAAAAAAACTCTCTTTCTGCTATGCTTGATCTTAAGACTTATTATACCATAGATGCCGGGGAAGCGTAATAGCAGAAGCGAAAGGAAGGCGAGGTCTGGACAAGGCAGATCTGGCATGCTATTATCGAAAAAGACGGTGTAACGATTCATATTTACCAGAAAGATAAGGAGTAAGGTATGATGAAAGAACAATTAGCAGTAGAAGTGATAGAGCGTCTGAAAAAGGAATACCCGGATGCCGGATGTACCCTGGACTATGACCAGGCATGGAAACTTCTGGTCAGCGTCCGTCTGGCGGCCCAGTGTACGGATGCCAGGGTAAATGTCGTGGTGGAAGATCTGTATGCCAGATACCCGGATGTGGAGGCGCTGGCCGCGGCAGACGTAGATGACATTGAAAGGATTGTAAGGCCCTGCGGGCTTGGAAAGAGCAAGGCCAGGGATATCAGCGCCTGTATGAAGATATTAAAAGAAGAGTATGACGGCAAGATTCCGAGAGATTTTAACGCGCTGCTAAAACTTCCGGGAGTCGGAAGAAAAAGCGCTAACTTGATCATGGGGGATGTCTTTGGCGAGCCTGCCATCGTGACGGATACCCACTGCATCCGGCTGACCAACCGTATCGGCCTTGTGGATGGAATCAAGGATCCGAAGAAAGTGGAGATGGCACTGTGGAAGATCATTCCACCGGAGGAAGGGAGCGATTTCTGCCACAGGCTGGTATATCACGGAAGAGATATCTGCACGGCCAGGACGAAGCCATTCTGTGACAGATGCTGCCTGGAGGATATCTGTGCGAAAGCCGGGGTTGAAAGTTCAATATAATGGATATAATCATAAGACAGGAGTAGCATCGTATTCATGATGTTACTCTTTTTAGCAAGAACCTGAGAATGGAGGGACAAAGGCATGTGCGGCAGATATTATATAGGAGACTATGTTTCTGAAAAACTAGAAGACATTACATCCGGAAGGGGAATCAGCCAGATCAAGACTGGGGATGTATATCCTTCCCAGGAGGCCGCCGTATTAGTAGGAGGCGAAGATGGAGCGCAGACGAGAATGATGTGCTGGGGATTTCCACAGAGCCGTGGCAAGGGACTTTTGATTAATGCCAGGGCGGAGACGGCAATGGAGCGTCCCCTGTTTCGGGATAGCATCCGCAATCGGCGCTGCGTGGTTCCGGCCAGCCATTTTTATGAATGGGATCAGTCCAGGAATAAGGTGACCTTTTGTAGAGAGGATTCGCCGGTACTGTATATGGCAGGCTTCTACCGGTTGTTTGAGGACAAGGAGCATTTTATTATCGTGACTACGAAAGCCAATGATTCCGTGTCCGGCGTTCACGACAGGATGCCGCTGATACTGGAGCAAGAGGAACTAGAAAACTGGCTGCATGACGATGACTGCCTGGAATTCCTGCTTGGCAGAATCCCGGCAGCGCTTAAAAAGGAGCAGGAATATGAGCAGCAGGCGCTGCCATTTATATAGGAGGGATCAGTTATGGCGAGGATACTGGTAGATGCGGATGCCTGCCCGGTGGTGGCGGGAGTTGAGGAGATGGCAGAAAAATACGATCTTCCCTGTAAATTATTCTGTGATACGAATCATGTGCTGAAGTCCTCCTACAGCCAGGTGGAAGTCGTAGGAGCAGGGGCAGATGCAGTGGATTTCGCCCTTATCAGCCAGTTAAATGAGGGCGACGTCGTGGTGACCCAGGATTATGGAGTGGCGGCCATGGCGCTGGGAAAGGGCGCATATGGAATCCATCAGAGTGGAAAATGGTACACAGACGAGAATATCGAATTGCTTCTGATGGAGCGTCATATGGCTAAGAAAGCACGTAGGGAAAAGAGCAGGCATCATCTGAAGGGGCCGGCGAAAAGAACCAAAGAAGATGATGAAAGATTCAAGATTTCCTTGGAAAAACTTATTTTGCAAAAGATCTTTTGCAAAGATTCCAAAGATAATTGCTAGCCAAAAACACAGGCATATATTACAATATGAGCATGCATTTGAAAGTAATGAGGTATAGACTGCGATGATATGTCTCTGGCGCTGGACCTGGAAGGATCAAGCTGATCGAAATGTCGGCAGTCAAGGGCTTTCAGATCATGTAGGACGAGTAGATGGTAGGATTTATCGCTTGCGTGGCGCTCGTATTTAGCATATTATGCTTCTATAAAATACACACGCTAAAAAAGGATAAG
>PPYE01321938.1_pt1 | contig 10024 bp, 8 predicted proteins | sample 1559881 | NCBI WGS metagenome assembly PPYE01 (sample SAMN08240022, study PRJNA423297) | Human gut metagenome, whole genome shotgun sequencing project.
TGAAGGCCAATAAACCAACTGATCGCAACGCTTGGAAAACAAAAGAGATCCCGAAAAAAATCCGAGATCTCTTTACCCTCTTAGGTTTGCCCTTGCCCCCGCGGGTGTTCCGGGACTAGGTACATCCCCGGGAGTTTTGGGGAAAAACTGCGCTGTGCGATGAACATAAACAAATGCCCGCAAGCTGTTTAATGAGGCTGGCGGGCATTAATGACTGGATTTGCGTGAGTGCAAACCCAGAAAAATCTTTGGTGGCTAGGGACGGAATCGAACCGCCGACACGCGGATTTTCAATCCGCTGCTCTACCAACTGAGCTACCTAGCCGTTCGCCTAAGCAGTACTTCAGAGCAACCTATAGGAGAAACAGCGTCAAATTTCCGCTATTAATTTTCCCCGACTGATCTGAATGGTGGCTAGGGACGGAATCGAACCGCCGACACGCGGATTTTCAATCCGCTGCTCTACCAACTGAGCTACCTAGCCGCCCTGAAAGGTCGAAGCACGGATTGTATAGAGCCATTCGTTGGTTTGCAAGAAACCGTTGACCTCTCGTGCTTTGTTCAATATTAAAATACCGTGTATGCGGTATTGGATGATGAAGGAATTCATCTATCCGCAAGCTGAAGCCGCGATAATCGATCTTCCCAACTTCTTTAAAAGAGGCTCCGCCACACCATGGCCGCAATTTCTAGTCTGCGCGCACTTGCCGCCACCGCGCTTCCGCTTTTAACTATCGCTGCTGCACAGGTACAGGCGGCCGCCATTGATGCTGAAGCTGTGCGCGAAGCGCTCATGAAAAACACAGGACTTAAAGCTGAAAGCGTACAGCCGTCGCCGATTCCTGGACTCTGGGAGGTCTTTATTCAGGATCGGCTTTTCTATGTCGACGACAAAGTGGGTTATGTCTTTTCGGGATCGATTATTGATACCAAGACAAAAACGAACAAAACGCAGGAACGTCTGCGCGAATTCGCTCGTGAGAACTGGTCAAAGTGGCCTCGCCAAGATGCGGTTAAGCAAGTGTTTGGAAAAGGTCAGCGCGAGGTGATTGTTTTCTCAGATGCTAACTGCACGTACTGTCGTTCAATGGAGCGGGTGTTTGAAACCGTTGGGAATTTGACGGTGTGGACGTTTATTACGCCGCTCATCCGCGGCGAGCAAAACAACTATGAGATCGTTTGCGCCAAGGATCCCTCTAAGGCTTGGGCCGACTGGATGCGGCGCGGCATTACGCCGCCAGCTGCACCGCAGAATTGCGACAGTTCCGTTTTGACGCGAAATCTCAAGCTTGCCGGGCGCTACAGCATCGGCGGCGCACCGACATTTTTTTTCCCAACCGGCGACCGCATGACGGGAGCTGTTTCGGCTGAACAATTCGAAGGCATCCTAGCCGAACAACCGACAAACGGAAGCTGATCGATCTAAATCTCTCAAAAAGAAAAGCGCCGCCAGGGAATAATTCTGAGCGGCGCATTGTTTACGTAGAGTTTAACGTGGTGCATGGGCGCCGTTGGGGAGCACTTCCTCGGGAGCCAGACCATTGGGAACCAGAAGCCAGGCAGCAACAGCGCTCTTTTGCCGTCCAGCTGCAGCGCCGGCGTCATCGCCGAATCCCCAGAAGTAGTCAAAGCGAAGAGCTCCTTGGATGGCACCGCCAGTGTCCTGAGCAATCACCGGTTGGGTAAACGCCAGTGCAGGCCGCTCTTGAGAGATGGAAACAATGAAAGGTGTACCGAGTTTCCAGTATTTTTGATCAACGGCGACGGAGGCTTCAGGAGTAAGCGGCACACCGGCGGCACCGATGGGGCCGAGTTCGGTGTCGCTTTTGCGTTCTTCAAAAAAGATGTAGCTTGGGTTTTGCGCGAGGGCAGCCTTCACCTTAGACGGGTTGGCCTTCGCCCAGGAGCGAATGCGCTGCATCGAAAGCTCATGCGCGGACAGGTGTTCATGCGTTATCAGCCACTGACCGATGGAGTGGTATCGCCAGCCATTTTGATCCGCAAAGCCCACTCGCATGAAGCTTCCGTCGGGAAGCACAATTCGGCCTGAACCTTGTACATGCAGGAAAAATGCGTCTACGGGATCGCTTACCCATGCGATGGCCCATCGAGCCATCTCCGCTTCTTTCTCCTGAATGGCGCCGCGTTTGTCGTAAGGGACGACGCGGCGACCGTCAAGCTTTCCGCGCAGGCGACGCCCCTTCAAGTCGGGATAGAGCTCTCCGAGATCAATCGTAAGCAGATTGTCAGGGATGCCGTAGATAGGGTGAACATAGGGCGGCTGTCGAACACGGCTTCCGTAGAGCAGCGGTTCATAGTAGCCGGTCATGAGACCCGTCGAAGTGCGCCCTTTTTTCGCAGGAATTTCCACTCCCCACGGGGTGAAATTCGAGCGGAAGAAACTCTCGGCGGCAGGAGCGCTGTTAGGCAGAGATAGCGCCGTGCTGCATAAACCGCTCCAAACTGCGTCAATACGTATTCTTGAGCAGCTTTGTCGAAAAGCTGTCAGCGCAGCCTCCCACCGATGGCCATCAACAGCAGGCAGGTCGGCATAATCCGAGCGAGTAAACGTAATTCCTTTCTTTGCCGGAGGCGGTATGGGTTCACTTGGAGGCGGCGTTGTCGTACAGGCTGTAAGCAGAGCTACGACAGTCGCAAGTGCGGCGCCGGCGATCTTGCGAGCAAAGAGGTACTGTGCGGGGATCATAGAAGTGTCGCTGAAGAGAAAATTGACTTCAAGTCTAGACGTCTCAATGCAGTAGCGTGGTTTCCTCAGGCTAGGTCGATATACTGAGGCTCAATATTCAACTTGTTCACGGTTTCCTGAAGAGATCTACCATGCGAACCTGCCGCATAGCACCATCCATTCTTTCCGCCGATTTTGCTCGCTTGGGCGAGGAGGTGCGGGACGTTGCCGCTGCCGGCGCTGATTGGATTCATTTTGATGTAATGGACAATCATTACGTCCCCAATCTAACGGTTGGGCCGTTGGTATTGAAAGCTATTCGCCCGTATGTGTCGATTCCGATCGACGTGCATTTGATGATTGAGCCGGTCGATGCACTGGTGCCTAGTTTTATTGAAGCCGGCGCCGATATCATTACTTTTCATTGTGAAGCGACGAAGCACGTTGATCGCACGCTGCAGCTGATCCGTAAAGGCGGCGTCAAAGCTGGGCTGGTATTCAATCCTGCAACGCCGCTCGACTATCTCGATTACGAACTTGATCAGATTGATGTGGTGCTTCTGATGAGTGTCAATCCCGGGTTCGGCGGGCAGAGTTTTATTGAGTCAACGATAGAAAAACTCGCGCGTGTTCGCGAAAAACTCGATGCGTATAAAGCTCAGACCGGACGCGAAATCGCTCTGGAGGTTGACGGTGGTGTGAAACCAGCAAATATTGCACGCATCGCAGCAGCCGGAGCCGATACCTTCGTCGCAGGGTCGGCTGTCTTTGGAGCGGGATCTGCTCAGGGTTATGCTGAGGTCATTCGCAGCATGAAGTCAGCAGTGGCGGTACTTGCATGATCCGCGCCGCGCTATTTGATTTGGACGGTACGCTGGTTAGCTCTCTCCCGGAGCTTGCCAAAGGCGTCGAAATGCTGTCGCGAGAGCTCGGAGCGCCAGTGCCGCCCGCGGCGGTTGTCGGCGACATGATCGGCGGCGGAGTTCGAGTGTTGATTGACCGTCTCTTTCTTTGGTGGCAAGGAGCGGGTATGAAGGTGTTGCCGGATTTTGAATCAACGCTTCAGCGTTTGGTTGCGATCTGGTCTGGTATGTCCGGCGACTTGATTCGAGAAATCCCAGGTGCTTTTGCTGGTGTTCAGAGTCTGAAGGAAGCAGGCATATCAGTCTGGCTTGTGACGAACAAGGAGCGAGGACTGACGGAAGCGTTCTTGCGCGAGCGAGGCATTGATGCACTCTTTAATGGATTGGTTGCCGCCGGCGATTGCGCGCATCCCAAACCTGCACCTGACATGCTGATTAAGGCCATAACCAGTGCTGGTGCAGAACCCTCAGAAGCAGTGATGGTCGGCGACAGTCGTAATGATGCACTTGCAGCTCGCGCGGCCGGCATTCGTGCGATGCTGGTTGAGTCTGGCTATAACGAAGGCGTTCCGCTGAAGGAATGGGCTCGGACTGCTGGCTTCAATGAAGTCTTCCCGTCCGTAAAAGAAGTTTGCGAGGAGCTCCTCGCTCAACAAGGAAGCCGCAAATGCGGAGATTGACATACTCGTACCTACTGACGGCAGTCGTTTTTTCTTTTGTCGCGTCCGGAGCTTATGCTGCGGCAGCGAAATCAGAGCCACCGACAGCAGCAGATGTTGAGGCCTGTTGGGCGAAAGCGGATGGAGATCCTTCGAAGGAGAACAGCTGTCTCAAACTCGATCTTGCGTATGCCCAGAGTGAGTACAAGACCGTAACTGAGCAGGTCGCTTCGCTTGCAAAAGCGTGGGACAAGCCGTCTGGAGGACGTACTCGTTGGAATAAGTTCATCGTATCTGGGCAGAGCTTTGATACATTCGTAAAGCGTGAATGTGACTTTGTGAGCACGGTGACGAAAGGCAGCCGGCTGGTTGAAGATAATGCCGAGCTTGCTTGTCAAATCAATTGGTATCGACTCAGAACAAGCATTCTTACGAATCGTCATTTGACGGAAGCGCGCCATTGATGAAACCTGATTTTTCAACGGAATCCCTTACAGGCGTTTGGCGGACTACGGTGGAGCATTTCATGGCTTCGCCGGAAGGACAAAATCTTGTTGACCGCATCTCCAGCTGTCCTTCTGACGTTTTCCCTCCTCATCCGTTCCGAGCGCTTGAAGAGACGCCTTTTGAACAAGTTCGTGCGGTCATTTTCGGCCAGGATCCGTATCACACGCCCGGCAAGGCTTGTGGGTTAGCTTTTTCTGTGCCGGCGGGAGAAAAACTGCCGCCTTCCTTGAAAAACATTTTCAAAGTAATGGCTGCGTCCAATGGAATACGCCGCACGCGAGGCGATCTTTCCGATTGGGCTGCAGCGGGTGTATTGCTCCTCAATACGATTTTGACGGTGGAAGCGGGAAAACCTCTGGCTCATGCTGGATGGGGGTGGGAGACCTTGACCGACCGACTTGTTGCTCAGCTTTCTTCAGGACGAAATGGACTTGTTTTTTTTCTGTGGGGCAAACCAGCACAGCGTCTTCGGCCGATGATCGATGAACGCCGCCACTTGGTGCTTGCATCGAGCCATCCATCTCCCTTATCGGCGACTCGAGGCGATGATGCCTTTATGAAGTCCGACTGTTTCCATAAAGCTAATGCATGGCTTGAAGCTCGCGGTGAGGCGCCCATTGACTGGATGGGCGCCGCGCAGCATCCGGTTCTCTTTTAACTGAGGTCAATCACGCGCTGCGGAAGCAGCATCAAAAAGGCATTTGATCGCGGGGATGCAAGATCTAATTGACGAACGATAAGTCGGTCTCCGCGAAAGAATACGATTTCGACAATTCGGCCAGCACAAGCTTCCACCATGCGGTCAAACCGTTCAAAAGTTATCCGCATGCCGTCAAGAGCAATCGGCACATCTCCGGCAAAAAGACCGGCTTCAAACGCCGGAGATGCGGACGGCACATAGTCGAGCTCATGGTCCGCGCCGGAATGGCGAAGTTTCAGTCCAGAGAGTGCGTAAGCTTGATTTTGGTTGGCGTCAAGGGTGAGTTTTTTGCCGCGATGCTCTAGAGCAGTGCTGAAGGCGGCAATCCATTCGCTGCGGTCAACATTGGGCTTGCTCACCCAGTGCTCAATGACGTCGGCAATAGAAATGCCAGTAAGTTCAAATACCAATTCGGCAAAGCCACCATCAGGCAGACCGGACCAGGTATTTTCAGTAATCTTGCTTCGAACGCCGCGGAACCAACTTTGCAGTACATGTTCGAGAGACCATTCTCCATTGGAGCGCTGTTCGAGCGTATCACTGATTAAAAACGCAGCCAGAGCCCCTTTGGCATAGTAAGAAGTTTGTGAATAAGGGGAGTCCTTTGTCTGTCGATAGAGCTTTATCCAGGCATTGAAACTGGATTCGGCGAGCGTCATTTGATCGAATCCTTCCCGACCGAGTGCATTGTTGAAACGTCGGCCAAATTGATCCCAATAGGTGGCTTCATCTATCAAGCCCGCTCGCAGCGGAATGATTGACTCGTAAAGTGATGTGAAGCCTTCGAAGATCCAGAGGTCGTGAGAATAAACTTCCTTAGATAAATCGTAAGGAAGGAAACAAGAGGGTTTCAGGCGTTTGACGAGCCAGGCATGGAAATATTCGTGCGCCGCCAGGGTGAGAAACTCGATGTAATCCTTCGGTGGTTTTGTTTCACCTTCTGCGGGGAGCACTTTGGGATCCTCAAGAAGCATAGTGCCGGCAGCATGTTCCAGGCCGCCGTAGAGGCCGACACCCAGGTGCATTTGCAGCAGATACCGCTCGAAAGGAGGCTTCTTCTCGTCAGGGTCCCAAAAGGCAATCGTTGTTTCAAAAATCTTCCGTAAATCGGAACTCACACGGTCGCGATTCAATGAGTTAGCCCCGGTGATGACGATTTGATGCGAAACGCCGCAGGCCTCTACGGTCCAGATATGAGCCCCATGGCCATCTTTAGGCGTCAGCGTGTAGGGGCTGTCAAGGAGTTCATCAAGGCTGCGGGCCTGCCAAGCATTGGCTCTGAGCGGAAGTGCACATTGAACATTCCAGCCGGGAGCATCAAAGAACACCTCGGCAGGTTCGTTTATATTGAAGGGATGCAGAAACAGAGTGCTGGGATTGATGAAGCCTCGGTCATCGTCCAGGTAAGCATCATGAATTCCAACGGAGTAGGCAAAGACTTCCCATTCGATTCGCAAGGTGGCGGAGACGGGAGCTTCAGCGGCATCTACAACCCATTGAGCTTTACTGACTTGGCGTACAGGAAGCTCATTGTCTTCCCAGTATGCACGGATATTTGTGAGGCGTCCGGCATATTCCCTTAATACATAGCTTCCAGGTGTCCACGTTGGCAATTCAAGCTTGAGCAAGTTGTCGTAAGGAACGGGCAGAACGAGCTGAACGCTGTAGCGGTGGCGGTTAACATGAGGTGTGATGAGATAGTGAAGCATGGAACTTCCTGCTTATGGATGAGGCGAATAGGAGTCTAGAACGATTTTTCGTGATACTTGACAAACAAGAGTGAACTCTGCATAATTCGCTTCCTGCTCCGAAAACGGGGTGGAAAACATGTCATAGCTGACAATAAACGACAAAAAGTTTAAGGTTGGCCTTGACAAGAAGAAAAAGATTAGATAAACTTCTTCTTCTGCGCTGAACGAAATTCTTCAGCGAAGTTCTTTAAAAATCAGATTCAACGAACCGATAAGTGTGAACGTCGGAAACTTGAGGGGCCTCGAAAGAGGCACCGGATTTCACGATCCGGAGACTCAAAAATTTTACGAAGTTTGCACTTCTCGAAAGCCGAAAGAAGAGATTAAATCAAATCTTTCAATTCCGGCGAAGAGCGAACAAACAGTGATTGAACTAAAGAGTTTGATCCTGGCTCAGATTGAACGAGGGTGAAAGCGGGGGATCGCAAGACCTCGCGCTGGAAGAGCGGCCGATGTCCGATTAGCTAGTTGGTGAGGTAAAGGCTCACCAAGGCGACGATCGGTAGCTGGTCTGAGAGGACGACCAGCCACACTGGGACTGAGACACGGCCCAGACTCCTACGGGAGGCAGCAGTGGGGAATTTTGGACAATGGGGGCAACCCTGATCCAGCCATGCCGCGTGCAGGATGAAGGTCTTCGGATTGTAAACTGCTTTTGTCAGGGACGAAAAGGGATGCGATAACACCGCATTCCGCTGACGGTACCTGAAGAATAAGCACCGGCTAACTACGTGCCAGCAGCCGCGGTAATACGTAGGGTGCAAGCGTTAATCGGAATTACTGGGCGTAAAGCGTGCGCAGGCGGTTCTGTAAGATAGATGTGAAATCCCCGGGCTCAACCTGGGAATTGCATATATGACTGCAGGACTTGAGTTTGTCAGAGGAGGGTGGAATTCCACGTGTAGCAGTGAAATGCGTAGATATGTGGAAGAACACCGATGGCGAAGGCAGCCCTCTGGGACATGACTGACGCTCATGCACGAAAGCGTGGGGAGCAAACAGGATTAGATACCCTGGTAGTCCACGCCCTAAACGATGTCTACTAGTTGTTGGGGACGATAGTCCTTGGTAACGCAGCTAACGCGTGAAGTAGACCGCCTGGGGAGTACGGTCGCAAGATTAAAACTCAAAGGAATTGACGGGGACCCGCACAAGCGGTGGATGATGTGGATTAATTCGATGCAACGCGAAAAACCTTACCTAGCCTTGACATGCCAGGAAGGTCTGAGAGATCAGGCCGTGCCCGCAAGGGAATCTGGACACAGGTGCTGCATGGCTGTCGTCAGCTCGTGTCGTGAGATGTTGGGTTAAGTCCCGCAACGAGCGCAACCCTTGTCATTAGTTGCTACGAAAGGGCACTCTAATGAGACTGCCGGTGACAAACCGGAGGAAGGTGGGGATGACGTCAAGTCCTCATGGCCCTTATGGCTAGGGCCTCACACGTCATACAATGGTCGGAACAGAGGGAAGCGAAGCCGCGAGGTGAAGCCAATCCCAGAAAACCGATCGTAGTCCGGATTGCAGTCTGCAACTCGACTGCATGAAGTCGGAATCGCTAGTAATCGCGGATCAGCATGCCGCGGTGAATACGTTCCCGGGTCTTGTACACACCGCCCGTCACACCATGCGTCACACCATGGGAGTGGGTTGCAAAAGAAGTAGGTAGCTTAACCTTCGGGAGGGCGCTTACCACTTTGTGATTCATGACTGGGGTGAAGTCGTAACAAGGTAACCGTAGGGGAACCTGCGGTTGGATCACCTCCTTACCTAAGAGATACGTGTTATGTGAAGTGCTCACACAGATTGTCTGATGAAGAACGAGCAAAAGCGCGTCTGCGAAGCTGACAGAAGTCCCCTTCGTCTAGAGGCCTAGGACACCGCCCTTTCACGGCGGTAACAGGGGTTCGAATCCCCTAGGGGACGCCACTTGCTGGTTTGTGAGTGAAAGTCACCTGCCTTAATATCTCAAAACTCATCTTCGGGTGATGTTTGAGATATTTGCTCTTTAAAAATCTGGATCAAGCTGAAAATTGAAACGACACACAGTTAATGTGTGTTCGAGTCTCTCAAATTTTCGCGACACGATGATGGATCGCAAGAAACATCTTCGGGTTGTGAGGTTAAGCGACTAAGCGTACACGGTGGATGCCCTGGCAGTCAGAGGCGATGAAGGACGTGCTAATCTGCGAAAAGCGTCGGTAAGGTGATATGAACCGTTATAACCGGCGATGTCCGAATGGGGAAACCCAGTGCAATTCGTTGCACTATCGTTAACTGAATACATAGGTTAACGAGGCGAACCGGGGGAACTGAAACATCTAAGTACCCCGAGGAAAAGAAATCAACCGAGATTCCCCCAGTAGCGGCGAGCGAACGGGGAGGAGCCCAGAGCCTGAATCAGTGTGTGTGTTAGTGGAAGCGTCTGGAAAGGCGCGCGATACAGGGTGACAGCCCCGTACACAAAAATGCACATATTGTGAGCTCGATGAGTAGGGCGGGACACGTGGTATCCTGTCTGAATATGGGGGGACCATCCTCCAAGGCTAAATACTCCTGACTGACCGATAGTGAACCAGTACCGTGAGGGAAAGGCGAAAAGAACCCCGGCGAGGGGAGTGAAAAAGAACCTGAAACCGTGTACGTACAAGCAGTAGGAGCCTCTTTATGGGGTGACTGCGTACCTTTTGTATAATGGGTCAGCGACTTATATTCTGTAGCAAGGTTAACCGAATAGGGGAGCCGAAGGGAAACCGAGTCTTAACTGGGCGTTAAGTTGCAGGGTATAGACCCGAAACCCGGTGATCTAGCCATGGGCAGGTTGAAGGTTGGGTAACACTAACTGGAGGACCGAACCGACT
>PPYE01434165.1_pt1 | contig 10022 bp, 9 predicted proteins | sample 1559881 | NCBI WGS metagenome assembly PPYE01 (sample SAMN08240022, study PRJNA423297) | Human gut metagenome, whole genome shotgun sequencing project.
TGCGCTCCACGCCGTCCAGCCACAGCACCTGGGAGTAGCCCTCGTCGTGGGCCTTCACCTGGGCCGCCAGGCTGGCCACATAGTTGCCGCCGGTCTTGGCCTCGCCAATGCCGCCCCGCACGGCCCGGACGTAGTCGTCCTCAATCCAGATCTTCACCGGGTCCAGGCCGCTCTCGTAGTAGGCGCCGGAGGGGGACAGAATGATGATGAACAGGTAGGTATCGGAAGGCCGCACCCCCAGGAAGGGGTCGGTGGCAATGACAAAGGGCCGGATGTACAGGCTGGTGCCCGGCTGGGTGGGAATCCAGTCCTTATCCACCTTTACCAGGGTCTTTAGGGCGTTGAGGAAGTCATCGGCAGGGATCTCCGGGATGCACAGCCGGTCGTTGGAGTGGTTGGCCCGGGCGATGTTCTTATCCGGGCGGAACAGCAGCACCCGGCCGTCCTCGGTCTTATAGGCTTTCAGGCCCTCGAACATCTCCTGGCCATAGTGGAACACCATCGCAGAGGGCTCCAGGGTGATGGGCTGATAGGGGACAATCTTGGGGTCATGCCAGCCCTGCTCCTTGTTGTAGGGCATGATGTACATGTGGTCGGTAAAGATTTTGCCGAAGCCCAGTTTCGACTGGTCCTGGGGCTTCTGCTTGGGTGTTTTTGTAAGTTCAATCTTGATCTCCTGCATGACAAATAACCTCTCTTTTACCGCGCTGCCGCAAGGCGCGGCCCATCTGGCAGCACTGTTTTAGATTTTTAGGGTTTGCTCTATTATAGCACGAATGGCAGATTTTGCAAGAAGCAATCCACCCTCTTGCAGCGCAGTGGCGGGTGACCCCGCAGGACAAGTCGCGGCGCGTGGCCGCGCGGGACAAGTCACGCACGCCGCTTTTGGGCGGCGGGGTTTGCGGGGGGCGGCTGGCTTTTATGCCCGCGCCCAGGTTTGGCAGAGACAAGGAAAAGTTTTTAGTCAAGTTTTTTTCAAAAAACTTGCGGGTTGTAGGGCGGAGCCCTACGGTCTTAAGGGAGGTGCGGAACCGTAGGTTCTGCCTTCCCATACTTCCAAAAAAGGGGGGACGGATGTCCCCCTCTTGGGGTGCCCCCGCGCCCGGGCCGCGCCCTATGCGCTGCGCGCCGTGCGGGCGCTGCCCTGCACTTCTTCCCCGGCTGCGCCGGTTTAAGGCCGTGGAGCTCTGCTCCACACCACGCAAACTTTTGAAAAAGTTTGATCAAAACTTTTACGCGCTTCGCGGTGCTTTTCTTTTACCGGCGCGCCGCTGCTACGAAGGCCTCAAAGATTTTCCGGCTGTTCTCATCGCTCAGGCGGGAAAACTCCGGGTGCCACTGCACCGCCAGGGCAAACCGGTGCTCCGGCAGGTACACCGCCTCCACCATGCCGTCCGGCGCGGTGGCAGCCACTTCCAGGCCCTTCCCCAATCGCCGGATGCCCTGGTGATGGTAGGAGTTCACCCCCATCTCCTCCACGCCCACGGCCTCGAACAGGGGCGTGCCCCGGCGGATGGCCACCGGATGGGCCACCTTGTCGTAGGGCGGGGTCTCGTGGTGCTGCACGCCGCTGGGGCACTGGGTGGGGATATCCTGGTACAGGTCCCCGCCCAGCATCACATTGAACAGCTGGATGCCCCGGCAGATGCCCAGCATGGGCTTGCCGGTCTCCAGGGCCAGGGGGAAGAAGGCCTGCTCCATGCTGTCCCGCTGGGGCACCAGGGGCCCCAGTTTCTCCGAGGGTTCCTCCCCGTAGAGGCTGGGGGGCAGGTCGTGGCCGCCGGGAAACAGGAACCCGTCGAAGGTTTGGGCATAGCGCTGCAGGGCGGCGGGGTCGGTAGTCAGGGGCAGGATGACCGGCGCGGCACCGGCGGCCTCCAGGCCCTGGGCATAGCCGGGCAGCATCCAATAGCTCTCCAGCTTTTCATCGTACAGGGACACAATGGCGATCATGGGTTTCATGGGCAAGCGTCTCTCCTCTCCGAATTTCATGGAAATCCATGTCCATTAGCATAGCACAGGGGGAGGGAATTTTGCAAGGCCCAGTGCCTGCGCTCTCAAGTCGCGGCGGGTGACCCCGCGGGACAAGACGCGCACGGCGCTTAAAGGCGCCGGAGCTGGCTGAGAGACGCTAACTAGGAAGCCCGCGCTCAGGCTGAATGGAGACAAGGAAAAGTTTTGCCAGCTTTTTCAAAAGCTGCGGGTTGTAGGGCGGAGCCCTACGATCTCGGGGTTGCAATCGCCTACGGCGTGCTCACCCGCTTGCCATTTTTCATAACCCCCGGTATAATAATAAAAAATCCACAAAACTTTCGGAAAGGATGCGATCCTCATGGCGATTCTTCACTGCAATTTCTTCTCTAAGGCCCTGATGCGTCCGGTGCCCATCACCGTGGTGCTGCCCACCGACAAACGGGTGGGGCCCCAGGGCACGCCTCCTGCCGGGCCCTTTAAGACCCTCTACCTGCTCCACGGCATCTTTGGCGATGAGACCGACTGGGTCTGCGGCACCCGGGCCCAAGCCTGGGCCACTGAGCGCAACCTGGCCCTGGTGATGCCCGCCGGAGAAAACAGCTTCTATGTGGACCACCCCAACGCCAGCCGCAACTACGGCCAGTTCATCGGCGAGGAGCTGGTGGAATTCACCCGCCGCACCTTTCCCCTCTCCCCCAAGCGGGAGGACACCTTCATCGGCGGGCTTTCGATGGGCGGCTTTGGGGCCATTGTCAACGGCCTGAAGCACCCCGAGACCTTTGGCGCGGTGTGCGCCCTGTCCTCCGCCCTGATCTTGGACTCCATGCTGGAGAACACCCAGTACACCGGCGACCTGATGACCAACAAGGGGTATTACGAGTCCGTGTTCGGGGACCTCTCGCAGGTGCGGGGCGGCCCCGCCGACTACGACGCCCTGGCCGAGAAAGCCGCCCAGGCCCCCGTGCGCCCCAAGTTCTACCTGGCCTGCGGCACCGAGGACGGCCTCATCACCGTGAACCGCCAGTTCCGGGACCACCTGCTGGCCCTGGGCTTCGACGTCACCTACGAGGAAGGCCCCGGCGTCCACGACTGGTACTTCTGGGATGAATACATCTTAAAGGCCATGAACTGGCTCCCCCTGGCCGACGCCCAGCAGGGCCTCAGTTCGGGCCATGTGTCCGGCGCGTGACCTCCCAGGACACAGGAAAAGGAGAGAGCGTTTGCTCTCTCCTTTTTTTCGTGAAATCAGGTCGTTGACGTGCCGCCCGCCCTTTGTATATTTACTGAACAGCATTTATCGTGTCCGTTATTATTGGTAAAAACAACTTCTGAGGAAAAGGAAAATGGGCTTTTCCCCTTTTCTTTGGCATTATGTATACGCTTGCCGAATACGGCGCATTCAAAATGGCAAACAACATTACTTTTAACAAACTGAATGCCCCAGATTTAGAAATGATTATAGCTGGAGCGATAATCTCTGCAATCGGTATGTTGGTAGGTTCGTTGTGGAATAAGAAACGCTACATTCAAAACAAAAAAGATAAATAGCAAAGAGAAAGCTTATCGTTTATCAAGCAGATAAATCCTAAGTTGCAGAACAAAAAACAGGAATTTGTTCGTCGGCTCTTGCCTACTTTCCTCAAAAAACGAAATCAAAATTAAATCAAGTCTAAGTGAAACACAAACCGTCCTTTTGTATGATGAAATCCCATCAAACGAAAGGACGGTGTTTTTTTATGGGCGTTTGCAGGCGGGCCGCCCTTTACCTGGCCCGCAAGAAAGGAAAGGCTATCCTTCTTTTCCTGATCTTCTTTTTGGTATCTGCCCTTTTGCTGATTTGCTTTTCTGTTTTGGATGGAACAGGACAGGCAGCCAGAGACCTGCGTTCTAATATCGGTGCTGCCTTTACTATCCGGCCCTATGCGCAGATGACTTGGGAGGATGGCGCTCTCAGTGAAGGGACAACACCCGTGATCTCCCAGCAGAGCATTGACGAGGTGATCGACGCTGCCCAGGGGCACGTGAAAGCCTACAATACGGAGCATTATGGCTATGCCAAGAGCGAACAGCTTCACTTCCTGCCGGGTGCCGGGGACAATGAGGCCAGCAACATGGGTCAGGTAACTGCTGTGCGGGATTCTGGGCTGACGGATGTGTTTCTGAATGAGGAATATGCGCTGCTGGCTGGCCGCCATATCCAGCCGGACGATGAGAATAAAATCCTCATCAGCGCAGAGCTGGCAGCGGAAAACAGCCTGGAAGTTGGCGATGTACTCACCTTTAGCGGAAGAGTTCTGTTTGATGGGACTGACATCGCCACCACAGGATTGGCAGATCACCGGCGCAACCATGTGGCGTTTATTTTCCAGGCGTATAACTTGATTGACTATTTGACCCCTGCAGAGAATGTGTCGCTGACCTCCAAGCTGCCGCCGCTGCCCGTTCTGGAGCGCCTGGGTCTGACGAAAGAGGAAACGAAGCGCAATGTGCTGAAACTCTCCGGCGGCCAGCAGCAGCGTGTGGCCATCGCCCGGGCCCTGGCAAGCGAAGCTCCGGTGATTTTGGCCGATGAGCCGACTGGCAATCTGGACGAGGACACCGCCCAGGACATCACGGATATTCTCAAAGAGAGTGCCCACAAGATGAACAAGTGTGTGGTGGTCGTTACCCACTCCCACGAGCTGGCAAAACAGGCCGATGTGGTGTTCCGGATAAAGCAGGGGGCGCTGTGCCTTGTCTCCCGCCCCAAAGGGTAGCCGCATCCGGCCCCGGCAACCCTCTTTCCACGTCAGCGCTCCCGCAGATTTGCCCTTTTCAAGAAAAAGCCGTCCAGCTCCCCTGTATGGGGCCGGGCGGCTTAGGCGTTCTTGTTTATTGTTCTGGCAGAAGCCTTATCAAGCATTGGTACACCATGTCGCAGATAGTGACCGGATGCTGCTTCACCCCGGCCCGGCTCCATCCGTTCCAGCACAGCTTTCTCCCCTCCAATACCAAAACGCACCTGGATTCGGCCTTTCCGGCCCAATCCGGGTGCGCTTTCCCTTTTCGTTTTTTACATGCCGTTGGGCCGGGAACAGGGATTCTTGGCCCGCCCCACCGCCGCCAGAGCACAACCTACGGCTTCCTTCACAGCGCCCCCTGCCCTGAGAACCACCGTTTGGCCACCTCCTCATAGTGGAGGTACAGCACCCCGAACCGGTGGCGGTAATAGGGCTTCCAGGGTTTTTCCTTGCCGCAGAAATGGAGAATGGCTGTGTGCCGCATCACCCAGGGCAAATCCGCCTCTCCCATGCTGCGCATCAGGTAGCTGCTGTAATTTCTGGCATCATAATTCCAGATCACGTCATCTAAGGGCAGCACCCGGTCCCCGTACAGGGCGTTGAGCACATCCTGGTCCGGAAGCACCAGCTCTCTGCTGTGCCCCTCCACAAAGGAAAAGAGCTCTTGGGGCCGGATTTCCTCCCGGCAGCGCTCCAGGTCCATCAGCAGCACTCCCGAGTTGTAATAATCCCCCTCTGTGCCCAGGCGCACACGGTTCAAGCTGTTTGCCAGCTCTGTTTTCCCTGTATGGGCAGCTGCGGCAAAGAGGTTTCCCTGCAAGTCCATCTGCCACAGGGGCTTCAAGGGATTGATGACCAGGATATCCGGATCCAGGTACAGCACCCGATTCACCTCCCGCGGGAGCAGGTGGCCCGCCAACAGCCGGTAATACATCTCCTGGGGATATTGCTTTGTCACCGGCGCCTTGGAAAACAGGCTCTCCCCCACGGGGATGGGGCAAAGCTCCCAGCCGTGCATTTTCAAACTCTCTCCCAGCCCATCCAGCTTCTGCCGGGGGATGGACCGGTGCAGCAGGTATACGGAACCTGTCTCCCCCGGGCAATTCTGACAGAGGGATGCCAGCAGCACCTGCAGCTGTGGCAGGTAGTTTTCGTCAAGGCTGACCAGCAGATCCATACTCTCCCTCTTTCTTTCCGCCCCTTAGGCACCGGGCAGCACGGGGCTGTAACACCCCCACTGCTGCGCCGGACCCCATCCGAACACATTTCCTCGTTTCTGCGCCAAGCCTCTGATCCACTCCGATCATACTGGGCCTCCTTTCTAAAAATGATGTCCGCGCCTTCTCACAAGAGAAAAAACGCCATGGCAACACTCTCCACTCCCAAAACGATAAGGTACAACCCGGCCAGGTAGCCCAAAGCTGCGGCGGCGCTGAAGGGCATCACGGCCAAAAGTATCCCAGCAACTAAGCCGATGAGATTGAGTGCGAGAGCGAAGCAGTACATACCTCTCCCCGCCACCAAACGCACCCGGGACAGGCCTGCCAGCCGTGAGATGCAGTGGGCAATAAACCACACAGAGAACAACAGGGAAAACACTGCAATTCCCACTCCGGGATTGACAAGGATCACCACCCCGGCCATGACGCTGAGCACCCCGGAAACCAGGGAAACCAGCGGCCCAAACCCTGTAAACCGTTCCACCCGGATATAGCGCAGGATATCAGCCACTCCCACGATCACACCGGCAATCCCGTAGGCATAGGTCAGGCCCGTCACTGCCAGATCGGGATTCATCAGGGAGGCGGCCCCCAGGGCGATGAGGGCAACGCCCACCAACAGATCCCACCAGCCAACCCGCCGGTACCAGGGCCTTTTCTGCCAAGGGGTCCTCATGGCTTGGCGCCCCCTTCCAAAATACCCATAAACTCCTCCCCGGTGATGGTTTCCTTTTCGTAGAGGTATTTGGCCAGCTCATGGAGCTTGCCGCTGTTGTCTGTCAATATCTTCTTCGCCTTCTCATGCTGGGCCTTCACCAGGTCCACTACCTGCTGGTCAATTTGGGCGGCGGTCTCCGCAGAGCAGGCGAGGGAGGTGTCGCCCCCCAGGTACTGGTTCTGCACGGTCTCCAAGGCCACCATGTCAAAGTTGCGGCTCATGCCGTAGCGGGTGATCATGGCCCGGGCCAATTTCGTGGCCTGCTCAATATCGTTGCTGGCGCCTGTGGTGATCGAGCCGAACACCACTTCCTCGGCGGCCCGGCCCCCTGTCAGGGTGGCAATTTTATTTTCCAGCTCCTCCTTGGTCAGCAGGTTTTTCTCCCCGGTGTCCACCTGCATGGTGTAACCCAAAGCTCCGCTGGTGCGGGGGATGATGGTAATTTTCTGCACGGGGGCGGAATGGGACTGCTTTGCCGCCACCAAGGCGTGGCCGATCTCGTGGTAAGAGACAATGAGCTTCTCCCGGTCCGAGAGGACGGCGTTCTTCTTTTGGTACCCGGCAATCACCGTTTCAATGCTCTCTTCCAGGTCGGCCTCCGTCACCACAGTGCGGTTTTGCCGCACTGCCCGCAGGGCGGCCTCATTGACGATGTTCGCCAGTTCCGCGCCAGAGGCACCCGCAGCCATGCGGGCAATGGTGTGGAAGTCCACATCCGGGGCCACCCTGATCTTTTTGGCGTGCACCTTCAAAATGGCCTCCCGGCCCTGCAGGTCCGGCAGCTCCACAGGCACCCGGCGGTCAAACCGCCCGGGGCGGGTCAAGGCGGGGTCCAGGCTCTCCGGGCGGTTGGTGGCCGCCAGAATGATGACCCCTGTGTTTTCCTCAAAGCCATCCATCTCTGTAAGCAGCTGGTTCAATGTCTGCTCCCGCTCGTCGTTCCCGCCTATGCTGCCTGCGTTGCGCTTTTGGCCGATGGCGTCGATCTCGTCGATAAACACAATGCAGGGGGCCTTTTCCTTTGCCTGCTTAAAAAGGTCCCGCACCTTAGAGGCGCCCATGCCCACAAACATCTCCACAAACTCACTGCCAGACATGGAGAAGAAGGGCACGCTTGCCTCTCCGGCCACCGCCTTGGCCAGCATGGTCTTGCCGGTGCCGGGAGGGCCCACCAGCAAGATCCCCTTGGGCATGGAGGCCCCGGCCTCGGTGTACTTTCTGGGGTTATGAAGATAGTCCACAATTTCCTTCAGGCTCTCCTTTGCCTCGTCCTCGCCGGCCACATCGGAAAACTTGATGCCCTTGGTGGACTGGACATACACCTTGGCGTTGGATTTTCCAAAGCTCATCGCGTTGGGGCCGCCAGCCCGCTGCATCAGTTTTTTATTCATATAGTAGCCCAGCAGGGCGAACAGGACAATGGGCAGCACCCAGCTGATGAGGAAGCTGAGCATGGGGTTTGCCCGCTGCAGGATCTGCCCCGAGTACTGGGCTCCGGAATCCTTAAGTAGCTGGGCAAGGTCGGGATCGGGGATCATACCCGCCTTATAGATGGCGGTGCCTTCTTTGTTGGTAAAGACAACCTGGTTCTCTGTCTCATCCACCTCTACCAGGCCCAGGTCCTTGTCCTCTGCCATTTGGACAAAGGTGCCGTAGTCCACCTCCTTTACTTGGTGTTGGGCGATCATCGGCGTGATCAGCATATTAAACAGCAGGAGCACCGCCATCACGATGAGGCCGTAATAAATCAACGGTTTTTTGGGGGATTTTACTTCTTTCATCGCTTGTTCCTTTCTTCCGTTTCAAAACTTTGCTGTGCGTAAATTGCCTGCATGGAGAGCAGCAGCGCCCGTTCCACAGCCAAAAGGGCGAAATCCAGGGCATACTCCGCCAGAAATGCTTGTTCGTCCGCGGGGGCTTCGCTCTGTTGCACCGCCGGCCCCAAGCTGCTGGACATCAACTGAAGCTGGCTTTCCATTTTTTCATACGTTTCCGAAAGCTCTCGGGCCACGGCCCCCTTGGAGTGGGCCAGCCTCTGGGCCAGAGTTAAAGCCGTTTCCGCGCACTGCCGCTCCTGCTCCGCAATCTCCCGGTCCAGTGTTCCGGCGTCCGCTGTCTCGGTCAGGCGCAACCGGCTGTGGAGCCTGGCAACACGGTCATCCAGCTCACAAAGCTTTACGCTCATGATCTCATGCGCCACGCTTGATCTCTCCTTTCCATTGGGTCTGCCTGCATTCTACAGCGGAATGGCGGACGCGTCCAGAATCACTTCTCCCATTCTGTCTGGACAAAAAAGCCGGATTGTAAAAAAGCTTTACAATCCGGCAAAACTGTCCATCTGCTTTTTTTATAGGTTGGCCCCTTCCTGCGGGGATATGCCCTCGGTCATCAGCAAAAACACGGTATGGACGATCGTATCCAGGTTTTGGGTGTCCTCCGGCCCCCAGCTTTGAAACAGCCCCAGAATAGCCCCCACATGGTACCGCAGGATGAGCTTGATCTCCCCGCGGCTGCACTGGGCATACAGCCCCTTCTCTTCGATAATCTTCTCAAAGATATTCTGAATGGACTGGGCCACCATCCGCTGCAGCTCCTCCCCGTAAGGGGTGCGCTCTACACGGCGCAAATAAGGCATGGCCTCCAGCGCCATGACGAACAGGCAGCGAAGGCCCTTTTCTCCCCCTGCCTGTGCCTTGGCCTCCAGCAAGGCGCGCTGGCCCTGCTGTTCTAAAATCCAGCGGAACATCTCAGGAATATCCGCAAAGTGATAATAAAAGGTTTGGCGGGTGATGTGGCATTCCTCCACAATATCCTTTACCGTCAGCTTTTTCGCATGCTTCTCGATTAAAAGCTTCATGGCTGCCTGGGCAATGACCTCTTTCATATCAACCGGCACGGCATTTCCTCCCCCCTGGCCATCCTCGATGGCCGCCTCTGAATATTATACCCGGGTCCGCCGCTTTTTTCAATGCGTATCTTTGTAAGGCGTTCAGCGGCGGCCCCTATTCCCCCCCTGTGGGATGGTGCAGCTCTCCCAACAGCGCAAGCGCCGCATCCCGCCGGGCCCAGAGGCGCGGGCCTTTCCAAAAGGCGCTTTTGCGGGAGCACCTTGACAAATGGCGGTTCTTCCCCAATAATAAGAGAAAAGAACCTATTGGAAGGGAGCAGGACTTATGAACAAAATCCATACTGAGAACGCCCCCGCCGCCATTGGCCCCTATTCCCAGGGGTATGAGGTAAACGGCGTGGTATACACCTCCGGCCAGCTGCCGGTGGACCCCCAGACCGGCGCGGCGCCGGAAGGCATCACCGCCCAGGCGGAGCAGAGCT
>PPYE01048227.1_pt1 | contig 10017 bp, 12 predicted proteins | sample 1559881 | NCBI WGS metagenome assembly PPYE01 (sample SAMN08240022, study PRJNA423297) | Human gut metagenome, whole genome shotgun sequencing project.
TGCCCCGAGTGTGGATGGTTTGTTGGGCAGCGGTATAATGCTACACAATGTAAACCACACGACCAGAGAAAATGTAATTATTGTAATGAGTGCGGACAGGCTATCGACTGGAGGGATGAAGAATGAATGAATATATAAATAAAGCGGATTTATATAATGAGATTGCAAAGTTAGAAGAGATGGCAAGAGACAGATATTTAGACACACCTTTGGGCAGTCCGGCACACACGCGTTATCAATCTCAACTGAATGAGCGTACAAATTTAAAATATTTAATAGCGGATTTTCCGACGGTAGACGCTGTTGAGGTTGTAAGGTGTAAGGATTGCGTAAAACTACATACTCCACATTATCTTATGTGGTATGACTGCTTAATGTGCGGTGGGCAATGTGACTGGGTTACAGATAACGGGTTTTGTAACGCGGGGGAACGGAGGGATGTTGAATGACTTTCAATGACTTTATAGAACTCTTAATATATGTTTTAGCTATTGCCGTAGTCATAACAAACGTATACTTTCTGATTAAGGATTACAAGCTGAGACTGGGCGAGAGAGCGATACTTAAGCGCTACGGCATAACGGAACAGGTTTCCCACTTGAAAGAAGAGTGCCGAGAACTGATAGAAGCCTCGGACGGGTACATAAACGGAACGGACAGCAAAGCGCATTTTTTAGAAGAGATAGCGGACGTACTGGTGATGATTGAGCAGATGATAATGCACTTCAACGCACAGGACAAGGTTGATGAGATAAAGAGGTTTAAGGTCAAAAGGCAGCTGGGGAGAATGGAGAGGGAAGAACAGAGGTGATAACAGTGGGTAGAACAATCTACTGTCCGTTCATGTTATTAGAATACAGAGAAAGACACGATAACAGATGTATTCAGTGTGAGCGCGGGAAAATTAGCTTTGGGGATGAAAAAGAAAGAAAGGACTATGTGAAATACTACTGCGGCTCAATACATAACTGGCAGCACTGTAGCTTAGCTGAGAGTGCTATACGATTCTACGAAAGGAAAGAGGATAATGGCAAAGACGAAGAACGATAAGATGATTGACCACTTTTACGAAAAGGAACTCGGAAGATACAAGAAAGCTGTACAAACGAGAGATACTATAATCACCGAACTGAAAGAAGAAATAGCTGGGCAGTATGAACTGATGAATATATTGTCGGCTTACATAGCTGTGTTAGTGGGAACGGAAGAGAAAGAAGTAGATAAGCTGAAACTGACATCCGCAATCGGAAAGTACGGTGTTGATATAAAGACAAGTGAGGACGGAAAGAAGTACATACTGAAACTAAAAGAAGCCTGAGAAATCAGGCTTTATTTTTTTGCAAAACTTGTAGCGTAATTATTTTTCAGATGTGTTTAGATTAGATGATAAGGGAGGTGAGGTAATGGCTAAAAATCAACCTGCTAACAGGGATAAACAGGGGCGTTTCGTGAAAGGGAGTAGTGGAAACCCTAGCGGTAGACCAGGATTGCCTAAAGAGTTGATACAGTATGCTAAGGAATCGCCACAGAGGTTAAGAGAGATTGCCGACACCACAGAGAGTTTGAAGCTAAGGGCTGATATAGAGAAGTGGTTTGCTGAAATGTACTACGGAAAAGCAGGACAGAGAGTGGAGGTTGACGGAGACATGAATGTAACCGGTACAACAGCCATTAAGTTCGAAGGACTATTAGATGATTGGAGTAAGTGATATGGAAGTAGGAAAGAAGGTGATTTGAATGTCTCTAGGTGAGCCGCTAATATTTAAAAAACTGAAAACAGAAGTTCCGAATGCACAGCAAATAAAGTTTTTCAAAGCAACAAATAAATATAGTTGCTATGGTGGCGCACGTGGAGGCGGTTAAGCAAATCATGGGCAATGCGCCGCAAGTTCGTCATGCTTGCTATGCGTTATCCGGGATTAAAGATACTGTTGCTCAGACGAACGCTGCCAGAGTTAAGAAACAACCACATACTTATCCTTCAAAGCGAATTGTACGGCTATGCTAAATACAATCAGCAGGAAAGAGCTTTCGTATTCCCGAACGGAAGCCGCCTTAACCTCGGCTACTGTGATAATGAGGGAGATATGCTTCAGTATCAAGGGCAGGAGTATGACGTTATAGGCTTTGAGGAGGCTACTAACTTCCAACCTGATTGGATTACATTCGTATCAACCTGTTTGAGAACTACCCGAACAGACTTTGATACCCGAATATACTATACAGCCAATCCCGGCGGTGCAGGGCATGAGTTTATTAAAAGGCGGTTCATAGACCGCAAGTTCAAAGAAAACGAGAACCCGGATGACTATGTATTTATCCCGGCTACCGTATACGACAACAAGGTTCTTATGGAAGCTGACCCGGACTATATCAAAATGCTTGAAGCACTGCCGCCGCATAAGAGACGAGCGCACTTGGAAGGCGACTGGAACGTATATGAAGGACAGGTTTTTGAAGAGTTCAGAGACTATCCACAGCACTACATTGACAGAAGATATACTCATGTCATTGAACCTTTCGATATACCCGAAAGTTGGAAGATATACCGTAGCTTTGACTTCGGTTACGCAAAGCCGTTCTCCTGTGCATGGTGGGCAGTGGACTATGACGGCAGACTGTATAGGATATTAGAACTGTACGGGTGTGTACCGAATGAGCCTGATACGGGTGTTAAATGGACGCCTAACGAGATATTCAAGGAGATACGAAGAATAGAAGATGAACATAAGTGGCTTAGAGGGAAAAGCATACAGGGTGTAGCCGACCCTGCCATATGGAACGCCGAATACGGAGAGAGTATAGCGGAGACAGCGGAAAAGTACCGCATATACTTCGACAAGGGCGATAACAAACGTATAGCCGGCTGGCAACAGGTTCACTACCGATTACAGTTTGACGAAGAAGGAATACCGATGATGTATATCTTCAAGAACTGCAAAGGATTTATAAGGACGCTTCCGTTATTACAGTATGACGAGAATAAGCCTGAAGATGTGGACACCAAACAGGAAGACCATATAGCCGATGAGACAAGATATATGTGCATGGCTAATCCTATTAAGCCGGTTAAGACAAAAGAACGAAAGATACAGGTATTTGACCCTCTGAGCACAGATGAGGGAGTAATAGATAAATATGCGTTTATGAGGACTTATTAAGGAGGGAAGATAAATGGCAGCAGGAGACATATTTAAAGCACTGCTGAGCAGGACATACAGAGAGCCTAACGGAAGTATAGAGTTGCCGTCAAACGGTATGACGGTAAAGGAAGCCATAGGTAAGAACGAACTGGCAAAGGCTGTAGAAACATTGAAGAAGTATAAAGACGGCAAAGCCAATCTTGAAAAAACGATAGTTGAAAATGAGAAGTGGTACAAGCTGAGACATTGGGAAGTGTTTAAGGGGACTACCAATAACGGAGAAAGAAAAGCAGGAGATGAACGTCCTGAGCCTGCGTCTGCATGGCTGTTTAACAGTTTAACCAATAAGCACGCTGACGCAATGGACAACTTCCCCGAGCCTAACGTGTTACCGAGAGAGCAGGGAGACGAACAGGACGCAGATGTCCTCAGTTCTATAATACCGGCGATACTGGAACGAAACCACTTTGAATCAACGTATTCGGACGCATGGTGGTACAAGCTTAAACATGGGGCAGTACCATACGGTATCTTCTGGAATAATACACTTGAAAACGGATTGGGCGACATTGATATAAAACAATTGGACTTGCTCAACATCTTCTGGGAACCGGGTATTACCGATATACAGGAGAGCCGAAACCTGTTCATCTGTTCACTGGTTGACGATGACCTTCTTCAACAGAACTATCCGCAGTTGAAAGGCAAGTCAACGGGAAAGGTTATCGATGTAACGCAGTATGTTTACGATGATACGGTCGACATCAGCGATAAGAGTGTTGTTGTGGACTGGTATTACAAAAAGACCGTGAACGGAAAGACAATACTCCACTTCTGTAAGTTTGTCGGCAGTGAAGTGTTATTCGCTACGGAGAACGAACCTCAGAACTACCCCGAAGGTTGGTATGCTCACGGACAGTACCCTGTAGTATTCGATGTGCTGTTTCCCGAAGCGGGAACACCGATAGGCTTTGGATATCTGGGTATAATGAAAGACCCTCAGATGTATATAGATAAGCTGTCGCAGGTTATCCTCGAAAACGCCGCTATCAGTGCAAAACCGAGGTACTTCGCTAAAGAAAACATCGGTATCAACGAAGAAGAGTTTCTCGACTGGTCTAAACCGATAGTTCATGTCAGCGGAAACATAGACCAAGAAAGACTTGTTCCGATGACAGTACCTACTATGCCGACAGTAGCATTAAACGTGCTTGAAATGAAGATAGACGAGTTGAAAGAGACGTCATCCAACAGAGACGTATCACAAGGCAGTTCATCGGGCGGCGTAACGGCTGCCGCAGCCATAGCGGCACTACAGGAAGCAGGAAACAAGACCAGTAGGGATATGGTTAACGCTTCGTACAGAGCCTATACAAAGATTAACTACATGATTATCGAACTGATAAGGCAGTTCTACGATGTGAACAGAAGCTTCCGCATTGTCGGTAAAGACGGAGCATATCAGTACATTACATACAACAACAACGCTATTCAGGGCAAACCCCTTGACCCTGCATATAACGGCGGTACAGCGGAAACGAGAGTGCCTGTGTTCGATATAGTGATTAAACCTCAAAAGCGTTCGGCATACAGCAGAATGGCACAGAATGAGCTTGCTAAAGAACTGTACGGTCTCGGATTGTTTGAACCGGAAAGAGCCGAACCGGCTATGACATGTCTTGACATGATGGAGTTTGACGGAGACGAGAAGGTAAGGCAGAAAGTACAACAGGGACAGACATTGCTTAACATTGTTACTCAGCTGACCGAACAGCTTAACCAGATGAACGCATACATAATGCAGTTGACAGGAGCAGCCCCTGTACAGCAGACAGCAACGGGAAACAGCGTACCGAACGGCAAGACCGAGAATAAACAGGCGCAGGCGCAAAAGTCCGCTATGAAAAGCACAATGACGCCATACGGTGAAAAGCTTGCTAAGAGGGCAACTCCCGATGTAAGCGAGAATAGGAGGAAGTTAGGATGATACAGGTTAATATCAGGCGTAATGATGACGAAATTGTTTTGACAATGGAAGGACACGCCAACTATTCGGACGGTAATGACATCGTATGCGCTGCCGCTTCTGCAATAGCATACAGCTGGCTTGGATTTCTGGATAACTACTGCTACGACTATACAAGCGAAGTGGACAGCGGACATTTATATGTCAGGTGCAAAAATAACAAAGAAATGAATATAGCTTTTGCGGTTACATACATAGGATTATCGCAACTCGAAAAAAAATATAAAAACTGTATAAAAATCAATGAATTTGTAGCGTAATTAAAATTTAAAGCTGATATAACGGTAAAAGAAAGAGAATTTATATAGACGACACTTCGGAGAGACGATGAGCAAGGAGGGCATATAAATGCTTAAATTCAAACTGATTGATGTAAACCTCAGACTATTTGACGGAGCTTCAGCCGGCGGAGCTGCCGGAACCGGTACGGCAGGCACAGGTGAAGGAGCAAGCGAGGGTACATCAACCGCAACGGCTGACTTAACACAAAAGAACGGAAGCAGCCACCGTTCATCAAGACGATCGGGCGACTTAAGTAACGTGGTCTACGGAAAACAGCAGACCGAAACCCCTGCCGCCGAGGGGAAAGCAGATGTAACAACTACATCAGACACACTGGAACAGAAAAGACAGAGCTTTGAAGAGTTGATAAAAGGCGAATACAAAGATATGTTCACAGAAAGAACGCAAGCCATTATCAATGACCGCTTCAAGCAGACGAAGGCGTTAGAGGGACAGTTATCCGCACAAAAGCCTGTCATTGATATGTTGATGGACAGATACGGCATTGATGACGGAGATATAGGAAAACTCTCAAAAGCCTTGGAAAACGATGATGCATACTGGGAAGCAGGCGCAGAAGAAGCAGGACTGACAGTAGAGCAGTATAAGTTAGTTCAGAAGTTACAGAGAGAAAACGCAGAACTGACACGTTCAATAAGAATGAGACAGGGAGCCGAACAGGCTAATCAACAGGTAGCCGAGTGGAATAGACAGGCAGACGAAGCCAAAAACGTATATCCGCAGTTCGACTTTAAAAGCGAACTCGGCAACAGGGACTTTGTCCAGTTGCTTAGAAACGGAATACCCGTACAAAGAGCCTATGAAACGGTTCACTTTGATGAAATTATGAACGGAGCGGCGCAGACTGCCGCTATCAATGCGGAAAAGAACACTGTAGCAAAGATTAAGAACAAATCTTCCAGACCTGCCGAAAACGGAACATCATCGTCAAGCAGCGCAATAGTAAAGAGCGATGTATCAAACCTTACAAAGGCAGACCGAGCGGAGATAGCAAGGAGAGCCGCCAAAGGAGAGATTATATCGTTCTGACAACAAAGGAGGAACGAAGATATGAAAGATTTACTTTTAAAAGACATTAACCTTCAGCTTTTTGCTGACCTAAATACAAACGTAACAACGGATTCGGGCTTATCGGAAGAGATGAAGACGTTCTACAGCGACTATCTCATCGACCAGGCAGGTCCGAAGCTTGTCCATGACCAGTTCGGACAGAAACATCCTATCCCGAAAAACGGCGGTAAGGTGATTGAGTTCAGAAAGTATGACCCACTTCCCAAAGCATTAACAGTGCTTACAGAGGGCGTTACACCTGACGGACAGAAACTCACAATGAGCACACTTAAGTCAGAGGTAAGACAGTATGGTTCTTACATAACACTTTCCGATGTGCTTCTCTTAACTGCTATCGACAACAACCTTGTACAGGCTACGAAGCTTCTCGGTAAACAGGCAGGAGAAACACTTGATACTATCACAAGAGAAGTTCTCAACGGCGGTACAAACGTGCAGTATGCAGAGGGACAGGTTAGTTCAAGAGCGCAGCTTAACGGCGGACAGACAGACGCTACACAGAACCACTATCTTACTGTAGACGCTATCAGAATGGCTGTAAGAACGCTTAAAAACCAGAATGCGGAAAAGATAGGCGACAGTTATGTGGCTATCATACATCCCGATATTGCTTATGACCTGATGAGCGACAAAGCATGGAAAGACGTCAAGGACTATGACCCAGAAGATTGGTATGCGGGAGAAATCGGTAAGATTGCCGGAGTTAGATTTGTGGAAACAACAGAAGCAAAGATATTCAAGAGCGCAAACCTTACCAAATCAAACGCAACGCTTACGGTTAAAGGAACTGTAACAAAGGCGTTTAAAGTGCCTGTAACCGAAGAAATAACAAAAGAAGACGCCTTTAAAATGGCAGGAAAACAGATAACGATAAACAGTGGTGCAACTATATATACAATCCTTTCGGCAGAAGCAGGAGCAGCCGGCAATGCTTCAATCACAGTTGATAAAGAAGTAACGGCGGCTGATACCAATCCTATTGCAACAGTAGGTGGTGGTAAGAGCGGAAGAGCCGTATATTCAACTCTTGTCCTTGCCGATAACGCTTACGGCGTTACGGATATTGAGGGTGGCGGCTTACAGCATATCGTTAAGAACCTCGGTTCGGCAGGTTCGGCTGACCCCTTAAACCAGAGAGCGACTGTAGGCTGGAAGGCTATCAAGACAGCTGAAAGACTTGTAGAGCCTTACATGGTACGAATTGAGACTTGTTCAACATTCGATAGCCCTGCAAACTGATAACAACATACGGTTGGAGTAACTCTCCGACCGTTTTTTAAAATAAGGAGGAAATGACAATGGCAGTTAAAAAAGAACCGGAAGTAAAAGAAACAGTAGAAGTAATAGATACACCGGAAAAGAGTTATGAAGATAAGATAGCTGAATTAATGGCAGCAGCAGAAGAAATAGTAAAAAAAGCAACGAAAGCAACAGATAAAACTTCTACAGATGAGGAAAATAAGAAGATAAATGACGAACTGGAAGAATATACAGTTGTTCAGTTGTTCAAAGGGGACGGCAAGTATGCAGACGATGTGTTCCTTGCTGTCAACGGCGAGAACTGTGTTGTAAAGAGAGGATACCCGGTAAAGATTAAAAAGAAATTCGCTCTTATTCTTGAACAGTCATATCAGCAGGACATCATGGCGAATGAATATATGTCCCAGAAACAGGATGAATTCTTTAAAAAGGCTAATGAATACGTTTAAGAGGTGATTAAATGGGTTCACAGCAACAGTACAGAGGAAAATCAACGAATATACCCCGATTACTTGAAGGACAGTTGGGATTTTGCACAGATACAAAGAACCTGTTTATCGGCAGTAACAACGGAAATGTACCTGTCAATCCGAAGGCTGATACGGTTGCTCCTCTTGTGGAAACAGCTACAAATGCCGATGTAATCAATAAGGTGAACGAGATAATCACAAAGCTTAAAGCGGCTAAGCTGATGAAATAAGGAAGTGATAGACATGGACAGAACAATAGATATATTCATCAAAGGCAGCTATTTGCAAAAGAACAACAATATCGGAGGTATTCAGGGCGAGGGTAACGTTACAACGCTTCATATCATTTTTGATGACAGCTGGGCTAATCTCTCTAAGTCCATTACTTTCTGGAACGCAAAAGGAGAAAATCCGGTAAAGGTTCTTCTTACAAATGCACAATTGGTAGAAATAAGAAACAGCTTATTGGAGTTTAATGTTCTTATCCCTGCCGAACCGTTGGCTGTAGAAGGCGACATGATATTTGTAATTGACGGCTATGTAGACGGAAAAAGGGCAAGGTCTATGCAGGACAGTCTTGTTGTGAAAGCGGCAATGACTACAAATGAACCGATAGAGCCTACGCCTACACAGGCAGAACAGCTTAATCTTGCCATTCAAAAGATACTTCCGGAAGTGCAGAAAGAAACGATTAAAGCGACAGAAGCGGCTAAACAGTCAGAAGCTTCGGCACAGAAATCAGCTACATCGGCACTTGAAGCAAGTAATTCGGCAGAATCCGCAAAACAGTCTGCCGTTTCTGCCGAGACTGCACATCAAGGGGCTGTTGCGGCTCAGAAAAAAGCAGAGACAGCACAGTTAAATGCGGAAGCGGCACAGGATAAAGCGGAAACCGCACAAAGAGGTGCAGAGACTGCTAAAGCAGGAGCAGAAACAGCTCAACAGAAAGCAGAGACAGCTAGATTAGGCGCCGAAACAGCACAGAAAAATGCCGAGACCGCTCAGACCAAAGCGGAAGCCGCACAGCAGAAAGCGGAGACTGCACAAACCGCAACACAGAAGTTGAAAGACGATACCACTCTGTTAGTACAGCAAGCCAATACCGCAAAAGATGAAGCACAGACAGCAGTAAACAATGCCAAAGCAGAAGTAGCGGAAGCGCATAAGCAAGCGGTTAGTTCAGCTTCTTCGGCTGCACAGTCGGCTAATTCCGCAACACTGGCAGGGCAGAAAGCCACAGAATCAGCTAATTCAGCTCTCCTCTCGAAGTCATACGCTGTTGGAGGTACAGGACAAAGACCGGGAGAAGAGCTTGACAATGCTAAGTACTACGCTGAGCAGGCAAAACAGATAGTCGGCGGCGACTTTGTTACCAACGTGAAACTGGAAGAAACCATTGCCCCCATTACTAAATCAATCGGCGATATAAATACCGATTTAACCGCTAAAGGTAAGGCTATAGAAGCCAATACAACGGAAATAAGCAATGTAAGCAAAAAAGTAACAGAGAACGCAACAGCTATACAGAATGTAGCGAAAAGCGTTCCCACAGCACAGAAACAGGCTGAATGGGACGGAAAGGTTAAGAGCGTAAACGGAAAGACAGGGACTGCAATTACTCTAGGTGCTGCGGATGTCGGGGCAGTATCAAGCGTCAACAACAAGTCCGGTACTTCCGTTACCCTTACCGCCGCAGACGTAGGCGCAGTAGCGGAAGCGGACAGGAATGTAATAGTAGATGATG
>PPYE01433630.1_pt1 | contig 10017 bp, 9 predicted proteins | sample 1559881 | NCBI WGS metagenome assembly PPYE01 (sample SAMN08240022, study PRJNA423297) | Human gut metagenome, whole genome shotgun sequencing project.
GGTACGTGCCGCCTGATGGGCGCTCATGCCGAAGCGCCCGGCCCCCGCCAGCTCGGCGGCGGCCACGCTGGCCAGATCCGCCAGCAGTCGGGCGGCGGCGGGTTTATCCTTTTCATATCCGGCCAGAAGCTGCATCAGCCGGTAGCGGTCGCCCTTTGCCACCGCCTGAGCCAGCTGGCAGGCAGTTTCAAAGCTCTGGGCCGCCTGAGGCTCCCGGGCGGCCGTGGCGGCCCGGCCGATGTGGCCGTCATACACCGCCGCCAACAGCTCCGGGTCCTTGCAGTCCGGGCAATTCTCCCTCAGCCACGCCACACATTCCTGCCGGGTGACCGAGGCGATGGGGTAGATGGCGCACCGACTGCGGATGGTAGGCAGCACCGCCGCCGCACTGGTGGCGGTGAGCACGAACAGCACCCCTTCCGGGGGCTCCTCCAGCACTTTCAGCAGTGCGTTCGCACTGGAGGCATTCATCTTCTGGGCGCCGTAAAAAATCACCGCCCGCCCGTTGGCGGACAGCGCGGTCTCGAACACCTTGCGGCGTACCTGGCGCACCGCGTCGATGCGGATCTCACCGGAAGCGCCCTCGCCCCGCACCTCGATGCATTCGGCAGCCCGGCCCTCCAGCACCGCATTTGCCTGCGGGCCTCCCTCGGGGTAGAGGTAGTCAGCGGCCAGGCATCGTGCGGCAAAGCCAGAGCCGCAGCCCGCCTCGCCGCACAGCAAAACACTATGAGAAAGCCGCCCTGCGCGCAGGGCGGCCTGCAAACTTTCTTTCAGGGCCTGGTTGCCCCGAAACGCATCCAGCATCACAGCTTCTCGAAGCGCTCCACGTTGGTCACAAAGACGGTGGCGCCGCCCACGGTGACCTGCAACGGGTAAGCAGTGGCCACGCCGATGCCGTAGCTGGCGGTGCTGGGCACAACCTCGGTGCGCTGCTTGCAGCACTTGGAGATCAGGCCGATGCACTCATCCACCTTCTCATCGTCGGTACCGATCATCAGGGTCATATTACCCGCCATCAGAAATCCGCCGGTGGTGGACAAACGGGTAACGGAAAAACCAGCCTTGATGAGCTCGTTACAAACGTTCTTGGAGTCCTCTTTATTTACAATGGCAGTGATCATTTTCATAACAGCAGTTCCCCTTTCGGCAGGCCTGCGCGGTTTGTTTGGGCAGTGGTTCCGCCCGGCGCATAAAATATGGGCCTGTTTCTTTTATTATAGCACGCAAGTCTTCAAATTGCCAGAAAAGCAGCCTCAATTTTTGCCGCTTTTATTGCCTCCACTGATTCTGCCAGGCCTTGCGGCGGCGGTAATCGGTGACCTTCTGGCGCAGCCGGCCGATGCCGCCCTTGCCAAAGAAGATCCAGAAGCCCAGAAGACCCGCCAGCATGGCCAGCTTCTGGCCAAGAGGCGCAACAATCCACTGAAGCAGATACAGCACCGCCGAAATCCAGCCCAGCCATTTCACCTTGACCGGCACCACAAAGAACAGCAGCAGCTGGGTTTCCGGATAAAGGTAGGCAAAGGCGAAGAACAAGGAATAGTACAGTGCCGTATTGCCGGCGGAACCGGTGATCAGACAGCCCAGCCAGGCACCCACTATGCCGAGCAGGAAATAAACCGTGAACTTAAAGCTTCCCCAAGTTCGCTCCAGTGCGGAACCCAACCAGTACAGCAGATAGATCTCCAGCGCCACATAGATGGGGTTGGTGGTCAGCGGAGGCAGGAACACAAAGCTCACCAGCCGCCACACCTGACCCGCAAACAACCCGGACCGGTTCAGGGACAAAAGGAAATACAGCGGATAATATGCAAACATGATCACCAGCCAGACAATCGCCTGACCGGCTGCCACATACAGCATCAGATTCGGAATGCCGAAACGGCCAAATCGCCGCTCCAATTTATAAAGCCAATTCATGCGCAGCACGCTCCTTTTTGCTCAGTTTCGTTTACTTTACCAGAAAATAATCCATTTGAAAAGCCTTTTGAGGCGAATGATTTGTTTTTGTTGTATGAACGCCCGTTGAAAAGTTTTCAACGTTTTCCACCGAGATCCCAACATTCCTTTCCCGCTTATTCAACGAAACGTTGAACTCAACGGCGTTTTCCACCCGTTTTGTTGAAAACCCAGGGCTTTTCACAGGGTTTTAAACACTTTCAACATACTTTTCAACATCTTCTCAGAAAACTCTTCGTATAACCAGTGGGGAAAACTCTGTTTATTTTTTGATGAAAATTCACTTTCCGGTCTTATGGAATGGATTTTTCGCGCAATTTCGAGTAAAAAAGGGATTTTTTCCATGCGAAAAAAAGAGGCTGCCATCCCCAGTGGAACGGCAGCCTGTATCCCTGGAAAAAAGGGAACATTCGTCTTTATTTTTTGTCTTTCATGCCTTCTCAGTGCTTTTCTTCCAGCGCGTGGAAGCCCTCGCCGAAGACCTCGTTCGCCTCGCAGATCATCACCATAGCCCGGGGGTCCACCCGATGAGCCGCCTGGCGCACCTTGAATACCTCGTTGTTGGAGCAGGCACACAGAACCATATCCTTTTTGGCGCCGGAATAGCTTCCGGTCACATCCACCAGTGTGGCGCCGCGCTCCACCGCCCGGTCGATCTCCTTTGCCACCTCCCGGCCGTAATCGGTAATGATCATGGCCAGCTTGCCACTGCCTGCACCGTACATGATCTTATCCATCACGATGGTGAGGGCAAACACTGAAATCATGCCGTACAGTGCCGAATCGATATCGCCGAAGGCGGGCACGCCCAGAAAGATGATGACCGCATCCATAATCATGCTGATCTGTCCGAAGCTGAAATGGGGCGCCTTGCGCTTGGCAGCATGGATCAGGAAATCCGCGCCGCCGGTGGAGGAGTTGCGCATATAAATAATGGCCAGACCCGCACCCATCAAAATGCCGCTGAATACCGCAGCCAGCAGCCGGTTGCTGTCATAAACAGGGAAGAGGGGCAAAATGCCGTCGATGATGATGGTACTGATGATCATGGTGCGCAGGCTCTTCAAAAAGAACCGCCGGCCCAGAATACGGAAGGTACACAGGATGATGGGGATATTGAGCACCAGGGTCATGGTACCGATGGGCAACCCGGTAAGAAAGTTAATGATCAGCGCCAGGCCCGAAAGTCCGCCGGGTGCGAAGCCGCCCTTTGCCGCAAAGGTGTATACACCTACGCCAAACAGGATGCTACCCACTGTCTCAAAGAGCACATCCATCAAGAATTCCTTGCGTTTTTCCGCCACACTGATTTCCTCCTTCGAACCGGCGCGGAAACAGGTTGGAAGCCCCCGGCGCCGGATAAAACAAAAACGGCTTTTTTCACAACAACGCTTTGCTCAAACGCTTTGCTCAAAAAGCCGTTATCTTTTCCTACTTTTATTATAGCCGAAACCGGGCCAAAAGGCAAAAATTCTTTTGTAAAAAGATGGGAAAAGCAACAAAAAGCGCCCCCGCACTGTGCGCACAGTGCGGGGGCGCAGGTTCAGCATATCATGCCGTGACCCTTGCGGGGAGGATTACTCCTCGGTGGAGTACAGCTTAACCAGCTTTTGCAGGTAAGCGTAGCGCTCCTTCGCCTTCTTGTCGGCCAGGTCGAACAGCTCTTCAGCACGCTCGGGGAAGGCCAGCTTCAGGCGGCTGTAACGGGTCTCGCCGGAGATGAACTCCTTGTAATCCGCAGTAGCGGGCTTGGAGTCCAGGGTGAAGGGGTTCTTGCCTTCGGCCTTCTTGCGAGGATCGAAGCGGAACATATTCCAGTAGCCAGCAGCCACGGCCTTCTTCATCTCGGCCTGGCAGTTGGTCATACCGCCCTTAACACCGTGCATCTCACAGGGAGCGTAGCCGATGACCAGAGAAGGACCATGGTAGCTCTCGGCCTCAGTCAGAGCCTTGATGGTCTGGTTCATGTCGGCGCCCATGGCGATCTGAGCAACGTAAACGTAGCCGTAGCTCATAGCGATCTCGCTCAGGCTCTTCTTGCCGATGGCCTTACCGGCGGCTGCGAACTGAGCAACCTGACCGATCTGGCTGGCCTTGGAAGCCTGTCCGCCGGTGTTGGAGTAAACCTCGGTGTCGAAGACCATTACGTTGACGTCCTCACCGGAAGCCAGCACGTGGTCCAGACCGCCGAAGCCGATGTCGTAAGCCCAGCCGTCACCGCCGAAGATCCATACGCTCTTCTTGGAGAGGTAGTTCTTCTTGGGCAGGATCTCCTTGCTGTACTGGCAATCGGCGTCAGCCTCCAGCAGAGCAACCAGCTTCTTGGTGGCTTCGGCGTTAGCCTTGCCGTCCTCGTAGGTGGCGAAGTACTCTTCGATGGCAGCCTTCTTGTCAGCGTTGGTGGTAGCCTCAGCCAGCTCATGCAGCTTGGCAGCCAGAGACTCGCGGATCACCTTCTGGCCCAGGTACATGCCCAGACCGTGCTCGGCGTTGTCCTCGAACAGGCTGTTGGCCCAAGCGGGACCGAAGCCGGACTCCTTGTTGGTGGTGTACGGAGAGGTAGCAGCGGGGCCGCCCCAGATGGAAGAACAACCGGTAGCGTTGGAGATGTACATACGCTCGCCGAACAGCTGGGTGATCAGACGGCCGTAAGCGGTCTCAGCACAGCCGGCGCAGCTGCCGGAGAACTCCAGCAGGGGCTGGTTGAACTGGCTGCCCTTCACGGTGGTCTCAGCCATCATGCCGTCCTTCTTGCGGATGTTCTCAACACAGTAGTTGAACACATCCTGCTGAGCGGCCTGGCTCTCCTGAGGCACCATGGTCAGAGCCTTGGTGGGAGCGGGGCAGACGTTTACACAAACGCCGCAGCCCATGCAGTCCAGAGGAGAAACGGTCATGGCGAACTTGTAGTTCTCGCAGCCCTTGCCGGTCATCTTCTTGCTCTTCAGAGCCTCGGGAGCGTTAGCAACTTCCTCGTCGGTCAGAGCGAAGGGACGGATGGTGGCATGGGGGCAAACGTAAGCACACTGGTTACACTGGATGCAGTTGTCGGGATTCCACTCGGGAACCATCACGGCAACACCGCGCTTCTCGTAAGCGGCAGCGCCCTGAGCGAACTGGCCGTCCACGTAATCCACGAAAGCGGAAACAGGCAGGCTGTCGCCGTCCATCTTGGCAACGGGCTCCATGATGTTCTTAACCATCTTCACGGTGTCGGCGTTGCCGGTCAGCTGAACGTCGCTGGCCTCGTCCACAGCGTTGGCCCAGTCAGCGGGAACCTCAACCTTGTGGTAAGCGTCGAAGCCGGCGTCGATGGCCTTCCAGTTCATCTCAACGATGGCCTGGCCCTTCTTGGCGAAGGTCTTCTCAGCGGCCTGCTTCATGTACTTGATAGCATCCTCGCGGGGCAGAACACCGGCCAGAGCGAAGAAAGCAGACTGCAGGATGGTGTTGGTGCGCTTGCCCAGACCGATCTCAACAGCCTTGTCGATGGCGTTGATGGTGTACAGCTGGATGTTGTTGTTGGCAATGTAGCGCTTGGACTCAGCGGGCATATGATGAGCCAGCTCTTCGTCGCTCCACTGGCAGTTGATCATGAATACGCCGCCGGGCTTTACGTCCTGAACCATCTTGTAGCCCTTAACAACGTAGCTGGGGTTGTGGCAGGCCACGAAGTCAGCCTTGTTGATGTAGTAGGGGCTCTTGATGGGCTTGTCGCCGAAGCGCAGGTGGCTGATGGTCACGCCGCCGGTCTTCTTGGAGTCGTACTGCCCAGAGTGAAGCGGGCCTTGGGAGCGTCCTTAGCCAGCTCGTCGTATACGGCGAACACGCTGGAAGGAGGAGTATCCTTGGAACCCAGACCGTAACGGCCGCCCACAACGGTAGCGGTGTTGCCAGCCTCACGCAGAGCAGCAACAACATCCAGGTACAGGGGCTCGCCCAGGCTGCCGGGCTCCTTGGTGCGATCCAGCACAGCGATCTTCTTCGCGGTAGCGGGGATGGCAGCCAGCAGCTTCTCAGCAACGAAGGGACGGTACAGGCGAACCTTTACCAGGCCGACCTTCTCGCCCTTGGCGGTCAGGTAATCGATAACTTCCTCGGCCACGTCGCAGATGGAGCCCATGGCTACGATCACGCGCTCGGCATCGGGAGCACCGTAGTAGTTGAACAGCTGGTAATCGGTGCCCAGCTTCTCGTTGACCTTGGCCATGTACTTCTCAACCACAGCGGGCAGAGCGTCGTAGTACTTGTTGCAGGCCTCACGATGCTGGAAGAAGATGTCGCCGTTCTCGTGAGAACCGCGCATGGAGGGATGCTCGGGGTTCAGAGCGTGAGCGCGGAACTCGTTGATGGCGTCCCAGTTGACCATCTCAGCCAGATCGGCGTAGTCCCACTTCTCGATCTTCTGGATCTCGTGGGAGGTACGGAAGCCGTCGAAGAAGTTGATGAAGGGAACGCGGCCCTCGATGGCAGCCAGGTGGGCTACAGCGGCCAGGTCCATAACTTCCTGAGGATTGGTCTCGGCCAGCATGGCGAAACCGGTCTGACGGCAGGCGTAAACGTCGCTGTGATCACCAAAGATGTTCAGAGCGTGGCTGGCCACACAACGGGCAGACACGTGGAACACGCTGGGCAGCAGCTCGCCGGCGATCTTGTACATGTTGGGGATCATCAGCAGCAGGCCCTGAGAAGCGGTGAAGGTGGTGGTCATAGCACCGGCAGCCAGGCTGCCGTGTACGGCGCCGGCGGCGCCGGCCTCGGACTGCATCTCCATTACCTTAACCTGGGTACCGAAGATGTTCTTGCGGCCGGCAGCGGACCACTGGTCCACGTAGTCGGCCATGGGGCTAGACGGGGTGATGGGGTAGATAGCAGCAACTTCGCTGAACGCATACGCTACGTGAGCGGCAGCGGTGTTGCCATCCATAGACTGTTTTGCTCTAGGCATTTTTCTTCCTCCATAACAATTCAGTATTTAACGTCCTGGCCCCGGGGATCGGGGGAATGGGCGCTATTACTTAACTATATTCTAGCAAATCAAAATGGCAAAGTAAACTATTTTCGGGCAGCTTTTTCGGTCAGATTCGGTTTTTATCCTTGCGTTTTCGGCCCCCGGTGCGGGGCGTTTCGTCCAATTTTTTACAAAAGCTTCATTCGGCCCCGGCCGGGTCTCGTTGACAAGGGGTTTTGATTGCTTTAATATGGTAATTGACCGGTCTGCGCGCCCTCTTGCGCGGGCCGGAAAAACCGGGCCGCGGCCCTTTGGAGCGCCGCCCCGAAAAAAGGAGTTTTGAACGATGGATACCCCGGGTGTTTTTCCCGGCTTTTCCAGCCTCGCCGCCCTTTTGGTGTGCTGCGCGGTGGGGCTTTTGCTGCTGGCCGCCGGGCTTTTGGGCGGCTGGGCTGCCGCTAAAAAAGAGATGCGGCTGCCCGGCTGGCTCTCCCGCCTGCTGGCCCCCGCCGGGCTGGGCAACGACGAAACCGTGACCGAGGAGGATCTGTTCGAGCTGGTGGACGACGCGGACGAACAGGACCTGATCGACACCGCCCAGAAAACCATGATCACCAACATCTTCGATTTGTCCGATGTAACCGCCGGTGATGTGATGACCCACCGCACCGATGTGAATGCGGTGAACGAGCACGCCTCCTGCCGGGAGGCGGTGGAGCTGGCCCTTTCCACCGGCAACAGCCGTCTGCCGGTGTACCGCAAGAGCATGGACAATGTGACCGGCATTCTGTACGTGAAGGACCTGCTGCGCCTGTTCGACGACCCCGGCGTGCTGGAACGTCAGGTGAGTGAATTTGCCCGCAAAGCCATGTATGTGCCGGAGAGCCGCCCCGCCGGTGAGCTGATGATGGACTTCAAAAAGCAGCACACCATGATCGCCATCGTGGTGGACGAATACGGCGGCACCGCCGGACTCGTGACCATGGAGGACATTCTGGAGGAGATCGTGGGCGACATCCAGGACGAGTACGACACCGAAGAGGCCGAGCTGACCGCCTGCGAGGGTGGTTTTCTGGCGGACGGTGCGCTGGATCTGGAGGACGTGTTCGAGGCCTTCGGCATGGAATGCCCCGAACGCACCGACGAGGAGGAATTCGACACAGTGGGCGGCCTGATCGCCGACCGCCTGGGCCGCATTCCGGAGAATGGCGAGCAGGCCAGCGTCCAGTGGGGCGGGCTGTGCTTCACCTGCCTGGAGGTACGGGAGCGTCGTATCCAGCGGGTGCGCTGCACCCGGGTGGAATCCCCCGACACTGAAAACGAGGAAAAGGAGCGTTGAACCGTGGCACATTTTGAGAAAACCCTGAACAGCGACACCCGGTTTGAGGGCCGGGTCTTCACCCTGACAGTGGACACCGTGGAGCTGGAAAACGGCCGCACCTCCACCCGCGAGGTGGTGCACCACAACGGCGGCGCCTGCATCGCCGCTCTGACTGAGAACGATGAGGTCTATCTGGTCCGGCAGTTCCGCTACCCCTTCGGGCAGGAGCTGTGGGAGCTGCCCGCCGGCAAGCTGGAAAAGGGTGAGGACCCCTTTGAAGCCGCCAAGCGGGAACTGGGTGAGGAATGCGGCCTGACCGCCGAGCACTTTGTGGATCTGGGCCCTGTGTATCCCACCGTGGGCTACTGCACCGAGATCATCTACTGCTGGGCCGCCACCGGCCTGACCCCCTGCGGCATGCATCTGGATGAAGATGAATTCCTCACCCCGGAAAAGGTGCCCTTTGACCGGGCCGTGGAGATGGTGCTCTCCGGCGAAATCCGGGACAGCAAGACCGCCATCGCCCTGCTGAAGATCAAGGCCCTGCGGGATGCAGGCCGGATGTAAGCCTTTGCTCGTTTTATTTTCTTGCAAACAAAACCGCCGTTTCGGGCATACCGAAACGGCGGTTTTTTCGTTTTCACATAATGGCCTGCCCCTGCATGTAAAGCGCCCCATAGGCAAAGAGCGCCATCGCGCTCAGCCCGCCAAGCGCAACCCGCAACCAGGTCGGCCGGATGCGCGCCAGCAGGAAAAACACCGGCAGGCAGCTTAGCAGATAGCGGGGGCCGCTGATCATCCAGCCTGCCAGGTAGGTCATGCCCAGATAGGCCCCACCCCAGATGAGCCACTCGGTGCGCGCACCGGTGAACAGACCCCAGAAAAGCAGCGCCAGCACCGCAAAATAGAGCACCACCTGCGGCCAGTAGATGAAGCTTGCCAGGCCCGGATACTGCAGCGCCAGATTCCAATGCTGGGTCAGATTTTCCCCGATCCATTTGGTGGTCTGATACCAGGGCGGTGCGGCCTGGAATTCCAGAAAGGCAAACCAGTCGCCGAATAACAACCGGTTGCAGGCAAGATAGCCACCCCAACCCGCCGGAATCAGCAGAAGCCCCAGGCTTTTGGGACCCTGACGGCTGTTTTTGCGGGCCCGCAGCCAGAGCCAGAGCACCGGCAGCAGCAAAACCATCCCCTGGGTTCGGCAAAGCGCCGCAAGACCGCCCAGTAGCCCGGCCCAGCCCCAGCGCCCGGTGAGCGCCAGCCGCATGCAGCCCAGGCAGAGCAGCAGAAACAGGCTTTCGGTATAAACGCCCATGCTGAAAAAGGCAAAGGGATACACCGCCAGAAAGCCCACCGCCCAGACAGCCCGGGTCCGGGGCAGCCAGTGCCCGGCCAGGCTCAAAGCCACAACTCCGCAGCCGCCCCAGCACAGCTGGCTGACCAGAAGGCCCGCCAGCTCGAAATTGCCCCCGGCCAGCAGACTCATCAGCCGGATGCACAGCGGATAGAGGGGATAGAAAACGATCCATTTGGCATCCTCGCCCGAAGGCACATAGCCGTTTTGTGCAATGAACAGATAATGCGGGCTGTCGCCCGCCTGGGTGAATCGCTGCCAGAAATGAGTCAGAAAGGCCCCAAAGCCGCCGCTCTGGTTCAGAGTGAGCCAGGCAAAAAACAGCACCGCCCACTGCACCGCCAGCACCGCAACAAAAGCAGCGGCATAATCCCGCCGGGAAAGCCGGGCTGGACGGAGCAGCGGCTCCTCCCGCCGGAACACCCG
>PPYE01048230.1_pt1 | contig 10015 bp, 10 predicted proteins | sample 1559881 | NCBI WGS metagenome assembly PPYE01 (sample SAMN08240022, study PRJNA423297) | Human gut metagenome, whole genome shotgun sequencing project.
ATTACAATACTGTAAGGTATTAGTTAATGCAGTAGTGGCTGAAACAAGAATCCCATTGCTTTAGCTGTGGGAGTGTCAAGGCGGGTGTCAATCATGATATAGTGCACTATTACGCACCACGAGTAAGTGTATTGGAAAAGGTAGAAGATTCGGTATGACGTTAAACGATAACTTTGTACCTAAAAACTAAAAAGTGAAAACAGAGTTTTGACAGCCCCCGGCGCTATGCGCCGGGGTTTTTCTTTGTATTTTTATTTTTCGTGCTATCAATCTTACATATTTAATCTGTAAGATTGATAGCCGGTATTTCATAATACCGAGAGAAAATGGAGGAAATATGGATAGGAAAAAGAAAGTACCGTTTAAGTGGGAATTTGGGGAGGAAATTATATCGCTGCATCTTGGAATGTATGCGAATAATCAGCGGCTGTATATCGGCATGATTAGTCATACAGAAGATGGGGCAGAACCGTTTGCGGATATGACGGTAAACCTTCCGGGATACTCCTTAGATCCGGGAGAGGCGTTTATTTCTGGTGACATCAGCAAGGACTTGTTGCGATTCATCAAAGAAAACAAATTGGGGAAGGTACTTCCCTATGAGGTGCAGTCCGGTTATGGGAAGTATTCTCTTGTGGCCTTTGATCTGGAAAGGCTAGAGGCATTTGACCCCAAAGGTGTGGCCGAGTTTAAGAAAAAGTGGAATCTGCCAAATAAGAAGTGATAAGTTTTGGGAAAAGGAGATTGGGATGAAATTTTATATGGCTGTGGAAGAAACGAGGAGTACAGTTCTTGAAGTTGAAGCAGAAACTCCAGAAGATGCCTTGCAAAAGGTTGAAAAGGCTTATGAGGAAGATGAGGTTTGCCTAAATCATGTTGATTATATTGATGATGGAACCTGTTTTTATGATGAGACAGAAAACTGGAGGGAATGCATCGAGAACGGATACGATCACAATTTTCAGAAGATTTCATAAATATTCTAGGGAGGAAACGTGATGGATGATATTTTGTATGCACTCTGCAGGCATTGCGTAGGTATTATGGATGGTTGGCATCCGTATCCATCAACAGCTATCGCATCACAGCTGGGTATGCCTATTGGAAAAGTTAGATATCATTTGAAAAAACTAAAAACTCAAGGAATGGTGAAAAGTTTTCACGAAAGTGGTTCGGCAGAAGATGGTGATGTATTTGGCGCTTGGGGGTTTGGAATTACCGACAAAGCAAAAGAATCTGACGAATACAAAAAAGCGTATGAAGAAGAAAGTCAATTATGTAAGGAATGCTTTGGGTTTGACCTTGACGGTAATTGGCCGGATTAAAAAATATGATAAGGAGGTTCTATTGACAGTCCCCGGCGCGGTGCGCCGGGGTTTTTCTATTTTCTCTATCAATCTTACATATTCAATTTGTAGGATTGATAGCCAGCAATTAGCTGAGGAAAACTAAGGAGAAAAAAATGGAAGTAAACAACGAAATTGCTAAAAAAGCAAAAAAGTATGCAATGCTTAATAAAAGAGCGGATTTTCTGTGTAAGGATTTGGAAAAATATACAGAAAATGGTTTTCGAGATGTATGCATCAATAATTTTGATGTAAAAAATGAGAGGGGAGGAAAGTGTACACCTGCGTTTTAAGAGGTGTATACTCGAAAAATATGAAAAGTGTCGTTAGTTATGAAGATAGAGGAAACTATGGCAATAACAAGTATCGTGGAAATTGTTCCGGCCGATTGATTGAGGATATCATCCAGCAGTATAAGCTCAAATCACTTTCAGACCTTATGGTTGGGAGCGGTACAACGGAGGATGTATGCCGAACAATGGGGATTTCAGGAACATTTTTGGATCTTAACAGAGGGTATGACATGTTAAGTATGGACATACCGGAGCGTATGCAGAACTGTTTTTGGCATCCACCATATGCAGATATTATCGTCTATTCTGATAAGATGTATAGGGCTCAAGATATTATTGACCGATATGGTTTTGACCCACGGGAACATGATCTTTTTCGCAGTAAGAATTGGGATGATTTTGTGAAGAAAATAAACTATTGCTGCCTAAAGCAGTTTGCATCCCTTGAAAAAGGCGGCCGAATGTTTGTCCTCATGGGAGATATCAAAAAAAGAGGACGGCTGTATTCAATGCTTACGGACATTGCAAAGCCTGGCACACTGGAGCAGATCATAATCAAAATGCAGCATAATTGTGTGTCGAATCGTAATGTGTATACAAATCAGAATTTTGTCCCTATCGTACACGAATATCTTATGGTTCTAAAAAAGGAGGCAGCTCTGCTATATCAGATTGCTTTCACGAAAAAGATGGGATTTGATGTTCGTGATTCACGGGATGTTACATGGCGTGATGTTGTAGGTGCGGTGATTGAAGATAATGGGGGATGTTTGGATCTGCAGCATATCTATGCAGCTGTCGATGGTCATAAAAAATGTCACGGCAACCCTCATTGGCGCGATAAGGTGAGACAAACTTTGTACATCAATTCAGAGACATTTGTAAGAAAAGGAAATGGATGGACGATTAAGGCTGCTTAATGGAGTTGCACTGAAAATGGAGGAATCATAATGAATAATCAAGTATTAAGCATGGAAAAGTGGATTGAATATTATCAAAAAACTTTGGAAATTGGAACAGAAACGGTAGATACATTACGTCAAAAGTATACAGACTATAAGCTCAGAGAAGAGCAATGGAAAAAGAGTAGGGATTACATATCCTATCTTAATGCGCAGAGGGCTTTGGAAAATGTTCTTGGTATAGGGAAGTATACGATGGAAGAACTGGCTAAAATCAATCGGGTGTTCTGCGGATCCCATGGTCCTCTTATAGGTAGTGATCTGGATATGGCGAATTCCTATGTGAGGCTGATTGAGTCCACCAGATCAAAGAAACCGAAATCTGGAGATATCATCCGTTATACGGATAAGTATGGGATTTATTATCCGAACGCACATATTGAGAAAGTCGAAGATGATATTGTCAATATCTGTGCAGAGCCGTATGTTCCATTTATTCATGAAGAAGATGATGGGATTTCCTGCTCAACGAGTGGAGGGTTATGGTCGAACCTGCCTGTTGAAAATTTAAAGTATCGAGGGACTGGTCCAAAAGTATTCCAGGATTGGGGGCATTGTGGAGTTTGTGCCAATGGTACTATACAATTTGAAGCAAAAGTTTCCATTTGGGAACTTGATGAACATGAAACGCCATATACGACCAAAACACATAATCATATTATTATTTGGAAAAATCGTAATGAGGATAAAGCTTACCTTTACGTCTCCGGTATGAGGGGTTGGAAAAACGAACTGGAATTACAAGCATGGCTGTTAACTGTTCATGGAGAAGTCTTCAAAAAATGTGATGACATGATCGAAGTCTGGTATTGGAAACAGAAAGAGGTATCCGTTTCGCCAAAAGAATATGAAGCATTAAATATGGAGGAAGACACGCTTTGGTGTAACGGGTTGAGAAAATGCAAAAGGCTGTATGATGAAAAAAATACAACTGTAATTACTTATTTTGTCTGGTATTGGGATGATCCAGAGATAGAGGATATTTCAAAACGCTGTGAAAGACAGAACAAAGTGATCGAGCTATACAGAAGCTGTGATGGAATCGAAAACAGTCTTGCAAGCCGGAAGATCAAAACAGGTGCAATTAAGCCTGTAGAAATTGACATTTAAAAAATTGAAGGAGGAACGCGGCTGCTCAGGCAGCCGCGAAAAAATTATGAAGACTACAGCAAAAATTTTTATTCATGAAAAATATCTCCCAAATTCCAGATGTAAAAATTTTCGAACGCGGGGATACGAAAAAGAAATTGAAATTGAATTCAGAGAAGTAACATTGGAAAAATTTCCAATGGCTATGATTACAAAGAATCATGGGTTTGTTGATGAGGAATGGAAGGACAAAATTTTTACCGAATATAGATGTTACGAAGGAAACTTCTATACCCGTGCGAAAAAACTTCCAAATTCCTCAAAGTCTTTAACGCTGGAAGATATTTCGTTTCAATTGGGCGGATATTTACCTTATCCTTATGAAGGGGATATTCCTTATGTTTCTGGAAAATCTGTTCTGCTGAATAATGATGAGCAGATTCAAAGAGATAAGATACAGGAACAGGCGTTAAACTACCTTATTTTTAACGGGGAAATTTGGGAACGAACCGGTGAACCGATGTATGAGGTAGTAACATTCGGGCTTGGTCATAATCATGGCGGAACTTCAATGTTTGTGACAAATTGTTACAACGAAAACATTAGTTATAAAAACTATTTCAATGCCCTGTGCCGAAATGAGGCAATTGAGTATGCGAGGCAGGTCGCCGCGAAACGCGGCGACACGGATAGCCTTCAGAATATAGGGGATGTGGATATCCGTGTTTTAAAGCCAGAATACGTCAAAGCTGATCCCGAAAAAGAGCACGGGGACGGCGACACCTTCCTGAATAATTTAGAAACATTGTGCGAAGCAGCGAATAGCTCATTCGAGGCAGGGCTTCTCACACTGATGGCAACAGCAGAAGAAATCAGGAAAGGATAACGGGATATGGGATTAACAGAAAACCAGAAGAGGTTGATTATTGCAATTGCGCAGAAGGATATGGTATCTGCAAGAAAATGTGCAGTGGCATGCCTTGGGGAAGATTCAACCGCAAAAAACAAAACATTTGTTAAGAAATATTCAACGATTCTAACATCTGCCGGCGAGAATATGATTCAGCTACCACAGGATTTAGCAAAGTATGTATGTGTTGAGGAGGTTTCTGCTTCCTTCAAAGAGGGAAGATATTTTCTTTCCGAACGAGAAAAGCGCCTGTTTTCGGATATCGTCAAAATGAAGAAGGTATCTGAAAAAATGTCTGAACTTGGAATATCTTATATCAACTCCAGTTTGTTATATGGAGAAAGTGGCACAGGAAAAACGACATTTGGACGTTATGTGGCATATAAGACAGGTCTGCCGTTTTGCTATCTTAAGTTTTCAAATCTTGTCAGTTCCTATATGGGGAACACCTCGCAGAATATTTCAAAGGCATTTTCATGGGCAATTGAAAACCCCTGCGTATTCATGCTGGATGAAATAGACTGTATAAGTATTTCACGTTCTGGAGCCAGCAACAGTGGTGCAGATGGGGAAATGGGAAGAATCACAATCTCACTTATGCAGGAATTTGACAGATTGCCTAACGATGTTATCGTAATTGGGGCAACAAACCGGAAGGATAGGATAGATGAGGCACTATTGCGCAGATTTACCATTCATCACGAGGTCAAACGGTTATCAGAATCAGAACGAAGTGAGATGGTAAGTAAATTTTTTGATGATATCCACTTTTTACTTACAGATGCCCAGTTATATGGATTGATAAATCCAGAGGATACCCAGGCAGGGCTGATGAACAGGATGATCAGCCTGCTTGCAGACCATTTTATGGAAGAAAGTGGAGAAAGTGAAAGCTGAAATAGCTAGACTGTCTTTTTTGCCAAGCATATTTATTTGTTGAGTAGGAACTTGAATTTTGGAAAAATATTAAGAGGATTGACAGCCCGGCCGCGTTATGCGCGGCCGGGTTTTTCGTTGTAAAAAGTTTTTTCCTTAAAATGCATTTCAACAAGAAAAAAAACAACATATTTTTAAATGAAAGTTGTAAGCGAATGTCGTAAAAATAGCAAAAGAAAGGAGCGCATAGAAAATTTTCTGTGTGGTTTTGGAAGGATGAAGAAAAAAAACGTGATAAGAATGCTTTCAATTATTGCGGCGGCCAGTATAGGTGTGACCCCATTAGGAAATCCATTGACAGTCTGTGCAAAACCTGCAGTGGTTGAAAACGGAATTGATAGCACACAAAGTTCTGATGCTAAAGAAGAAAAATCTGAAGAAAAGGAGGCTCTGGGAAGGTCGGATGAATCTTCGGATGATTTCTTTTCTGGGACACCGGGCTCGGATGCAAACGAGACGGAGGAGAAGCAGAATGCGGATTCTGAAACTGTAAATGAAAAAACAAAAGAGGAAGCCGTATCTGAAAGAACAGATGAAAAGGTAGATGTTGCATTTCGTGTAACGAATCCGAGATGGAAGGAAATTGGAAATATTTCCCCGGTGAATGGGGAAGGCGTAAAGGAATCTCCTGTTGAAGCCAAGAATTTTGAAGATGCCATTAAGGAGGCAGGGACTTATCTCTCAGATGCCATGCAAGATATCAATGAAGGAATTATTTTGTCATTTGGTGATTATGATATTTTGGCAGATATTGATGTCGTAGATGGCGATGAAGATAAATATGGAAAACTGGCAGAAGGGGAAGATTTACAGCATGTGAAATTTCTGTATCTGTTGTTGGATGCTGCCTTTGCACATACAGAAAATAATCCCGAGAAAGGGGACTTTTTGCGTGGCGAATTTGTCTCTGCAGACTATCATTATGAAAAAACAGAGGATGGTTTTGTGCTGGAACTGACGGATATTGATTATCTGTCTGACCTTCATGCGCAGTCTTATCTTGATAAAACCATAGACGAATTGTTTGCCCAGAATAATGTGGATAAGATGTCACAATACGAGAAAGCGAGATTTGTTTACAGCTATCTTATTGACAATATCAATTATGAGGAAGGAAGTAATTTCCATTCCGCATATGAGGCTATGAAGAGAAGAGAATCTTCGTCATATGGTCGTGTCAGCCTTGCTTACTATATGCTGAATAAGGCAGGAGTGGACACACGTATTATCTCCGGAGATGGGCAGGAATGGCTGATTATTGAGATGTTTGGGAAATATTTCAATATTGATCCGATTGCAGATGCGGATGTTCCAGAATTCATTGATGCCAGCTATTTTTTAAAAGGCTCAGAAACATTTGGGAGGCTTCATACTCCGGACTGGCAGTTTAACACGGATTCCTTTCGGGCGCAGTATCCGATCAGTGAATCAGACTATGAGTTATCGACAGTGACCTTAGATCGTCTGGAAGCAAAAATGTCTGTAGGAGACAGGATTATCCTGAGGGCAACAAGCTCTGATGGCAGCCCTGTTACATTCAGTTCTTCAGATAATGAAATTGCCAGTGTCACGCAGACAGGGGAAGTCACAGCACTTAAAGATGGAGAAGCAGTCATTACTGCGAAAAATAGTGAAGGAGCTGCAGAGTGCAAAATTACGGTTGTCAGTCCGCATGAAGTATCTGTTACATCAAAGGACAATGTCACATCTTATGTGAGCGGATCCGGGGAATACCTGACAGGGGATCCTGTAACAATAACAGCGATCAAAGAAACACGGGATGGATACCGGTTTACTCATTGGGAACTTCCAGATGATCTTGAATTTCTGGATGGGGCAACAAACCATGATTATAGGTTGTCATTTTATATGCCTTCCTTAAAGGTGGATGCAGTCGCTGTGTATGAGAAGATTCCTGTTGAAGTAATTTATATCGAAGACAAGGAATTTACAATGAAAACCGGAGAGGAAAAAGAACTGGAATATGTCTTGGAGCCGTCTAACGCCTATGCAGGGGATATTGAAATTGTGTCCAGTGATGAGGAAGTAGTAAAGATTCTGGAAAATGGAAAACTTTCTGCTGTTGCCAACGGGACCGCCAAGGTAACAATCTCTTCAGGAGATGTAAAAACAGTATGCACAGTAAAGGTGACTGGAGATGAATACAAAATTGAAGTGACGGGCCGGGATTCAAAGGGAAAAGTAAAAACTCAGTCCAGAGAGGTTGCTGCCGGCGATGTAATGACAATCAGTGTCCCGGATGTGACAAAATATGGGTATCGGTTCGTAGAATGGGAAACTGTCCCTAAGAATCTGGAATATAAAGATGGATACGGGAAAGATACGATCAAAACATCTTTTGTTATGCCGGAGGAAGACCTTTCCATGACTGCAAAGTATGATGAAATCCTTGTAGAAACGATTAACCTTAGGACAAAAAATATTGTCCTGCAGAAAGACCGGACTTACCGACTGAATAGTGATGTATCGGTTGTTCCTGCAAATGCGCTTAATAAAAAGATCAAATATGAGTCGGATGACACTTCAGTTGCGACAGCAGATGATAACGGAAAGGTAACTGCAGTTGGAGAAGGAACGACAGAGATTATTCTGACTTGTGGTGATGGTCGTGCTGTATGTGAAGTTACCGTAAAAGGTAATGATACCGTTACATCGTCCGGAAATGAAACTTTAGATATCAAAGCACAGAATGTGAAATTGTATGTGGGAAGTTATTACACCCTTTCTGTAAATAAGAAAAATGTTGCTGAGGTAACATTTTCCAGTAGTGACAATAAAGTCGCGACTGTAACTTCTTCTGGGAAGATTACCGGAATTGGGGCAGGGACATGTACTATTACCGCTGTGTCATCATCTGGAAAGACGAGAGACACCGTAAACGTAACTGTCGTAGAAAAAACAGATCAACATGGTACGGTTGCAGAGACAGAGGATAAGTTTTTGAAATACAAGGCTGATGCGGCAATCTTCCGGGCAAATGCAGATAAGATGAGAGCAGATGCCATGCGGCAGGGGGTTACAAACGGAAAAGTGGATGTTCCTGTTGAAACGCCGGAAGTATCTACAGGTGGTATTGTTGAACAGGTGGCAGCATGTGGAACAAATGAATCCTCAAAAGATGTATCATCTCATCCGACAGGAGACAGTTCCCATATTGCATTTTGGGGTGTTTTAGCAGCTGCCGTAACAGCACTTGGAGGAAGTATCTGTTTTAAAAATAGAAAAAATAAGAAGAAAAGAGAATCGTCGGAAGAAAAAGTCTATCCCGATGGGAAGGAGAAAACAGAAAGATGAGGGATGGTAAAAAGTACATCGTATTGAAAGTTGTTGCGTTTGCAATGGCTTTCGGGTTGTCATTAGTATACCCTTGCATTTATGCAGCGGATTTTTATCAGAAATACAGTGCGGAGGCGGTAGTTGATACATGCGTATATCAAGGACCTGATAAGGGAACCAATGTGATGTCCCAGATTGAGGAAGGAGAGTCTGTAAGTATTGTTTCAGACATCTGTGTCCCGGATGGCAGTGTTTATTTACTTGTAAGGGATCAGAAAAATACGATGGGATATATCCCACGGATTGATGTTGCTATTGATTATTTCTATGGTCCCTCTGAAAGGATAGATGCTGATAATATTCTTGCGCCGGACGTGTTTTGCCTTTCGGGTAATATTTTTGCAGGATCGTATGAAAGGCTGGTGGAATATTATCAGCTCGTCCCTGAAAAAATCAGGGATAGTTTTGAAAAAGATGGATTCCATATTGTTATGATGGATCAGGATATTACACCTGTGGCCTATGCCCCGTATGGTGGATTTACTGGATGGGGATATGTGGAAGGAGTGATGGATTATGAGTTGCAGACTGTATATATGCAGGATGAATCATCTGGACGAATCACTCATGAAATGGGGCATTATGTCAATAACAAGTTGCATTGTTCATCGCAGCCAGGATTTACTGAACTGATGGGAAGCGAGGCAGCAAAAATCAGTACATATGCCCAGACAAACCCGAACGAGTTTTTTGCAGAGACATTTGATCTTTATGTAAGGGATCCACAGGCACTTGCAACTATTTCGCCAACAGCGTATCAGTATATGGATGGTATTGTTCACGCATTCTGATCATTGCAGAATTTGGTTTTCTGAAAAATGCGGGTTTTTGATTGTGCTAATCTAAAAAGAAGAAGGGAAAACTGCCTTCCCGGAGAAAAGGAGGTTTCTGTACAATAAATTGAAGGGCAGAAAATAACAAAGAGTGTAAATAGGAGGAGAAAATTCATGAATTTTGGAACAATTATCGGAATTACAGTTGTTATTCTACTGGTTGGGATCATCGCATCAGGGTATGTGAAAGCGCCGCCGGATACGGCGTACATCATTTCCGGTCTGAGAAAGAAGATCATCATTGGCAAATCCAGCATCAAGATCCCGTTTTTGGAGCGGATGGATAAGC
>PPYE01108270.1_pt1 | contig 10014 bp, 8 predicted proteins | sample 1559881 | NCBI WGS metagenome assembly PPYE01 (sample SAMN08240022, study PRJNA423297) | Human gut metagenome, whole genome shotgun sequencing project.
ATTGCCCAGAAATCCCTTGCCAGACATACAGTCTGCCTGCGGAATTTCTGTGCAATCTGCCGAAAAATCTGACTACGCACCTTACGCACAAGCTTTGTGCGGTGTTGCCTCAAACATACTTTCAATCAAATTCGGTGTGCTGGGGCAACTCGTTTTCAACACACCGCAGGAAAGGAGAACCCGCGTGAGTATTGTGTATGCAGTTGCCAACCAGAAAGGCGGCGTGGGAAAATCCACCACCGTGGTGAATCTGGGGGCATATCTGGGTTCCCGCGGCAAGCGTGTACTCTGCGTGGACATCGACCCGCAGGGCAACACCACCACCGGTCTTGGCATCAAGAAAAAACAGCTGCCGGTTTCCTCATATGAGGTGCTGGTGGGGAAGTGCAGCATACAGGAAGCCATTGTCCGCACGGCGTTTGAAAACGTCAGCCTGCTGCCGGCGAAGAACACTCTTGCCGGTGCGGAACTGGAACTGTCCGCCATGGACAATCGCATGAACCGGCTGAAAATGCAGATTCTGACCTGTAAGCTGGACTATGACTATATCCTGATCGACTGCCCGCCGGCACTGGGGCTGCTCACCGTCAACGGACTGGTGGCGGCAGATCAGCTGATTATTCCCATGCTGGCAGAGTTCTACGCACTGGAAGGTCTGTCCCAGCTGACCAACACCATTAAGGTGGTACGCAGCAACTATAACCCCAATCTGGACATCGGCGGCATTCTGTTCGTGATGTTTGACCAGCGGCTCAACGTGTCCCGACAGGTGGAAGAAGAAGTCAAAAAGTATTTCCCGAACAAGGTCTTTCAGACGAAAATTCCCCGCAACGTGCGGCTTTCGGAAGCCCCCAGCCATGGCAAACCGGTGATGTATTACGACCGGTTTTCCAAAGGGGCAGAGGCGTATATGCTGCTGGGGCTGGAATTGCTGGGAGAAAAACCGCCGGAGAAAAAACGGCGGCTGTTGTCGTTCGGCAAGAAAAGGGAGAGTGGTGACCAATGACGATCGGCGGACTGGGCAGCGGTCTGGATTTTCTCTATGATGAAAATGCCACCGAGGTGCAGGTGAAAAAGACGCTCCGCGTTTCGGAACTGGAACCCAATCGGGACCAGCCCCGCAAACAGTTCAGCGATGAAGCCATTCAGACGCTGGCGGATTCCATTCAGCAGTACGGCATGATCCAGCCCATTCTGGTGCGTCCGCTGGGGCTGAATTATCAGATCGTCGCCGGCGAACGCCGCTGGCGTGCAGCGAGAATGCTGGGCATGGACGAAGTGCCGGTGGTGATTCGGGAACTGACCGACGAGGAAACCATGGCGGTGGCTCTGATCGAGAATCTCCAGCGGGAGGACTTGAACCCACTGGAAGAAGCCAACGCCTATGCACAGCTGATGGACATGTTCCACCTGACGCAGGAGGAAGTGGCGAAGCGTGTGGGAAAATCCCGCAGTGCTGTGGCGAATTCCCTGCGGCTGCTGAAGCTGCCGGAAGATGTGAAAACACTGGTGGAGGACGGCGGACTGAGTGCCGGACATGCCCGTGCACTGCTGGGCATCTCTGACGAGAAGCTGCTCTCTGAAACGGCGGCAAAGGCGGCAGACGGAAAGCTGACTGTCCGTGCCGTGGAAAAGATCGCTGCCGACAGCGAAAAGCCGGAAAAACGGACGAAGTTCAGCCATAAGGACAGCTTCTATAAGGAGATCGAAATCAGTCTGGAAAGCCGTCTGGGACGGCGTGTCACAGTGACTGCCGGCAAAAACAAGGGCACACTGAATCTGGAATTCTACGATAAAGACGATCTGTCTGCATTGGCACAGAAGCTGACAAAAGAGTAAGGCGGCGAGGGCGTTTCACGTGAAACATTCATGCAAACAAGCCTCCCCTGAAAGGGCACCCGTAGGGCGTGCCTTGTGCTGAGGGGAACTGGCGAAGCTGGTGGAGGGGTTTTTCATGGAATCCTTTTCTTGATGTGTGAGCCTTTCCGTCAAGCTTGTGGCTGTCGCAATATTGTAATTCTGTGGGGATTTCCCACATACATAAAGGAAGGAAAAAATCATGATCGATATGAAATGGATCCGGAACGATCCGGAAAAAGTCAAGGAAAACATTCGCAAGAAGTTTCAGGACGAAAAGCTGCCGCTGGTAGACGAAGTTGTGGAACTGGATCAGAAATTCCGCGAAGCAAAGGTACAGGGCGACGAACTCCGCAGCCAGCGGAAGTCTATCAGCAAGAAGATCGGTGCCCTCATGGGACAGGGCAAAAAGGAAGAAGCCGAAGCTGTCAAGGCAGAGGTGGGTGCCATCGGCACTAAGCTGGAAGAACTGGAAAAGGCAGAAACAGAACTGTCTGCCCGTATCCGCGAGATCATGCTGGTGATCCCGAACTTCATTGATGACTCCGTGCCGATCGGTAAGGACGATTCCGAAAACGTGGAAGTAGAGCGTTTCGGCGAGCCGGTTGTGCCGGATTTCGAAGTGCCGTATCACGTGGACATTATGGAAAAACTCCATGGCATCGACATTGACGCAGCCCGCGACACCAGCGGTAACGGCTTCTATTATCTGTGCGGCGATATTGCACGGCTGCACTCCTCCATTCTGGCATATGCCCGCGACTTTATGATTAACAAGGGCTTTACCTACTACATTCCGCCGTTCATGATCCGCAGCAACGTGGTGACCGGCGTAATGTCCTTTGCCGAAATGGAAGGCATGATGTACAAGATCGAGGGCGAAGACCTCTACCTGATCGGTACCAGCGAGCACTCCATGATCGGTAAGTTTATCGATACCATTCTGCCGGAAGAAAAGCTGCCCCAGACTCTGACCAGCTATTCTCCGTGTTTCCGGAAGGAAGTGGGTGCACACGGCATCGAGGAACGCGGCGTGTACCGTATCCACCAGTTCGAAAAGCAGGAAATGATCGTTGTCTGCAAGCCGGAGGAAAGTATGGACTGGTTCCATAAGATGTACGGCTATACCGTAGAGTTCTTCCGCAGTCTGGACATTCCGGTTCGGACACTGGAGTGCTGCTCCGGCGATCTGGCTGACCTGAAAGTCAAGAGCCTGGACGTAGAAGCATGGTCGCCTCGTCAGAAGAAGTACTTCGAAGTGGGCAGCTGTTCCAATCTGGGCGACGCACAGGCAAGACGGCTGGGAATCCGCATCAAGGGCAAGGACGGCAACAAGTACTTCGCCCACACCCTGAACAACACCGTTGTTGCTCCGCCCCGCATGCTGATCGCATTCTTGGAAAACAACCTCAACGAGGACGGTTCTGTCCGCATTCCGGAACCCCTGCAGCGGTACATGTTCACTGACTGCATTCGTCCGCAGGACTAAGAGCATGTTTCCCTAGTTTTCCACAGCAAAAATTGCGTGTGTGGAAAACAAAAATAGAATTAAAAATCGGAAAACCGGTTGAAACTGCGATGTTTTCAACCGGTTTTCTCTTTTGTGAAAAAGTACAATTGTTGAAACGTGTGGAAAATGTGGAAACAGCTTCTGTGGAAAAACGGGCAGTGGAAATCATGCTGGTGAGGCTGCTTTTCCACAAGGCATGGTTGTTCTGCAAATACAAAAGGCGGACATTTTTCCAGTTGGAAGAACGTCCGCTTTTTGCAGAATGTGTGTACCTCACAGGGATTCAAACTGTGAAATACATTTTGAGAAACGCATATCTTTCTGGAGAAGAAAGATGCACGCTGAAAATGTCATAGTAACATAAAAAATCTTATGCAGAAGTCGCCATACGCACCTGTACACGTCCCTGCTTGCGGAAGTCTGAGGGTGTGCTGCCGCAGTTCTTCTTGAACTGGCGTAAAAAGCTGTAGGTGCACCCATAGCCGCACTGCTCCGCGATCTCGCCCACCGTCAGCCCTGTGGAGGACAGCAGTTCCTTGGCACGCTGCATCTTTGCACAGGTGACATCAGTCATCACTGTGACCCCGAAGGTCTTTTTATAAAGGTGCTGCAAGCCGGAACGGCTCATGCTGACAAAATTCAGCATGGAGTCCACCGTGCTGAACTGCTCCGGTGTCTGGTAGATCCGCATTCGCAGATATGTCAGCTGCTGGTTGTTGTCCCGCAGCTGGAGCGTGCTGTGATGATCGCCGGCGTTGTATTCCCGCCGGATCTTCATGAATAGAATGTTGGCGTACTGGTGTTCGATCTCGCTGTGCATCAGTTCCACGGAATAGTGTTCGTATGCCATTTTCCGGATCAGTTCTGACAGTTCCGCAGCGTTCTGTGTCTGCATCGGCGTGTCAAAGGGCATGCCCTCGTTTCGCAGGGCGAGTTCCTCCTCCGGTGTCATGTTGCAGTAGAACCAGTCGTCTGTATAGGTGTCGTTTTCCGCAGCATAGCGGCAGGCGGTGTGCGGGGTGAAAAAGAGAATCGTATTCTTTTCCAGACGCAACTTTTTCCCATTCAATAAAAATCGTGCAGGGGATTTTACCAAAAGAAACAGATAACAGCCCGGTCCCTTCGGATAATTCATCACAAAATCTGCACCGTGGGTATAATTGTGTCCGATTACTCCAATTTTCATAGTGTTCTCCTTTGCGTTCAGCGAATTTTCCGGATCTTTTCCGGAGAACATGGGAAAAATCAAGGAAAATTCGAATCAGGTACAATTGCATTGCATTTATTATAGCACGATTTCTTAGAAGATGCAACCACAAATTCTGCTTATTTTTATAACATATTGTGCAAAGTGGGAGAATATTGCACGTATCATTTTGTGCAGGGCAATATCCGCACTATCAAAATCGTACAAAAATCAACATGTTTTTTCGAAAAGCAGGATTGTGCAGTTTTTGCGGCATATCCGGACAATGTTTTGCCGCCGAAAATTTTTCCGGTACAAGCTATTGACAAATACCCCTACAGGGTATATAATAGACAATGGCAGACCGTTCAGGAGCTGCCCTGAGAAAAGAAGAAAGGCGGTATCGATCATGGTAAAGACAACATTGAAAATTGACGGTATGATGTGCAGTATGTGTGAGGCACACATGAACGATCTGGTTCGCCAGAACTGCAGCGTGAAAAAGGTGACATCTTCTGCGAAGAACGGAGAAACCGTTGTCATCAGTGAAGAACCGTTGGATATTTCTATGCTGGATAAGGAGATCAGGGGCATTGGGTACACTCTGCTGTCCCACGAGAGTGAGCCCTACGAGAAAAAGGGACTGTTCCACCGGAAGTAGTGGTGCGAAGTCCAGCCAGTGAACACACGTAAAAAAGCCACTCCTGTGTAAGGAGTGGCTTTTTTGGATTGTTGTTGTTTGTGTAAGGGGGAATGCCCGCACCGCACCGCGTCACCTGCGAAGTGCAGCTTCTGGGGCTGCCGTGCCGAAACCGTCCGGCAAAGTTCGCTCGTTGTACTCGCTGTTCGCCTGGGGCTTGCCAACGCCGGTTGTTGCCCTTGCCTGTATCGGTAATGTTGGTATTCAAGAGTTTTCTTGTGCAGGTGGGCGACTTTATTTCATACAGCATTTGCAAGCTGGTGGAGGGGTTCTGTGAAATCTTTTGTTAATGTTTCAGTTACACAGAAGAATCCCTCAGTCAGCCTGCGGCTGCCAGCTCCCTTTTCAAGGGAGCCTTTATTTCCACCAACAAAACTCCCCCGGAGGGGTGACAGGCGGCTGCTGCCGCCGTAACACTACCCTTTTCACAGTTGAAATTGGGGCGTAGGGTCAGCGGCGACTCGCCGCCGCCGTAACACTACCCTTTTCACACTTGAAATTGGGGGGTAAGGTCAGCGGCGACTCGCCGCCGCTGCCGCCGCCGCCGCCGCGTGCTAATCTGCTGAAGAACCACTATTTTCGCCGCGGAGCGTTGCATCGTCTTCAGAAATGATGTACCACTTCTCCCCGATCTTGCCCAGTGTGGGATAGACCACATCTGTGCCGGAGTCATTGCTGCCGGAGAAGTTCCGCTTGACTTCCAGCGTTACCGCTTCGGAAATATCGGCACCCTCATTGCCCAGCATTTTCTCCATGTCGGTATTCCACTCGGACACGCCGGCATCGCCCTGTGAGGACATGCCCTGAATCTGATAAGTCACCTTGACATCGTCGCCGTAGGTTTCCTTCCATTCCTGCACCGTGTTGTTGCAGCCCTCTGTGAAGCTCTCCACAACGTCGTCCTCAGACTTGCTGTAGGTTTTCATGTAATACGTCCAGTACTCCGGTGGTGCCATCAGCTGGGTCAGGGTCTGTCCGTCTGCGGAGAGCACCGCAGTATAATAACTGCTGAGTACGTCGGCATAGTCTGACGAATCCGGTGCGGCTTTCCGTGCCTTTTGTTCTTTCTGATACCAGAACAGTCCGCCGAACGCCAGCCCTGCCGCTGCCGTTACCATGATGATACCGGCAATGATGCGGATATGCCGGCGTTTTCTTGCTGCCTGTTCTGCCTGTTTTTGATTTCGGGTGGTTTTCTTTGCCATTGCTGATCGATTCCTCCGTTACCAGACGTTATAGCCGTCATTCTGGCACACATAGTCCATGTCTTCCATTGCTTTCATACAGCACCAGCGGCTGCCGATCTTGACGAACGTTGCCTTTTCCGAAGCCTTGGTGCCGCCGTCATCAATGGTCAGGCTGACTTCTACGGCTTTGCTGATCTCCACGGTAATGCCATAGCTGGTGTGGAGTTCGTCCTCCAGTGCGGCGAGCTCATCAGCATCACTGATGTGCTGCACATGCCCGATGTCATAGGACATTCTGCCCTCTGTGCCGTAGTTTTCATTCCAGTAGTCGAAGTAGTCGCTCATCATGGACTTGACTTCCCGCCGTGTGGTGGAATAGGTGCTTTCCAGATAGTCCATATACGCGTCCGGCACCAGTGCAGTATACATGCTGCCGCTGGAATAATCCACCCCTTTGACATAGCGGAATACCGCCAGCTTATAGCCCCAGAAAAAGACGTAGTACACCACCGCCAGCAGGATCAGCACAAACGCCACAGCGGCGGCGACAATCCTTCGGGTGCGGCGGAACTTCTTTTCCTGTGCTGCCCGCCGGAGTTCCTCCGGATCTTCGGCAGCGATGCCGTCAGCTTTTTCCAGATCTGCCGGTGCAGAGAGAAAGGGCATGGAAAATTTCTCTGCCGCGGGGGACGGCTCTTTTTTCGCCTGCTCCTCTGCCACCGGTTTCTTGGGACGGGGCAGAATCTCGCCGCATTCCGGACAGATCACGGCACGTTCGGGGGCTTCATATCCACAGTGTTCACATTTCATTGCTGTTCTTTACTCCTTGCAGCAAACTGCCATTGCCTTTAACCTACGCTCTGGCTTGCATTATAGCAGGCAGTTGCATAACTATACATTGCATCGTACACATACCACTGTCCGTCGATCTGGGTCATGGTGAGATAGGTGTCGTTGCTTTCTTCATTCATCTTCACAGTCATGCTGACATCTACGGCAGCATCGCCGGCCATGCCATAGGTTTCCAGACCGTCATTCAGTTCTGTCAGTTCTTCATCGGCAACGTCTGTGCCGCCGGTCACATCTACAGAGAGTTCCGGTGTGCCGTCCTCGCCGAAGCTGCCGGAAACCATTTCCTCCAGCATGCTGGTCAGATAGCTTTCTGCATCGCTCTGGCTGACACCGTATTCGGCATCGATCAGTTCCCACCAGCTTTCCGGCACCAGTGTGGACATGGTAGCTGCATCTGCATTTACAACGGCGTTCCAGTAGGTCTGTACCATATCGCCGAATTCTGCGATATACTTGGCAGAAGCGGCATAGTCAGAACCGCACAGCTGATCGAAATCGTCCATTGCAGACAGGCTGCACCACTTGCCGTCGATCTTTACCGTCCACAGAGAATAGTCATCGCTGTCGGAATCGTCTGCACCGGTGACGGTACAGGTGGCATCAATGCACACGCCGGTGGAAACTTTCAGACCAAACTTATCGGTATCTTCCCGCACCGGATCCAGCTGTGCAGAATTGCCCATGCCGGCAGTTACGCCATTCTGTTCCATTTTGTAGGACAGGTCGCCGCCGAGGGTGTCGGAATAATCCTGCATGTACTGGTTCATCGCTGCCACAGCATCTTCCTCGGACAGGTCGTAGGTATCGGAAATATAATCCCAGAAGCTGTCCGGACAGAGCTCTGCCAGTGCCTCGCCGTCACAGTTGATGTGGGCATTCCAATAGGCATCATTGTTCTTGGCTGCCTTGGTGCCCAGATTGACACCGATTCCGACGATCACGCCCACAACGATCAGGATCAGCAGGATCGGGATCAGGATCAGGGCAACGATCAGACCGGTTTTCTTCTTCTTTTTGGGCGGCTGCCCTACCGGCGGCACCGGATTCATAGTGGGATCATAGGGCGGCACATTGGCACCCTGTCCCTGCGGCATCTCAAACGGATTTGCCGCTGCATTGGGGATTCCGCTGCCGGCGGGGGCTGCGGTCGGCTCCGGTGCCGGAGCAGCTGCTTCCGGTGCAGTCATGGGATTCCCGCAGGTCGGACAGAATTTTTTGCCGTCTTCTACGGCAGTTCCACATTTTTTACAAGTCATGTTTTTTCTCCTTATATCATAGTTTATACTTGGGTCGGGTTCGGGAAATGGCGGGCTTTGTGCGGTGTTGCCTTATGCAATTGGAAAAGATTACACGGGCGAACCCCTCCGCCAGCTTCGCTGGTTTTCCTGCTCTTATTCGCCGATTTTCATGCCGCAGGAAGTGCAGAAGCGGTTGCCGTCGGGGACAGGCTTTCCGCAGTTGGGGCAGGTGCGTTCCGGTGCAGCCGGCTGGGGCGTTTCCGGTACAGGCTCTGCAGCTGCCGGCTGGTCTGTCATTTCGTGACCGCAGCGGGTACAGAAATGGTTTTCCTCCGGAACCGGATTGCCGCAGTTGGGGCAAAGCCGTCCCTGCACTTCTGCCGGTGCAGCCTCCGGAGCAGGAGCCGCTGTTTCCGGAGCCGTAACCACTTCCGGTTCTGCGGGCTGTGCCGCCGGTGCTTCTGCGGGAGCAGCTGCCGGTGCAGCCGGTGCGGGAGATACGGGAGCCGTTTCAGTCGGAACCGGCTGGGGGATCGGCTGTTCTGCCGGAGCGGGAGCCGGAGCCGGTGCAGGCGTAGGTGCCGCAGCCACAAAGGGATTTCCGCAGAAGGTGCAGAACATCGCACCAGCCATGCGGGGCTTGCCGCAGTTCGGACAGCACTCTGCACCAGCCGGAGCCTGTGGTGCCTGAGCAGCCGCCTGACGGGCAGCAGCTTCCGCTTCCCGCTGTGCTCTTTCGGCGGCTTCTCTTGCGGCACGTTCTTCTGCAAGCTGTTTGCCCACCGGATTTTCTGCCCCGCACTTGGTGCAGTACAGCACAGTTTCGGGGATCTCTGCCCCGCAGCCCTGACAGATCAGCAGGTGCTTGGTCTTACGGATCTGTTCCCGATATTCTGCGATCTTTTCCTGACTTGCCGCAATGGCAGACAGAAATTCCTGAAATTCCGGTTCCGCGTCTGCGGTATGCAGTTCAGCGTACTTCCTGCCCATATTGAGATAGGCGGCGTTGATGTTCTTTTCTTCATCGTTGATCAGACCATTCAGACGAATGGTTTCGGTAGAAGACTTGGTTTTTTCCACAACGGAATGTGCCGTATTGGTGACGGTTTTTCCAAGTTTATCGAAAAAAGACATATGGATTCCTCTCTTTCTTTTAATGTTACAGGTTCTTTTAATGTTATAGGCAACAGTGTTTCCGGCAATTCTACAATAACATAGAACAACCTATGATACATTATACTATATTTTTTAGTATCATGCAAGCATTTCTCTGCAATTTTCACAACATTTTCATGTTGCGGCAAGCTGCACCCCCATTTCAGGTGCGAAAAGGGCAGTGTTCCGGCGGCGGATTTTTGCCGGCAAAAATTGCGGAAACACTGCATAAAGCCGTCAGGCAGAATTTAGGAAACACTGAATAAAGCCCGCCTGACGGCTTTGCACGCAATCTGCTTGCAGATTTTCCGTCATATTGCCCAGAAATC
>PPYE01663128.1_pt1 | contig 10013 bp, 7 predicted proteins | sample 1559881 | NCBI WGS metagenome assembly PPYE01 (sample SAMN08240022, study PRJNA423297) | Human gut metagenome, whole genome shotgun sequencing project.
CTCCTGAAGCTGGGCGCTGTGGGCATCGGCTCCGACGGAAAGAAGCATCCCACTTCGGCCGGACTTCTCATGTTCGGCAACGAATACGATATTGTGCGTGAATTTAATGCCTACTTTCTGGACTATCAGGAACAGTATGACGCTGATACCCGCTGGACTGATCGCATCATCTCTTCCTCCGGCGACTGGAGCGGCAATGTATATGACTTCTATTTCCGGGTCTACAACAAACTGATCCAGGATATCAAAGTTCCCTTCAAAATGGACGGAGGTACTCGTGTAGATGATACCCCGGTGCATCAGGCCCTGCGTGAAGCACTGGCCAACTGTTTGGTGAATGCTGATTATTACGGCAGACAGGGGCTGGTCATCGTCAAAAAGCGTAATAGCATTACGATGTCTAACCCAGGCAGCTTCCGCATCGAAATTGATGCCGCGAAGAGCGGCGGTGTTTCTGATCCGCGGAATGGAACGATGCTGAAGATGTTCAATCTGATTGATATCGGTGAGCGCGCTGGTAGCGGTATTCCGAATATCTTCCGCGTCTGGCGCGAGCAGAATTGGACAACTCCGGAAATTACAGAGCAACTCGAGCCGGAGCGGACAACATTAACGCTTTTATTCTCCAAGGGTGACGATAAAAAAGAGACGATAAAAAGAGACGATAAAAAAGAGACGATAAAATCTGCGCGACAGAAAGAAGAAATCATCGCATACCTTACTGATCACATTTCGGCCAGAAGTGCTGATATTGCAGAGCTCCTTGGAGTCAAGAGTACACGAGCCAAGAAACTCCTCTCTGAACTGACTGCGGAGGAAATTGTCGTGGCCGAGGGCGGAAATCGAAACAGAACCTATAAGCTGAAAGCGTAAGGAGGGTGTTAGATGCCAATTCCTAAATATGATGAAATGTACCGTGCCTTCCTTGATTGCTTGGCAGATGGCCAGATGCACAGATCAAAAGAGGTAAAAGATACGGTTGCAGGTGTTTTTTCGGTTTCCGAAAAGGAACGGGCTGAGATGCTGCCAAGCGGGAAGCAGCAGCTTTTTGATAACCGTATTGGCTGGACAAGGACATATCTGAAAAAGGCAGGCCTTATGCAAAGTCCGTCACGAGGTATTTATGTGATTACGCCAGCAGGCAGACAAGTCCTCAATGAAAATCCTCCTCAAATCGATAACCTTTATCTCCAGCGCTTTGAGTCATTTAGAAAGTTTATTTCTCCGAACAATAATGAAGAAACGGCCCTTCTGACACCTGTGGAAAAGGTATCCAGTAAAACACCACAGGATGTCTTGGATGAAGCCTTTCAGCAGATCAATACCACCTTGGCAGATGATCTCTTGAGTGAAATAATGAAGCAGCCGCCCGCTTTCTTTGAACATCTGGTCGTCAAGCTGTTGATGCAAATGGGATATGGTGGCTCGGTGGACAATGCCGGCACAGTCATCGGGCAAACCGGTGATGAAGGCATTGATGGCATCATCCGTGAAGACAAACTTGGCTTCAGCTTGATTTATATTCAGGCGAAGCGTTGGGATTGTGACAAAACCGTTGGCAGACCTGAGATTCAGAAATTCGTTGGTGCGCTGGCTGGACAAGGTGCTTCCAAAGGATTGTTCATTACGACTGCTAAGTTTACGAAAGAAGCACGGCAATATGCAGAGAAGCAACACACTACAAAAGTCGTGCTTGTTGATGGCACTGCGCTGGCAAAATTGATGATCGAATATAATTTGGGTGTGTCTACGGAAGCTACATACGAAATTAAAAGAATTGACAGCGACTTTTTTGCGGAGGATCTTGACTAATTTTTACCCGTCAACTTCCGATAATACCAAATTATCAGAAGCACCACTAAAGTTAGGAGGACGCACATGAAATCCAACTTTGAATTTCTCAACAGATACTGGCCTGCGCTGGCACAGATCGGTGCGGCAGCGGAGAGCTATGTCTACTCCGATGCCAACGCCTGCCTGTATAAGTTGGGTATGTTTGGTGAGCGGCTGATTCTTGAGATTTTTGCTTTTGAGCATATCAAGGAACCGACCATCGACAACACCCACGCCAACCGGATTCGCCTGCTGAAGCGAGAAGGCCTGATTCCCAAGAAAATCGACGATATCCTGTATGCACTTCGCAAAACGCGAAACGATGCGGTCCATGCGGGTGCAGACTCTGTGGAGGATGCAAAAACGCTGCTCTCTATGACCTATAACCTTGCGGTTTGGTTCATGGAAGTATATGGCGACTGGGGATATATTGCCCCTGCGTTTGTCATGCCTGAAAATGTGGTGCAGCCGGACTATGAGTCCATCATTAAAGAGCAGGAGGAAAAGATTGTTGCACTCTCCAAGCAGGTCGAGGCAGTATCCACCGCAGCATCTACCAAGACCTCCAAGGAACGTGCAGAGAAAGGCGAAACCGCATCTGAGAGCATGGAGCTTTCCGAGGCAGAGACTCGCTACCTGATTGACGAACAGCTTCGCAAGTTTGGTTGGGAGGCTGATACCAATACTCTGCGCTATTCTAAGGGAACCCGGCCTCAGAAGGGCAGAAATCTTGCCATTGCTGAGTGGCCTACTGACTCCGCTGTAGGTAAGAATGGTTACGCAGATTACGCCCTGTTTGTCGGGGTGAAGCTCGTGGGCATCGTGGAAGCTAAAAAAGCGGCTATTGACATTCCCTCTGTCATTGACCATCAATGCAAGGAGTATGCTAAGGGAATCAAAGGTGAACACCAGGAGTACATCATCAACCAGTGGGGAGCATATAAAGTTCCTTTTGTCTTTGCGACCAATGGCCGAAAGTATCTCAAGCAGATCGAAACCAAATCCGGCATCTGGTATCTGGATTTGCGCAACGGAGCAAATGCACCCAAAGCCCTGCAAGGCTGGATCAGTCCCCAGGGATTGATGGAGCAGCTCGAAAAGGATATTGCTGCCGCAAATGCCGCGCTCCAAAATACGCCTTTCGATCTGCTCCGTGACCCGGATGGACTGAATCTGCGTAAGTATCAGATCAATGCTATTGAGGCGGCAGAACAGGCCGTCATCGATGGCAAGCAAACTGTCTTGCTGTCCATGGCTACCGGCACCGGCAAGACCCGTACCATCCTTGGCATGATCTATCGCTTTATTAAGAGCGACCGATTCAAGCGAGTTCTGTTCTTGGTTGACCGTACTGCTCTTGGTGAGCAGGCCGAAGATGTTTTCAAGGAAGTAAAAATCGAAGAATTGATGACCTTGGATTCCATCTATAACATCAAAGGCCTGGATGAAAAGGAAATCGACAGAGAAACAAAAATACATATCGCAACGGTCCAGAGCCTTGTCAAGCGTATCCTCTATCCCGAGGGAGATACCATGCCCTCCGTTACAGACTACGATCTAATTGTGGTTGACGAAGCACACCGTGGATATATTCTGGATAAAGAAATGAGCGAAACCGAGATGCTCTACCGTAACCAGGATGACTACATCAGCAAATACCGTACCGTCATTGAGTACTTTGACGCCGTGAAAATTGCGTTGACTGCAACACCGGCGCTGCACACTACCGAGATATTCGGAAAGCCTGTTTTCAATTATTCCTACCGTGAGGCTGTCATTGACGGTTATCTGGTAGACCACGATGCGCCGCACAATATCCGCACCAAGCTCCGCGTAGAGGGCATCAAGTACGAAAAAGGCGAGCAGCTTGCCATCTATGATCCTATCACCGGCGAAGTCCTCAACAGTGCCGAACTGGAAGATGACATGAAGTTTGAAATTGACACCTTCAATCGCCAAGTTATCACGGAGAACTTCAACCGCACCGTTCTGAATGAAATCGCTTGGGATCTCAATCCAGATGGCCAGGGCAAAACACTGATTTATGCTGTTGATGACAACCACGCTGACCTTATCGTGAAGATTTTGAAGGAAATCTATGCTGAAGGCGGTGTGGATAACGATACCGTTATGAAAATCACCGGCAGCGTTGCGGGAGGCAATAAGAAGAAAATCTCTGAGGCTATCAAAAGATTTAAAAACGAGTCTTTGCCTAAAATCGTGGTTACAGTTGACCTTCTGACCACTGGTATTGATGTGCCGGAGATTACCACTTTGGTATTCATGCGCCGGATCAAGTCCCGTATCTTGTTCGAGCAGATGCTGGGACGCGCTACCAGATTGTGCCCTTCTATTGGCAAGACTCACTTTGAGATTTATGACCCTGTGGGCGTTTATGAGTCCTTGCAGGATGTCAGCAACATGAAGCCGGTTGCCGCCAATCCTTCTACCAGCTTTGAAGATTTGATGAAGGGGCTGGAAGTTGCAACGACTGACGAGCAACTTGCCTATCAGATCGACCTGATCGTTGCCAAGTTGCAGCGCAAGCGCCGCAATATCAGCAAAAAAGCCTTAGAGCAGTTTGCGAACCTCACTGGCGGCAAGGATTTGGGCGCTTTTGCGGAACACCTCAATAGCAGCACGATCAAGGAGGCCGCCGCTGAACTGCTGGGACACCGTGAGGCATTCTCAGTGTTGGACAAGGACAGGCCCCATAGCAAATCTCCACGCATTATTGATGATCACCCCGATGAGGTGATTGACCATACCCGTGGTTATGGTGAAGGGCAGAAACCGGAGGACTATCTGGAAGCATTTAAAGAATTTATCAACAATAACATGAATGCTATCGCGGCTCTGCGCACAGTTTGTACCAGACCATCAGAACTTACCAGGGAAGCGCTTAAAAGCCTGAAATTGGAACTTGACCGTCATGACTTTACGGAAAAGCAGCTAAATTCCGCATGGAATGAAATGACCAATCAGGACATTGTAGCTGATATTATCGCATTCATCCGCCAACAGGCTCTCGGTTCTACGCTTGTAGGGCATGAGCAGAGAGTAAAGCACGCATTTGCAAAGTTGAGAATGAACCACGAATTCAACAAGACACAATTAGACTGGCTCAAGCGCATCGAAAAGGTTTTGTTGGAAGAGAGCGTCCTTGATGAGCAAATTTTTGAAGTTGGCGCATTTAAGAATGCGGGTGGCTTTACGATTATTGACCGCCGTTTTGGTGGGAAGCTTCGTGAGATCATGACGGAGCTTAATGAGTATCTCTATGACGATGGAGGAAGCGTAGCGTGAACAATCAGGAAATCGTAGCAAAACTATGGAATCTTTGTAATGTATTGCGGGATGACGGTATTACTTATCATCAGTATGTAACGGAACTGACCTACATCTTGTTCCTGAAAATGTGCAAAGAAACTGGCACTGAGGGAGCTATCCCGGAACAGTACCGTTGGGACATGCTCCTTGCCAAACAGGGCGTAGAACTGAAGAAGTTTTACAAAGAACTGCTGGAGCATTTGGGCGAGAGTTGTACTGGCCGTGTCCGGGAGATTTATCAGGGCGCCCAGAGCAACATTGATGAGCCTAAGAATCTGGAGAAGATCATTCAGACCATCGACCAGTTTGACTGGTACACTGCCAAAGAGGAAGGTCTGGGCAATCTGTATGAAGGCCTCTTGGAGAAGAACGCAAATGAGAAGAAGTCCGGTGCCGGGCAGTATTTCACGCCCCGTGTTCTGATCAATATCATGACGCAGCTTGTCGCTCCCCAGCCCGGTGAGCGGTGCAATGACCCTGCCTGCGGAACTTTCGGTTTCATGATTGCCGCTGACCGCTATGTCAAAGACCATACTGATGATTTGTTTGAACTGCCTGTGGATCAGCAGGAGTTCCAGCGCACCCAGGCCTTCTCTGGCTGTGAGCTGGTACATGATACTCACCGCTTAGCTTTGATGAACGCCATGCTGCACGATATTGGCGGCCCCATTTATCTTGGTGATACTTTATCCAATTTCGGTAAAGAAATGAAGGGGTATGATGTTGTCCTGACCAATCCGCCTTTTGGGACCAAGAAGGGCGGTGAACGGGCTACCCGTGATGACTTCACATTCCCCACCAGCAATAAGCAGTTGAATTTCCTGCAGCACATTTACCGCAGCTTGAATAAGACGGGCAAGGCTCGTGCGGCTGTTGTTTTGCCGGACAATGTTCTTTTTGCCGATGGTGACGGTGAGCGCATCCGCCGTGACTTGATGGAGAAATGCAATCTGCATACCATCCTGCGCCTGCCTACCGGCATCTTCTATGCCCAGGGCGTTAAAACCAATGTGTTGTTCTTCACCCGTGGACGTGAGGACAAGGGCAATACCCACGAAATCTGGTTCTACGACCTGCGTTCTGATATGCCCTCCTTCGGCAAGACCAATCCGCTGAAGGAAAGTCATTTTGACGAGTTTGTTGAATGCTATAAGGATGGTGACCTGTCCGCTCGTACTGAAACCTACAGCGAAGACAATCCCAACGGCAGATGGCGCAAGTTCACCTACGAGGAGATCCTGGCCCGTGACAAGACCAGTCTGGATATAACATGGATGAAGTCTGACAATGGAACCGAGGACTATACTCTCTCTGAACTGTTGGAACAGATCAAGGAAAAGTCCGCCAACATCGCCAAGGCCGTGGCCGCTCTGGAAGAACTGATTGGCGAGGTAGATGAATAATGGATACGAAAGCATTACGGCAAAAAATCCTTGACCTCGCTATCCGAGGCAAGTTAGTGCCACAAGACCCGAATGACGAACCTGCTTCCGTGTTGTTGGAGCGTATTCGCCAGCAGAAGCAGCAGATGGTCAAGGAGGGCAAGCTCAAGCCCAAGGATATCAAGAACGATTCCGTTATCTTTGTCGGTGAGGATAATTTGCATTATGAGAAGTTCGCTTGACCATAAGATGCCCAAAGCAGTTGATGATGGTGTTTTGTTCTTGTCAGCAAAAGATCTACTGAATGACGGTACCATCAACTACACCGATGATGTAAAAATGATAAGTGAGGAAGATTTTTTGCGTTTATCAAGGAAAGCGCTTCCTCAAAAGAACGACATAGTTTACTCGCGTATCGGAGCCTGTTTAGGAAAGGCTCGTGTGGTTACAAAAGATATTCGGTTTATTGTTTCATACTCTTGTTGCACAATTAGGCCGGTAATTATCGACTCCACTTTTTTAGCATTAATTCTTGATGGCGATTTTGTACTTGATCAAGCCAAAGAGGGAACTCAGTCCGTAGGAGTTCCTGACCTTGGAATGACAAGTATAAAACAATTCCTGATTCCTATCCCACCTTTAGTGGAACAGCAAAGAATTGACAAGCGATTACAATATGCACTTAATATCGTCCAACAGATTTCTACTGAACGCGATGATTTGAGTTTAGCTGTTGCGCAAGCTAAATCCAAGATTCTCGACCTTGCCATTCGCGGTCAGCTTGTACCACAAGACCCGAATGACGAGCCTGCTTCCGTCCTGCTGGAGCGCATGTGCTGCCTGGGGGAGTTGTGCGACTACGGTAACTGTACCAATATTGATACCGCTGATATCGCTGATTCTGCGTGGATATTGGATCTTGAAGATATCGAAAAAGATTCCGGTGTCGTTCTACAAAAAGTACGCCAAGGTGAACGCAATGCAGGAAGCACAAAGCATCGTTTCCATAAAGGTCAGGTGTTGTACAGCAAACTTCGTCCTTATCTGAACAAGGTAGTCTTGGCTGATGAAGATGGATATTGCACCTCTGAGATTTTGCCATTAGAGTTTGAGCGGAATATACTTCCGCAGTATACACGCTACTTTTTGATGTCCCCCACATTTTTGAGATATGCCAATAAGTGTTCATATGGCGTGAAGATGCCGCGCCTCGGAACAGCAGATGGCAAGAAAGCAATTATTTCTGTTCCTCCGGTTAAGGAGCAGAAGCGAATTGTCATGGCAATTGAACTGGCCTTTGCCCAGCTTGCTTCCATCACAGAAAATTTAACCTAACCAACAGCCGCCCTCGAAAGAAGGCGGCTGTCCCTTTACCATGTGACGATTTTATCCACCAGCGCCTGCTGTTCGCTGGCAGTTCTGCGGAGGTAAATGCGAGTAGTCTCAATGCTCTCGTGACCCATCAGGTCTGCTAACAGAGCAATGTCGTTATACTTCTCCAAGAAGTTCTTTGCGTATCGATGGCGGAATGAATGCGGGTACACTACCTTTTTATCCAATCCATACTTGTCGGCATAGTTTTTAAGCTGCTGGGAAATACCGCGTGTAGTGATACGCTCTCCGTAACGGTTCAGAAACAAAAAGCCGGAGGAACGCTGCGTTTCCTCCAGCCATTCAAGAGTTTCCGTCCTCAACTTTTTGGGTATGTATAGCCTGCGTAGCTTTCCGCCCTTAGTATATAGATCAAAATAGCCGAGTTCCACATGCTCGATTTTGATTTGAATAAGTTCGCTCACACGCGCTCCGGTCGCAGCCAGATACCAGACCACGAAGTACCATTCCAAATTGCCATCCTTCTTGAGTTGCTTTTTCAAGAAATTGTAGTCAGCATTGCTGATCACATTCTCCAAGAAGTTCTTCTGCTGCACTTTCACGGCTCTCAGCCGCAAACGGTCTTTGTGCAGAAAATCCAGATACTTGTTCATCGCCTGGATACGCAAGTTGACGGTCTTGGGTTTGAAGAACTCCATCAGATACCCTTTGTAGGCCAGCAGGTTTTCCTTGTTGACTTCATCGTAGTGAGCATGATAGAAATCGACCGTCCAGAGATAAGAATGGATGGTGTTCTCCGAAAGATTGCTCTTTCTCAGGTGCTGCTCAAATGTTTCGGTTGTCCTCATAAAAAGGTGCCTCCCAATAATATTTTTGCGAAATTATCGCGCCAATATTATAGGGGAAATATGTGACTATCTCTTATTATGAGAAGATTGGTAACAAAGTATCTGAATACGTAGCAGAAGAGCTTCCATTTGGGTGGTCTATCGCTTCTTTTTCACAAGCTAACATGTTTAGTGCCGAAACTATCGACCCAGGTCATTTTCCGGAGGAAGTGTTTGAGTTGTATAGTGTTCCAAACTTTGAGCTGGGAGTACCGGAAATTATCCGAGGTCAGAAAATAGGCTCATTAAAGCAGTCCATTTGTGAGAAGGATGTACTTGTTTGCAAAATCAACCCACGCATCAATAGAGTCTGGATTGCGGGACATATTACGCCGCACCGTATTCTTGCTTCATCTGAGTGGATTGTATTTAGAAACAGTTTTTTGTTTGCACCGTATCTAAAGTATTATTTCTCGTCGTCATATTTCCGCGAATTATTACTTTCAAATGTGTCGGGCGTTGGTGGTTCTCTGATGAGAGCACAGCCAGAATCAGTCAGAAAATATCCGATTTTAATTCCACCATATCAAGAGCAGGTCAGAATTTCAAAAGGTGTAGACGAACTTTTTTCCCTTCTTCACGCAATAGAGAAGAGCCTCAGTTGAGGCTCTTTTCTATTACGATAACAACTGCAAAAAGCATTCCTACTCGGTCTGCAATAAGCTTTTGCTCTCCAATCGGTGGAATTGGCACTATAAGCGATTTGACACTATCGGATTTTAGATTTTTAACTGTTGAACCGACGGCCAGTGAACTCAGTGCATTATACATAGCCGATGAGCTTAACATGTAATAGAGGAAATCTTGATAAAATACAGTTTCCACATCACCAATTACAAGCCAACCGTCGTGGATACATCCATCTGTCTTTAGAATGTATGGGCGGCCAAAGCTCATAGAGTTCGTTAGCAAAAAATCACCGCAATGCACATATCTTGTTTTGCTCAATCCATCAGGACGGATTCTCTCTTTTGTCGAGAATATATATTTGCCGCCTTGCTCCGTATCTCCGATTTTAATCCAGTTCAGTCCATTTTCGGCATCGGTGAGAAAGTCCTCGATAGGCCTCGGAGATCCCCCTCTTGCAACAGAACAAATATTTCCAAGTCGTTCGTATGTCCAACCATCCGGTATTTCGAAAGCAATTTCTGAATCAATGCATCGAATCTCTGCGCCTATCTTCTCATAATAAGAGTTATCCTCACCACGGACGATGACAGATTTCTTCTTGTCACGCTTGATTTTGCCC
>PPYE01662623.1_pt1 | contig 10012 bp, 10 predicted proteins | sample 1559881 | NCBI WGS metagenome assembly PPYE01 (sample SAMN08240022, study PRJNA423297) | Human gut metagenome, whole genome shotgun sequencing project.
TCCACGAGATGAAGCTCATCATCGACCTGATCAACAAGGGCGGCGTGGCTGCCATGAACTACTCCATCTCCGACACCGCCGAGTACGGCGAATATGTGTCCGGTCCCCGGGTGCTGCCCTACGAGGAGACCAAGAAAAACATGAAGGCCGTGCTGGCCGACATCCAGGACGGCACCTTCGCCGGCAAGTGGATCGCCGAGAATAAGAACGGCCGTACCTTCTTCAACTCCAAGCGTGCCGCGCTCAAGAAGCACCAGATGGAGATCGTGGGCGAGGAGCTGCGCAAGAACATGATCTGGGGCGGCGACACCGACCTGGACACCGCTTCCAACTAATTGCAATATAAAAAAGGTGGCCCTCCGGCTGGAGGGCCACCTTTTTTATACTCAGGATGCAAACCGCCTCATGAGCCGCTCCAGTACCCGGTGGAGCAGCACACCCAAAGCGATATTAAAGGTATAGGCAATGAGGTAGAAGCCAATGTGTCTGGGATCATGGTCCAGCCAGGGTGCCAGTAGGTCAAACTCCCGGGTGATCACCACATTGAGCAGATAGATCTCCAGGCTGCTCCCCCCCACCATACGCAGGAAGGCAGGGACCCACCGTCCGGGGTACCAGTGCAGCACTCTGCCCAGAAGCAGACAGGCAGGCATCACACCCACCACAACCGCCAGGATCAGGGGGAAGATCACCGGCTGGACCAGCCAGCCGGCCACAACTGCCAGTGCCAGAACAGCTGAAGTCACCCACACCGCCAGGTGCCGAGCATTGAGTTTTTTGCCCTCCATCACATAGGAGCCCACCAGAAAGCCCATGGCAAAATCGGGAATACGCAGCAGAAAATCCGGCAGATACAGCAGCCCGGCCCCCCAGGTTACCCGATAGAGCAGGTAGCTGATCAGATAGATGAACAGGGTCAGCCACTCTTTATGGGCGCAGCGGCGGAACAGCTTGAAATAGAACGGTGCCGCCAGATAGAACGCCAGGATGGCGGAGATATACCAGTTGAACCCCTCCGGCACATTCAGCCAGTAGGATAAGGTGGACAGATTCCAGAAGATCACATCAGGAGTGATCCGCCCGGCCGCGGCCAGGGCCACACTGTAGATCCCCACCACCAGCCAGAAGGCGGGCAGCAGCCGCCGCAGCCGTCGGCCCAGGTAGCGCCCGTAGGACTCCTGTTCCCGCCGGGCCAGGGAGCAGCAGATTCCCATGCCGGAGAGCACCAGAAAGATGTCCACCCCCGCAAAGCCCATGGACCGAAACAATTTGAAAGGCAGGAAGGCCACGTTCAGCTCATAGGCGTGGAAGAGCATGACATACAGCATGGCAATCCCCATCAGCTCTCCCCGGTAGCGGCTCAACAGCCCATAGCCGCCAACTTCCCTGCCGTTTTCGTCGATCACCTGTCCACCCCCTTTTATCGTAGTTTCATTATAGGTGGCTCCTTCTCTTCCGTCAATCCCCCCAAACACCACTATGCTCCCAGCACATTGTAGACTCCCTCCCCTCATGCTATAGTACAGGTGTATATAATCTGATGAGGAGGAAAATGCAATGAAATATCACCGACTGCTGCCTGGGGCCCTGGCTCTGGCACTCTCTGTCTCTCTGTGCGCCTGCGGCGGAGCGCCTGACAGTCCTTCCGCCGCACCGGCCCAGGCGCTGGAAGCGCTGACCACCGGCCAGACCGTCACATCGGAAACCGCTGAGCTCACCCTGAAAGGGGTGGTCATTCTGGACGCAGTGGTGGATGAAAATATCAGTCTGGATGCCAAGGATGACAGCGATTACCTGTGCGCTATCTACAACATCAAAAATACCGGCGCCACGGAGGACGATCTCATTCCGGAAACCGTACTCTCCAATAAGGTATTTTACCAGGGGAAATATGAATATACGGAATTTGATCAGGATATCGCGGGCAACGGCAACGCCTATGCCGGCCATACCCCCCTGCCGCCTTTGCGGGATTTCACCCTGTACTGCATTGTTGAGATCCCGCCGGAGGCCTCCGAGCATCCGGAAGAGCTGGTACTGACCACTACTCTGGCCGGAACCGCCTATCAGACCGCTGAAGTCCAGAACGCTGTGATATTCCAGCAAGAAGCCCTGGAGGCGGTAGGTGCGTTCACCAGCGGTATCCACGAGTTCTTCCAGACCATCAACTTCACCATCAGTTTTGATACGGAACCCTATCGGGAGGCCTATCGCACCGCTCAGGCTTCCTACGACAAGGTGAAGGATGCTCTATCTCAGCTGACGCCCCCTCCCTACTATCAGGAGGGCTATGACGCCCTAATGGAAGCCGCCGCGCAGTGGGAGGAATTCCTTACTCCGGTATGCGCTCTGCTGGATGCCTCCGATCAGGAATTTGCCCAGGCCATGTCTGATTCCGGCGACAATTTCGATGCGGAGGCCTTTGACCAGCGCATTGATCTGATCCAAACTTCCATACCTTTCCTGATGGATACCGACCTGCGGAATCTGTAACCTAACTCCTTGCGCGGCCCCCGTCTGGGGGCCGCTTTTTACAGTCCCATCACATCCATGGAGTGGCGCATATGGATGGCCATGGCGTAGCCCGCCCCCTCTCCGTCCCGCTTACGGAAAAATTCCATCAGCAGAGCGTGGTCCCGGCACGTGTCTTCAGCCAGCTGCTCCTGGTGCTCCCCCGCCGTCAGAGCGGCGGACACCGCCTGATCGATGAGAGGAAGCAACCGCACCAGAAACTCATTGTGGGCACCCCGGACAATGGCGGCGTGAAAGGCCCGGTCGGCCTGGGTTCGGTCCTCCCCCGCCCGGATGCACCGCTCTACTTCCTCTCCCCGGGCCAGGATATTTGCCAGCTCCTCCTCTGTAGCCCGCTGACAGGCCAGGGCGGCAGCCCTGGGTTCAAAAATGGAGCGCAGCTCAAACAGGTCCCGCAGTTGTCCCCGCACCCGCTCCAGGCTGGAGAAGCCGAAGTCGTCCATTTCCTCCACCGCCGCCGACACAAAGGTGCCCTTGCCCCGGCGCACCTCCAGCACCCCCTGGGCAGTCAGGGTGCGGATGGCCTCCCGCAGGGTGGCCCGGCTCACCCCCAGCTCCCCGGCCAGCTCCACCTCATTGGGCAACTTCTCCCCCGGCTTAAGTCCCTTCTCCACCACGATACGACTGTATAGCCCCTCTGCCGTCTGCTGGGCCAAACTTTTTTTCTCCATACCCTACTTCCCTTCCGGTCAGTCCTTGACAGTTCTGCCACTATCATATAGTATATAGTCAGACAATGCAAGCGTTATCATACAACGCAAGTGATACATAGAAGGAGGTCATTCCCCATGCGCAGCGACAATGTTACCAAGGGCGTGGAACGCGCCCCCAACCGCTCCCTCTTTTATGCTCTGGGCTACACCAAGGAGGAGCTGGAGCGTCCCCTCATCGGCGTGGTGTGCTCCTACAATGAGATCGTCCCCGGCCACATGAATCTGGACAAGATCGCCGAGGCGGTCAAGGCCGGTGTCCGGGCCGCCGGCGGCACCCCGGTGGAGTTCCCCGCCATCGCCGTATGCGACGGCATCGCCATGGGCCACATTGGCATGAAGTATTCCCTGGTCACCCGTGATCTGATCGCCGACTCCACCGAGGCCATGGCCATTGCCCATCAGTTCGACGGTCTGGTCATGATCCCCAACTGCGACAAGAACGTGCCCGGCCTGCTGATGGCCGCCGCCCGGGTGAACATTCCCACCATCTTCTGCTCCGGCGGTCCCATGCTGGCCGGTCGGCTCAACGACGGCCGCCGCTCCTGCCTGAGCCATATGTTTGAGGCGGTGGGCGCCTACAAGGCCGGCAAGCTGGACGAGTGCGGCGTGGAGGACTACGAGAACAACGCCTGCCCCACCTGTGGCTCCTGCTCCGGTATGTACACCGCCAACTCCATGAACTGCCTCACCGAGGCCATCGGCATGGGCCTGCGTGGCAACGGTACCATTCCCGCCGTGTGGTCCGCCCGGCTGCGGCTGGCCAAGCACGCCGGTATGCAGATCATGGAGCTGGTAAAGAAGGACATCCGTCCCCGGGACATCATGACCCCTGCCGCCTTCCACAACGCCGAAGCGGTGGATATGGCCCTGGGCTGCTCCACCAACACCATGCTCCACCTGCCCGCCATCGCCCATGAGTGCGGCATCGAACTGGATCTGGACATGAGCAACGAGATCTCTTCCAAGACCCCCAACCTGTGCCACCTGGCTCCTGCCGGCGACACCTATATGGAGGATCTGGAGGGGGCCGGCGGCGTGTACGCCGTTATGAAGGAGCTGACCAAGAAAGGCCTGCTGGACACCAGCGTCATGACCTGCACCGGCAAGACTCTGGAGGAGAATCTGGAGGGCGTCACCAACCGCAATCCGGAGCTCATCCGCCCCATCGAGAACCCCTACTCCCCCGACGGCGGCATTGCCGTGCTCAAGGGCAATCTGGCCCCTGAGGGCTGCGTGGTGAAGCGCTCCGCCGTGGCTCCTGAGATGATGGCCCACACCGGCCCCGCCCGTGTCTTTGACAGCGAGGAGGAGGCTATTTCCGCCATCTACGCCGGCAAGATTGTCCCCGGCGACGTGGTGGTCATCCGCTACGAGGGTCCCAAGGGCGGTCCCGGTATGCGCGAGATGCTCAACCCCACCTCCGCTATCGTGGGTATGGGTCTGGGCGAAAGCGTGGCTCTCATCACCGATGGCCGGTTCTCCGGAGCCACCCGAGGCGCCGCTATCGGCCACGTCTGCCCCGAGGCTGCTCAGGGCGGCCCCATCGCCCTGGTAGAGGAGGGCGACATCATCTCCATCGATATCCCCTCCTGCAAGATCGAGCTGCAGGTGGACGAGGCTACCCTGGCCCAGCGGAAAGCCAAGTGGGTGTGCCCCGAGCCCAAGGTCAAAACGGGATATCTGGCCCGGTACGCCAAGCTGGTCACCTCCGCCTCCCGGGGCGCGGTGCTGGAGTAAGCCCCTATTTCCCTTTCAAGATGCAAAACATGGCCGCCCTGACGGGCGGCCATGTTTATTTTGTATTAAGTTGTCAGCCGCAGCACCCGCACCGCTCACAGGCGGAAGGAGTGGTGGCACAGCCGCCCTGTGCGGTCTCCCGCAGCTCGGCGGGCAGGTAGCGACCCACCCGGTACATGGCGGCAAGCATCTCATCAAAGGGGATCAGCTGCTGAATTCCGCTCAGCGCAATTTCGGCGGCAACCAGCGCATTTGCCACACCGGCAGCATTGCGGTTCTGGCAGGGGTACTCCACCAGACCGCCCACCGGGTCACACACCAGGCCCAGCATATTCATCAGCACAGTGGACGCCGCGCTGAGACACTGCTCCGGCTCACCGCCCATCAGCTCCACGGCAGCAGAGGCAGCCATGGCAGCGGCAATGCCCACCTCCGCCTGGCAGCCGCCCACCGCACCGGCCACGGTAGCATTCCGCATGGCCAGGTATCCGATGGCGCCGGCGTTGAACAGCCCTTCTATGATCCGGGCGTCCGAGATGTGGTAGGTATCCTGAAGGGCCAGCAGAAGGCCGGGCACCACGCCGGAGGAACCAGCGGTAGGGGCGGCCACGATCAGGCCCATGGAGGCGTTGACCTCCAGCACGGCCATAGCGTAGGTAATGGCCTTCTGAAGCACAGGTCCGCAGATATCCTTCTTCTTGGCGGCGTGGGCGGCCAGATGCTTGGCCTCGCCGCCGATGAGTCCGCCCATGGAGCGGACAGGGCTGGTCAGCGGAATAGTGGCTGACTCCCGCATGATCTCCAATGCCCGTTTCATGCGCCGGGTGACCGTATCCACCGTGGTCTCCCCCAGGATGCACTCCCGGCGACGCATGATCTCAGAGATGGAACACCCTTCCTGCCGGCACAGGGCCAGCAGCTCATTGGCATTTTTAAAGTCCATGTTCCTACCTCCTTACGACTGGACGATCATAACGTCCTGGATATAGGGATTGGCCCGCAGTTCCTCATCGATGCCTTCGGGCAGAGTACCGTCCGACTCGATGATGCTGTAAGCGGTATCTCCCTTGCCCTCCCGGAACAGACGCATAAAGGCGATGTTCACGTTGCGGTCACTGAGCACCTTGGTCAGGTGGGCCACCACGCCGGGCTTGTCCTGCTGGATCACCACCACCGAGGCGTACTCGCCGCTGAAGTCCACACGAACGCCGTTGATGCGCACGATGTGCATCTTGCCGCCTCCCAGGGACTCGCCCCGGACGGTCATAACCTGCCCGGCAGCGTTCTCCATGCGGATGTCCACGGTGTTGGGGTGGATGTCGGTCTCCACCTCATTGGGAGTAAAAGAGAAGGCAAGGCCCCGCTCGTTGGCAATGCGGAAGGAGTCCCGAATGCACAGATCATCGGTGGAGAAACCCATGATACCGCCCAGCAGGGCCCGGTCCGTGCCGTGACCGTGATAGGTCTTGGCAAAGGAACCGTAGAGGGTAAAGTCCACCTTCTTCAGAGGCTGCGCCAGCAGCTTGTGAGCCACGTTGGCAATAAGCACCGCACCGGCAGTGTGGGAGCTGGACGGACCAATCATATTGGGTCCCAATACGTCGAATACGCTGATGAACGACATAGAATCACTCCTCCGAGGCGGCAGGCGCCTTCAGAATGAATTTCTGGTAGATGGCATTGACAATGGTACCGATGGCGTTGTCACCGGATACGTTACAGGCGGTGCCAAAGGAATCCTGGGTAATATAGAGGGCCACCATGATGGCACAGATGGGGCCGTTCACATCGCCGGCCTCGGTACCGAACACCATGTACAGGAAGGGCAGCGCGGTCATGATGGAGCCGCCGGGGGCGCCGGGAGAAGCCACCATGGCAATGCCCAGAGTCATGATGAAGGGCACCACAGTGCCCAGGCTGATGGGCAGCTGGTACATCAGGCAGACGGCGGTGGCACAGGCGGTGATGGTGATCATGGAACCGGCCATGTGGATGTTGGCGCACAGCGGCACCACAAAATTGCGGATCTCCTCCAGAATGCCGTCCTTCTTGGCGCACTCCAGGTTGACGGGGATGGTGGCAGCGGAGGACTGAGTGCCGATGGCGGTGGCATAGCCGGGGATCTGGTTCCGGATCAGAGCAAAGGGGTTCTTTTTGGCCACCATACCGGCCACCAGGAACTGAATCACAATATAGATGAGGTGCATGGCGATGACCACCAGGAACACCTTCCACAGGATGCCCAGAATGGCGAACGTCTTTCCGGAGGCAGTCATGTTGGTAAAGGTGCCGCAGATGTAGAGGGGCAGCAGGGGGATGATGACCACATGGAGCACCTTATCAATAATGGCGGAGAAGTCCTCCATACCGTGATAGAGGCTGTCACCAATCTCCTTGCCCCGCATATTGGACAGACACAGCCCCAGCACAAAGGCCAGGGTAACAGCGGACAGGGTATCCAGCAGCGGAGGAATGGACAGAGAAAAATAGCTTTCCAGAGAAACATCCGCCGTCTGGGCAATCTGGTCCAGGGCGCCCTCACTCATGAAGGAGGGGAAAAGGTTGGAGGAAACCAGATAGGAGGCGGAACCCGCCACCAGCGTAGACACATAGGACAGGGCCACTGTAATGAGCAGAAGCTTACCGGCGCCGCTGCGCAGGTTGGCAATGCCCATGGTCACATAGGCCACAATCATCAGCGGGATGATGAAGGACAGGAATGTGCTGAAAATCGAGGAGCAGGTCACAATCACACGGTTGAACCACTCCGGCATATAGGAGCCAAACAAGATACCAAGGATAATTGCAATGATGAGCTTCGGGATCAGGCCGATTTTAATCTTTTTCTTTGCCATATAAGTTCCTCCCTTAACTTTCTCTATTTTGTCCATTTCCCTATTGACTTTTGGAGGGCCTTAGTATAACATTGCACAATAATTAAATCAAATAAATCTAATTTATCATATAATTGAATTTTCTTAATATCAAACTCACCGGTATGGCAGGAGGCTTGCATTATGGAGCTGCGTCAGCTGACCACATTCATCCGGGTGGCCCAATTTCAAAGTTTCTCCAAAGCGGCGGCCAGTTTGGGATATTCCCAGTCCGCCGTCACGGTACAAATCCGCCTTCTGGAGGAGGAACTGCGGGTCCGGCTCTTTGACCGTATGGGAAAGCGGGTGTGTCTCACCGGACAGGGGCGGATCTTTCTGGACAGCGCCATCAGCATCATTCAGGATGTATCCAAAGCCAAGCTGGCTCTGGCCGGTGAGGATGAAACCCTGCGGGGCCAGCTCCATATCGGGACACTGGAATCCCTCTGCTACGCCCGACTGCCCGGTATCATCCGGAATTTCCGGATACGGCATCCCCAGGTGAGCATCCAGATCACCACGGGTACGCCGGAGGAGATCATCACCAAAATGGAGCGGGGTGAGTTGGATATCATCTACATTCTGGATGAACCGCTCTACAACAACAGCTGGTGCAAAATGCTGGAGCTACAGGAGGAGGTAGTGGTGGTCGCCTCCGCTTCGCTGGGGGCGGCACTAAGCGGTCGCTCCCACAAGCTGGTGGACCTGCTGGACAAGCCCTTTTACCTGACGGAGCGGGACGCCAACTACCGTCGGCTGCTGGACCAGCGACTGGCCGCCTTTGGCCAGGCCATTACTCCTGCATTGGAGAGCAGCTACGCCTCCTTCCTGCTGCGAGTTCTGGAGGAGACGGAAGGGCTGTCCTTCCTGCCCCGTTTTCTGGTGGAAGAACCGGTGCGCCAAGGAAAGTTGGCCATTGTGGATGTCAGCGACCTCAAGGCGGTGATGTACGGCCAGATCTTCTATCACCGGGAAAAATGGGCCACCCGGGAGATGGAGGAGTTTGTCCGCTTCTGTACCCCGCCTGGAGAGGACCGTCCCTCCGTCCTGTTGTCCCCGTAAAAAACAAAACAGCCGCCCCGTGAGCCTGCTTCCACAGAAGCGGTTCACGGGGCGGCTGTTTACGCGATCATGCGCTATGCTTTTTCCGTCTGGCTGAGAATTGCCGCAGCTTCTTCCTCTGTCAGCTTGCCTGCCTCTGCCAGGGCCTGTATACGCTGCTCATCCCACAGTCTGGGATAATATTTCTTGGCCAACTCGTACACGTTCACAGTTCCACCCCCGTCATAATGGCCAGAAAGTCCACATCCGCCCGCAGCTGCTCCAATTCCGTAGGTTCAGGCTCCGGTGTGGGTTCCGGTTCCGGCACCTGGCCGGGGGTCAGCCCCACCAGAATGCCGTCCTGAATGTCCAGTTCGCAGTAGCCGCAGCAGTCCCACGCCGCCTGTTCCAGCTGGGGCGGCACCGCAACCCACCCCTCCAGCCAGCACTCCGTTCGGTGGCTTTGGCTCTGTAAACCATGACCGCCGTCCGCTCTGGCCTCGATCTCAATGATAGTCAGCATCCAAATCCCTCCTCATCCATGTTAGTAAGTGATACAACAACTTGCGCAGCCAAGCCCGTTTTCCCTTCCGCCCCTCCCCCTGCTCCCTCAGCCAGGCCAGCAGCCTGCCGCTGCTCCATCCATCCGTCCCGAGGGACAGATCAGGCGCACCCGCCTCTACAATCCGTATCTGTCCGCCCCGCACCAGACGAAGCAGCCGCTGTGCCAGCGATATCGGCTTGTGATCGGCAGACGGAACACCTCGCTTTTGATAAGTACGCTTCTCCCGGGTCTCCTCCGGAGGCAGGTCATTGAAGTGGGCCATCAGCCGCTCCTCCAGTCTCTCCAGTCCCCGCACCTCCACCTGTTCTCCCAGAGCCAGACTTTCCAGCCTCTTTAGTCCGCACCGGATGGACCGCAGTACCGACGCATGGTCCACCCCCAGCAAAGTTCCGATCTCCCGCAGGGAGAGCCACTCGCCATAATAGAGATACAAATAGGTCTGCTGCCGGAGGGTGAGCCGATCCAACACCGCTTTCAGTACTTCCGGCTCCCCCAGGTCCACTACCAGAGGGCCTCCCTCCTGGCAGTCCATTAGTCGATAGAGGAACCTG
>PPYE01454932.1_pt1 | contig 10009 bp, 9 predicted proteins | sample 1559881 | NCBI WGS metagenome assembly PPYE01 (sample SAMN08240022, study PRJNA423297) | Human gut metagenome, whole genome shotgun sequencing project.
CAACCTGGACTTCAACTACTTTTTTCCGGGTATCCCTGTACCATTTCTGAAAGATGTTATAAGGAACTTTGTTCTTAACGCAAAACGATTGGAGAGATTCTCCATGAGGCAAAGCCTCGGTCTGGTATTGAAAGTAAAACCTTTCAAGATCTTCACTGCTATACATAAATTCTAAAATTTTTGTTCGCAGAGAAGATAGAGGTTTCAATTATGAGCCAATTTTTGACTGCTTACATTCAATCAATTCATAATCCACTGTTGACTTTCACGATCAAATAATTTTATAACTTTTGCTGGCTGACCTACTGCTATTGAATTTGGAGGAATACTTTTTGTGACGGTCGAGTTTGCACCTATTACACTACCATCTCCAATTATTACACCAGGCATAATCACTACCCCTTCACCTATCCAAACGTTGTTCCCTATAGAAATAGGAGCTATCTTATAATCACGCTTTATAGGTGGTATATCAGGACTTGACTGAGCCCCCCCTCCATAGAATCCATGAGAGTTATCTGCAATATAAATATGGCTAGCCATCAATACGTTATCGCCAATACTAACACTAGACATTACAGATATATGCACATAATCATTTATCTGTACATCATTCCCGAAAAATAGTTTTTTTTCTTTTGTAGAAAACACTTCTAATCGACACCCCTTACCTGTTGTAAGTCTAGAGCCAAAATCAATAAATCTTTTCCCTCTAATTTCAATAGGGAAACGAATTATACGAGCTTTACTCGAAATAAATTTGGTTCGTATCACGAATATTGCTAATCGCAAGTATCCCCAAAAAGAATAAGAATTCTTAATCATTATCAACTAATAATTTATCAAACAGCATTTTCCAGCTAGTAACATGGGGTAACTCTATATTTACCAATGGAACAGAAGAAAAATTAAACAAATCACCATTTATAACCTCACTCATCCTGTCCGCTAACATTTTTGGAGTATCAGGATTAAAAAAAGCCACATACTTTGCACCCGCAGCTGTTTCATGCGCATACGGCAAATCAGCTATCAACATCGGTTTATCAAAAGCCATAAATTCTGATATAGGTAATCCCCATGTTTCCAATTTGGAAGGAAATATCAAGCAATCTATCTTATTGTATTTCTCATACACCTCTTCATAAGACAATAGTCCACCAAACGTGATAGTTTTTAAAGAAGAATATTGTTTATATAATAGTTTGGCATATCTGTTTTCATTACCTTTTAGAGTCAGCAATACATTATATTTAGCATTATCTTTCTTTTCCAAAATCTCACATGCCTTACATATCACTTCGATGTTTTTGAATGAACGGGGATAGCAAGGAAAGAAAAATTTACAAATACTAGTTGCTTCCTCTTTTTCCTTATGTTTTATTTGTACATTCGCACTTCTCGGTACAGCTACTATGATTTTCTTTTTATCTAAAGAATACATATTTGAGAAAGCCTCCCTCAACCAATTCTGTTGAACTACAATAAAATCATTCTTATGGATATTTATTTGATATAAATAACGATAGAATAAAGAAAAAAAGAATTCTTTATAATTACACCATAAGTCAGACATTTTAGGAACATAAAATGGAGTTGGATTATGACAATACACAACTCTTTTTGCTGCCTTTACATTAGGAGAAGTGTCATGTAGGGAAAACCATAAATATGGCTTTATTTTCCTAGAAATTTTTTTTAAATAAAAAAACTCAAAGAAGATGCGATATATCCAATTATTTTTTGCCCAAGGCACCTCAATATATGTAATATTGGAGAATGAACACAATTCCTTTTTATGGACTAAAGCCAGTACTTCTACATCATTATATGCAGAATAATCATTTAAAGCTTTCAAGCAACTACGAAGAATTGTCAATGGACCACCTTCTACTAAATTTACAGCAGATATAACTATCTTAGTTTTCATACCTCAAACACATCTTTAATAAATAATTTATCCCAATCCAAGCTTAAATCAACAGAAATAAATTATATACAACTGTTAATTAGGGAAGCACATATAACTTTTTCATCATAAATTTTTAAATAAGAAGATAAATCTATTTTAGGTTGGCAATAAGCCTGTTCCAATAACTTAGCAAATTCATCACTATCAGTAAAGCTATTGCTTATATAAGCATTGGGAAGGTTATTTAAAATCTCCTTTGCACCCTCTGTAGGAGTCGCTACCACAGGAACGCCTAAACATATTGCCTCCAATAAGACAGTAGGGAAAGCCTCAGAAAAAGAAGGAAGGACTAAAGATTTCGCATTCCTCAAGACAGGCAAAGGGTTATTAGTAGCCCCTGTAAAAATAATGCGCTTTTTTTTTGATAACTTTATTGCATATTTTTGTAGAGACATCATATCAACACCATCCCCAACAATTACTAAATAACATTCATTCAATCTTGCTTTCTCATATGCATCTAATAACATATATATATTTTTCACAGCACCCAATCTACCAATAAAAACTATATAATTATCAGGCAAATTAAACTCACATTTTTTTTTTGATTTTACATTAATTTCTTTTACATTAATAGGATTAGGAACTTTAATGATTTTAGTAGGTTTTTGTTTTAAATCATATATCAAATACTTATATATACCATCAGATACAGCTATTATTTTATGTGAATATGGATAAATTATTCTTGTCCATATTTTTGAAAATTTTGCCCATAATCCCAAATGTTCAATTTCGATATTAAAATAATTATGTTGAGAAATTACAATTTTTGGCCTATGACTCAAATGCAGTGAAGCTAAAACTAGAACCATATTAGGATAGTCACCTCCAGTTATTATACAATCAAGCCTGTTCTGTTTCAAGTACTTTCTTAAATAATAAAAAGAATTAGCCAGTCTTACATTACCTAAATTATATACGTTTACTTTAGAAGACAATTCTTTCAACAGAATTCCTTCTTTTTTACACAAAACAAATTCCACATCATAAAATTCACTCAGTGAATTTGCATAAGTGATAAAAACACGCTCAATCCCTCCAACATTTAAAGTAGGCAAAAAGAAAGCTATTTTTAAAATCCTGTTCTTCATAAAGGTCTATATCCTAATTTTAGCCATTCTATAAGATGTCCTTCTTCATCTATATTTTTAGATACCCATTTATCCGTATAATGAAAATCTATCAATTGCACTGATGAAGATGTAAATAAAACATCAATTCGACTAAATTTCAAGAAGAAACGTATTTGCCAAAAAGAAAACAATATGTTTATTATTGTAAATACTACTACTATTCGTAAAAGTCTTTGCATTCTAAACGAATTATTCATGAAACATAGTGATGACAATATCAAAAATACCTTCAAAACATCGAGTAAACGAGCATGCAATATAGGTACCGAAGAACTCATAATAATAACAATAATGAATATATTCACAAACCGTTTAATTTTCAATGGTTGTGGGTTTAATTTATAGAATACATAATATTGATATAAAGTTATATAGTAAACAATATTAAAGAAATATTTTGCAATTAACTGTCTTACAGTAAATTGAGAACTCAAATTTTCTGATTGACTTCCGGAAATATACTCTTCGAGATGAACCAACAAAGATTCCGAAAAAGGAAGAGAGCGTAAAAGAGTTACCCCCAATGATGATGACTCTATAAAAATCAAGAGAAAGCAAAGATAGCAAAATACATTAGATGAAAAATTAAATATCTTATATCTACTAGCTATTGCAATAAAAATAAAAGGCATATAACTGACATGAATAAAGACTGCAAATATTATAAAGAAAAGTCCTTTCTTTCTATTTTTCATTAGAAACCAATAAATTCCATAAACTAAGACAACTTGGGCAAATCCCATTCGAAAGAGATAAATTGAAAAGGTTAAAGGAACAAGTAATATAAGAGAATAAACTCTAGTCCGCCTAGTCATATCCTTATTTGACAATGTTATATCATGGTACAAATCCAATAACAGATAGTAAGAACATGCCACAAACAGAAATCGAGTCGATTCTGGATATGCACCCAATTTACCCAATATCCATGAAAGTAGCGGCAAGAAATAATCAAATTTCAATGCCATAAAAATCCAGAAATATTCCCAATCTAGTTCTTTATATAAATTAAAGTCTTCAGCATATCTATACATATCTCCTGCCGGTGGATATAACATCCCTATGTACCCCATAAGAATAGCACCTAACAAATAAGCCCATCTTTCCCTTTTTAAAATACCTTTCAGAATGAACGGAAATGACAATATAGGATATATTATGAATATCAATATACCCAAGGTTTTATATTGATTATTCCTCCTATCAGATAAAATCAAAGAATGTATCATGAAATTCTCTCTAAATGATTTGGAACACGCATCTTTATTACTCTTTGATAACAAGATGAACTACAAAATTTCAAAATCCACTTCAACAAGGATTTAATCTTTAAATTCACGCTGTAAATCATATATATAAATTTCCATCCTACCGTTTTATCCTTACCATAAATCCTTCCTCGTTCCCTAAATATTTCTAAGGCACACTCTGATGAAGAAAGTCCATATATAGCATCAAAATTAGTAAAAACAAAAGGAAGATATAAGAATTTGCCATGCTCATAATAGACATCACGTAGAAGTTTAAAATCTGCTGAAATCCTATATGATACATCAAATAAATGACTAACAAATACAGATCTAGCTATAAACGTCGAAGGATGAAATAAAGGAAAGTCATTTTCAAAATGTGACAAATCTTGAGCTTTTGCATAATACACCCCATCACTACGACGAATAATCATATCACCATAAATTACATCCACCCTTTTATACCAATCTTTAAATATTTTTTCTATGACATATTCATTCTCAAACCAATCCCCAGCATTAAGAAACTGAATAAAATCACCTGTAGCCTTAAGCCCACCTTTATTCATCGCATCATAAATCCCCTTATCTGGTTCACTCACCCAATAAGCGATTTTATTCGCATATTTCTTGATAATGTCCACTGTTCCATCTGTACTTCCTCCATCAATAATAATATATTCAACATTCGGATAAGTCTGATTAATAACGGAAAGGATAGTCTGTTCAATAGTTAAAACAGCGTTATATGACACTGTCACAATTGAAATCAAAGTATCTGTTTCTTTAAATAAATTCATCTATATCTCATTTTATCATATTCCATTTTCTCATATGCTGCTCTGTCACTATTTTATATGAAAACTTATTTGAAACAGAGTCAATCATATTCTTCTTTATTGCTTCATCCTCAGAATGACTTAATGCCCAAAGAATTCCATCTTTCAAATCTTCAATATCTTTTTCTCTTGCTAGATATCCAGTTTTCTCATGTTCTATAATATCAGGGATTCCTCCCAAATCGAACCCCACAGGAATGGTACCACACGCTTGCGCTTCTATTATGGTTTGTCCAAATGATTCAGCCAAAGAAGATGTTACATAAACATCAACTGCATTATATAACAATGTCAAAGAGTACTCATCAGATATTTTCCCCATAGAATAAGACGCAAATGGAGAAGAAGAAATTTCGTCAGGACAAAGAAAGTTTCCAAGCACCACTATTGCCATGTTTAACCCAGACATTCTACCTAGTGCTTTCTTTAAAAGAGGCCATCCTTTATATGGATTTTGTGTTCCTGAATCTGCTGCAAATAAAATTAGTTGAGTATTTAAAGGAAGCTGTAATAATTGACGGGCTACGATTTTATCTATCGGACTAAATCTAACAGTATTAAGCAAATTTGGAATAATCATCCTATCAACATGATGGAATAAAGCACTTTTTCCTACGCAATCATCCATCCAATGACTTGGAGATATAAGATGAAGATTACTATAATTCTTCAATCTTTCTTTATTCTTAAATACATATTTACATATCCATTTCACACTAGTTCTATTTATAGTAGGGCACTCATTGCATAACGAGTAATATTTTTGACAAGAAAAGGCATAGTGACAACCACCTGTCAACAGCCACATATCATGAAGGAAAATAAAAGTCGGTTTCCCTAACTTAAGTATGCTTTCTATTTCTTTAACAGTTAAAAAACCGCCATTAATCCAATGGATATATATGATGTCAGCCTCTTGTACAAGAGGCAAGTTGTGAATTCGACAGCTCCAATATCTACCCATAGAAAATGTCACAACATTATGCAACATTTTTTCTTTTATTAAAGTACGCAAAGGGATTAACGGTTTATAGAATAACTTTTCCCATATACTACAAAAAGAAGAAAAACGTTCGACTGTAGGATTCAAAGTTATTTTATTATATACCAACATTTTTGAATCTACTCCTTCATTTTGTAAAGCTTCATTAAGACGATATGCAGCTATTGCCGCTCCACCTTGACGATCGGATGTAGATATATGTAAAACTTTCATCTTGTAATTGATTTATTAATATCACAAATACTTATTATTGTTTTACAATACTCTTCAGATATGAATAGAAGTTCTGTCCCAACAAAAATTTTAATCCCCTTTTTATAACTTCCCCCTTTTTGTCGTTTCTATAAATTTTTTCTATCATTATTCTATTAAATCTTTTTGTAAACACACCTTTATGTTTTGGAGCAAAAGGATAATGTCGTTCTCCAAAAAATCCCTCAACTAACTTCAAGACACTCGCATTAGTATGCACGCCATACGCTCCTATATTCATAACAAGATTAACAATAGGGTAAACGCCATACGAATCATTTTTAAAGGAGTTCAAATCAAATATATAGTCCCAACAATGAGTACGTTTCACGAAATCATCCACTCTCATAAAATATTGTTCCATAATAATAGACTCTTTTTCCCCTCTATAATATCGATTGATATAGCCCTTTTCAATAACCTCTTCACAGGTTATATTAAAATCCAAAGTTTTCCATCTATCCTTCCAAGTAGCAAAGCCATAAAAACAAAATAGATTACAGTATATATGGTCATTTTCTTTCTCTGGAACATAATTTTTTAAATAATTTGCTCCGGAAATAAATCCTATGCTCTTATCCTCTTTATATTTATCAAGGAAGAAATCACAATACTCAAAAAATGCAACGGACGGCACACAGTCATCTTCAAGTATTATTGCCTGTTCTTCATTATCAAATACCCAGTCCATTGCACCACGAACCGAAGTATAAACATCCACATACTCTTCACGGAAAAAAGTGTGAAGTTCACAATCCCAATCCACTTCTTTCACCCATGAACGAATTTCTTCATTATTCCTTACTTCATCAGGACGGTCAACACGCGCCTTATTAGAATAAAAGTAAAGTTTCTTAGGCTTTGCCTTCTTTATCTGGTCAAAAACCTGACGGGCATATTGAGGCCGTGCAAATGTCTCAAAAAGAACTGCTGTATCCATTATTATATCAATATTATTTTATTCTTATTCTTTGTTTGACCATACGGCATACATCCAGAAGTAAAGGCTCTTTAGCAAAGCCTAAAACTGTGGCATAAACCGCACCTCCCACCAATGGCATTACAAACAGATTTAAGGTATGAGAAAACTTCCACAAAGACACTCCCCATAGACAGGTCCCCATAATGGCTACGGCAAACAGACACAGGGCGGTATGGCGAGTGAATATAGAAATAATTGAAAAACGGCGTATGATAAACAGATAGGCTATCATAACAGAAAATTCTGCCAACAAAGTTCCTATTGCCGCCCCGTCCTGAGCCCAATGTGGTATAAGCATGAAATTTATAGCAACATTGGTCAAAGCACCCACTATGCCTGTGATAATAGTTATATTTTCCTTACCCAGAGAAAATATGGATTGTACCAACACATACGAGATGCTGATAAAAAGAATGATAGGAGCCGTTATCTGCATGGTTGAAATGGAGGGTACATATCCTTCACCACAAAAAAGATAGACTAAAGTGGGGGCCATTATAACAAGCCCCATACTCATTGGTGCCGCTATCGTTATCACATAATCCAATGCTTTCCTTAATAGCCGCTCAAATTCCTCACGTTCATTCTCCACCACCAAATTGGACAGACGTGGCAAAAGGACAACGCATAAAGAAGAAGTGATGCCCATTAGCATTTTAGTCAATTTAATGGCACCGGTATAATAGCCTACAGCCTCATTCCCTTTAAGAAATCCTAACATGACTGTATCCAGTTGGAGATAAATGCTGGCCACAACATTCAAAAGGAATATCCGCAAGGCAGGAATCAGATGCCGCATAGGATGAAGTTCTTTTAATTCCAATAGATGGAACTTTATATACTTTCTTAACCGGAATGCATTAAAGATATTACCTCCAACGACTCCTACCACTGAATACACACCATAATAAAGTAAATCCGACCGGTCTTTCACCAAAACAAAAAAGCAATGCCACCGACAACATCTTAACAATCAAACCTCTTATTGTAATATACTTAAAGTCCTCCATCCCTTGATAAAACCATTCACATCCAATAGCAATAAAAAAGAGATTCATGCTTAAAATCAGAAAAAGAGGAAGATTGACTTGAACTTGCGCTACGGTAAGCGCTACAACACCTACTACAATATATCCCAACAGAGTAAGAAAGGTATGTAATAGAAGTATTTCCACTGCCACTTGATTCATCTCTTTCACATTGCTCTTCACCCTAGCTATTTCCCGAATGGCATAAGTCGGTATTCCTAACCCTGCAAACATGGATATATAATTAATGATGGAAAGATAGAAATTTACCTGTCCTATCCCGTCTGCCATCAAGATACGGGCAACATACGGAAATGTTACAATCGGAAATAACAGCCCTGAAATAGTATTCAGCAAACTATAAAAATAGTTTTGTTTTACAGACATAGATGAAACAAGACTTTCACTAAATTCTTAAGAAAGAGCTAATATACGGTATCTGATATACCCAATAAGATATGAAGAACCATAACAACAATAAACCGGCCCAAGCAAGAAAGGAAAAATCTGTATGTACGAACAGATCTGTTTTCATATACAATAATGAAAGAATCGGATAATGAATGGTATAAACTAAAATACTACAAGATGAAAGATTAACAATAGTCCTCCCTATATAACCGCTAAAAACTATCGACCTTAAGCTCAAGAAAAAAGACAAAGAAGCCAATACACAGATAATTGAATTTTGAAAATATTCTATCGCACCAACATTGCGATATAATAAATAACAAATTAACGCAGCACATAAAATATAAATTATATAGCACAAGACCGCTTTACCCCCCCCTATTACATTTTTTAACATATTATTATCTGTAAGATATAACCTCAAACAAACACCTAATAGAAAATACATCAGATGGGAATACAAACGAAAAGATTGCGGTATATACACATTTTCAAATATAAAAGAATAAACGTAATTTGTATAAATATCGCAAGTGTATATTATAAACTGCAGCACTGACAGGAAAAGCAATAAACCGTATAATCTAGTTCTTATTGATATGATATATTTCTTTAAAAATGGCATTAGGGCATATATAAAAATGAGACTTCCCAAAAACCAAAATACAGGGAACACTCCACCTTGAAAAAACAGACTACTACAAGCTTGTTTAAACGGCATTAATATAGAGATATCACCTCTAACAAGTTTAGGAATATCAAAAATGAAAGTAAATACACATACGATCTTGACAATATTAAAAATCTTCCTATAATAATACTTCATTCCACCATCCTTAGGGGCCAATAAAAAGCCGTTTACCATAAAAAACAATGGAACTGCAATCCCCGACATATAAAATAAAAGATAGGATAAATGAAAATCTGAAGACTCAGACATAAACATCCCTATTGTGTGAAGAGTACATACAAAAATGCAGGCCACTAATTTTATGGCATCCAATGAAATATCTCTATCCATTTTCTTAGTATGCTTATTTACATTTCAACTTTCAATCCACTCATCAAACTCTGATCACTCCACAGATATCCCCATTTTCCAAATCTCCCAATCGTTTCAATACCAAGGGAAA
>PPYE01629152.1_pt1 | contig 10008 bp, 8 predicted proteins | sample 1559881 | NCBI WGS metagenome assembly PPYE01 (sample SAMN08240022, study PRJNA423297) | Human gut metagenome, whole genome shotgun sequencing project.
CATCTGCATACTGTATATATAGAGATTTTTGTCTCCATCGGTAAAGTAGAAATAAGGATTCTTTTCAAAGTTGGAGGACATCTTGATGACACTTTGCGAGGTCAATAAGGAGCCGCCACTAAATCCGTATTGTTCTGTACCGGTTATCAGGTGAGAATTATTATCCATTCCTTTGACGGCAAACTCATGCAAATTATAATTCCCGGTGCCCTGCACGTCGATCAACGATACATAGTTTGCCCAGAAAGTCACTCCGCCGTTGGAGGCTACATCTATCTTTTCGTAAGCACCGATTGCCAGACAGCGGGTTCCCGCTCCCATGTCGTTCACCCGCAACACACCGGAAGGCACTTCCAAATCCTGATCGTATGTTTCGAAGTAGACAATGGCGGGGGTATAAGCTGTTCCCCACTGCGTATAGTCCGTGATACCGATAAAACGGGCGTTCTGCTCATCATACAAGATACAGCGTTCTTCATCGGCACACCAATAAGTAACGTTATGAAACGGTGCGAAACAGGTAATGCGACTGCCTCCCTCAAACTCATACGGCATGGCACTATACTTTCCATAATATGGAATTTCTTTATTGTCACTGCCTACGGCACGGATATACACGTCTCCCTGTTCGGAACAAATCACGTAATATTCTTTTTTGAACGCGAAGTTCATCATCCGCAAATCTTCCGGCTCTTTACGGTTCTCGAATTCGTCGGCAAGCCACATATCCTTTTGCAACGAATTGCCATCCAGCGTGACACTTCCACTGCCCTGATTAATCAGGATTTTCGGTAAACCTGATACGTAGGAACCGGAGATGGAGCCTAATACATAATAGTAATAGATTCCGCGCGGGTCTGTGCCCAAGCCGTCTTCGATGGTGCTTTCTACATCGTGCGTAGCCCGGAGGCTGGGATTGATGAAAGATAGGGAGGATTTTCCGTCTCCTTTGTCGGAAAGAATCATCCATCCCCAGTCGAAACTGTTCTTTCCCGTCAGGGTATATTTATTGCTGATATAAGTTTCATTCGTTTCTTTATTGATGACTTTCAGTATCAGTTCGTACGTTCCGCCTTTCTCGAACTGGTATTTCAGATGATAACCAGTGTAAATCAGTTCACGGTTCAGATACCATTGAACGGTAAATAGTTCATCTACATTGCCGATGTCCGTTGAGAAATTGATGGGAGCATCCATCTCGAAAAGGGTTCCTACCATAAATGTGTAATCCGACGAAGCGGAATTCACAAAGGAGACTTTGGCAGAGTCGGTATAGTCATAGTTTCCCAAATCGTCATAGCAGCCGGTTATCACGAGAAGCTGCAGGATTGAAATGAATAATATTGTTTTTCGCTTCATAGTTTATTGTCAGTTATCGAGAATTGTTTCATACAGGGGTGTCACTCCGTCTGCATCATAATACTGGTAATTACCTTGCTGCCACTGGTTTTTCCACCAGGTCTTGAAGTCGGCTATCAGGTTGATAAACTCAAGACCGGTGTATTTATCCAATGATTCGAGTATCTCGCCATCCATGAAAATGATAAAAACGCGGTATTTCATATCCGAGTATACTCCCAGATTGGCCGCTGAACTCTGGCTCCACCACACAGGGCAGGAAATCCGGTCGGTCACTTGAATCGTGACGTATTGATATTCTGCCGGGCCTACCAGACAGTTTTCCACTGCATCCAGCGAAAGGGTAAGTGTATATTCTGTGTTGAGCAGTGCTTCATTACGATAGACGGTGACTTCGTAGGTGTCTTCTGCCAGTCCTTTATGGAAGATGCCGGAAGTCAAAGGGGCATAATCGATGCCGGAACGGGCGGTGCTCTTCTCTCCCACTGCGGAAATATCACAGGATCCGTAGCAAAATTGAATGTTATTTTCTGGGGAGACTTATCGTTCATGTAAGTAAAATAGACGTAGTTGTCTCCATGATAAACTTCCAGTTGCTCTTCGCTGCAGGAGGCGAAAACAAGCAGCAGGCAGAAGGTGGTATATGTCAATATTCGTTTCATATTATCCGGGGATTAGTTCGTTGTTTCACTTGCAGGCAATGGAAGTACATAGGAACCGGCCATGTTGATTTCTCCTTCCTCGTCAGAGTCGGGTACGGTGGAGAGGTTCATCCGTTTGTAGGTGTAAAAGGTGCCGCCTTCACCTATCATTTCTTTTCGTATATCGAGCAGTATCTCGGCATCCAGTTGTTCACGGGTACTGACTGTCAGACTAAGGGTACGCTCGGCTCCACGGGCTTTCCTGACTGTTTCGAGGTAGTTGATGCCGTCGGTTATTTTGCCATTATAGCTGCTTATTTCCGCCAGGATATGGCAGATTTCGCTAAACCGGATCACGGGAATCATCGGATTCTCCATCGCTTCTACCACCGATTCTACCGAAGGGTTATACTTGAGGGTGTAGTACTTAGACTGGGTTTCATTGGTGGTCCCAATCAGGTAAGTCAGCCGGTAGTCGGTATATACCCCAGTGTTGTCCGAAGCAAACAGGGAAGGGATGTTCGCCAACGGCAGACGGGTGGTAGACGAAGAGGAGGAAGAACCCCATACAGCCTGTTCATAATCCGTTGCCAACTGTTTCTTGTACAATCCGAACAAGATGTCATGGGAGACTTTCGTGTATCGGGAATTGAGATTGCAAGTGATGTTTTCTCCTTCTGTAAAGCCTATCCATCGCTTCTGCAAATAATAGGTGTTGTAGAGTTCTTTGGCGGCTGTTTCTGCATTTCTGTAGTAGGCAGGGCCGGCATAGATGCAGACACGGGCTTTCAACCCCAACAATGCCAGATAGTTGATACGGATGCCGCGATACCAGAAAAATGCGCCCATATCGTCTATATAGGAACCGGAATTGAAGCGGTAACGGGAATTCCATTCGGGAGTAGGTTCGTACATTTGTGAAGCATACATTGCTTCGGGATGGTATTCGGTGTCAAACTTACGCAGAATGTCTTCCGCTTCCAGCAGGTCTTTCAGGATTTTCTCGATAAAATCGGTAACGGTGCTCTTTTCTATCACAGCGGCTTCATATTTATCACGGTAAGGAAGATAAGTGCCGGAAGGGTTGGTTGCCGGCGCAGGAGCAAACAGGCGGAGCAGGTCAAAATGCATCATCGCCCTTAATGACAAAGCTTCCGCATAAATGAGTTTTTTCTCTTCTTCACCATATTCGAACAAAGAAATGTCCGTCGGCAGAATGTTCTCGATGAGCTTGTTCAGGTTGGCTATTACTTTATAACCTTTCTCCCAAATAGCGGTCACGACGGGTTCGGTGTCGACCGTGTTATAGATAAGTTCGGAAGCATCGGCATACATCGGAGAGATGGTTCCCACTTTTTGATTGTATTGTTGGGAGATGGCGCTTAGAAATCCCCAACTAAGTTGCTTACCGTAGAGTTCGTCGGACGCCAAGTTGGTGTAAATGCCGTTTAGCGCGTTCCGGTAGCCGAAACCGGTGGAAAACAGATCGTCGTCGGCAATCGCATTGTCGGGCGTTACGTCCAGCCAGGCATTGCAGGAGACTGTTAATATTCCTGCCAGGGCTATTAGTATATGGTTGATTCGTTTCTTCATTGGTATTGCTAGAATATGATGTTAGTAGTCAGATTGAATGAACGTGAGTAAGGATAATCCAGTCCCCGCTCCTGGCGGATGGTAGACCAATAGAACAAGTCGTTCATCGTGAACGAAAAGCGCAGGCCGGACAGACGTAGTTTCCTCAATTGTTCCGGACGGAAATTGTAGCTCATTGTCAATGAACTCCATTGCAGGGTATTGTTCTTCTGTACAAAACGCGAAGAAGCACCGGTAGTGACATTACGGTCACGAATATCTTTCATCGTAGTTATATCTCCCGGCCTCTGCCAACGGTCGAGCAGTACCCGCTTATCTACATTGTCATTCTTAATATCAGCATTTTCTACATAAGAGACGAGGGTATTGTTGTAAGCATCGCCGCCAAAGGTATAAAGGAAAGAGGCAAACATGGACAACTGTTTATAAGACAGGGTGTAACCGAACGAGCCTTGTCCTTTGGGGGCTGTATCGCCAATGATGGTCCATTCGTCGGCAGACCATACATCGGTAACATCACCATTACGGCGAAGATAGATTTCTTTGCCATTTGTGGGGCTGATTCCCAATGACTTCATTCCGTAGATGGAGGTCAGAGAAGCTCCTTCATAATACTTCAGATATGTTTGAGCGTATTTCGAATCAGAGCTGCTTTCGGGGTTATATCCGCTGAACAGTTCTTCTACCCTTTTATTATAGTCACGCATTGCCTGGGAGATTTCGACAATCGTATCTTTGTTTCTTGCAAAGCTGCCGTAGAGTTGCAAGAGCCAGTTTCTATCGCTGTAAAGCCTCATCCGCAGTTCCAGTTCGACACCGGTATTTTTCACTTTTCCCATATTCTCTTTGTAGGAGGTGAATCCGGTAGAAGAAGGGATGGTGTAATCGGTTATCAGGTCGATAGTACGTTCATCATAGGCAGAGGCTTTCAGATAGACTTTATCATGCCATAGCCCGATTTCAATTCCGTAATCGAGCGTGTATTTGCGTTCCCATTTCAGGTTCGGATTTCCCATCTGATAGAGGAATACGCCGTACCCTGTGGGGTACCAGCTGTCTGTCTGCAACTGATACATATCTTTAGCCGAATAGAGGGAGAAGTTGGTCTTTCCGGTCAGCCCGTAGGAGGCACGGAACTTCAGCATGGAGAAGAGTTCGTTCGACTTCATAAAATCATAATTATGAATATTGATTCCTGCTCCTGTCGACCAGAACATAGACCATCTTTTATCGGAACCGAACTCGGAAGAGCCGTCGATACGTCCTGTAAGGTCTGCCAGATAGATATTGTTATAAGTATAGTTGGAAGTAAATAAGGCTCCTACCAGACGGGTGGTATTGTCTGAACTGCTGGGCTTGCCATACACTTCTGCCGCATAGTTTGATGAGACAAGATCGCCACCCGGAAATCCCCGGTAATGTGTTTCGGAAGCTGTGCTCTGCGTCTGTCTCATGCTAGAGGATAAGCAGATGTTCAGGTTGTGTCCCCTGAAAGTATTGTTGTACATGAGTGACAGGCTTCCGTCTATCACTGTCCGCTTTTGCGTGGATTCCGTTTTTCACCGTTAATGCTGCCTGTACTGGCTGAATAACTGGCAGAAGCGGGATCTTTGTATAAATCACCGGTCGAGTTTCTCATCAGGACAGAGAACTGTCCGCGCAGACGCAAACCGTCAGTGATGCGCCAGTTCAGACTAAGGTCATCGGTTACTTCGTTATAACCGGAACGATCGAAGCTGTTGTAGAAATTGATTTCGTACAGTGGATTTACTTGTGTACTGCTGGCACCGTCGAACTTTTCGAGACGACGGACATAATCGCCATTCTCATCATACAGGCGCATATAGGGAAGTAAATGGGAATAGTCGCTGAATGAATTGAAGGGGACATCTGTACTTTTATTATAAGTATAGGTCACTTTGTTCTTTATTTGTAATCCGCCAATACGGTAGTCTACATAAAAAGCGGCATTGGCATTTTTACGGGAAGAGTGTTTCATCACTCCTTCTGTTCCTCTGAATCCCAGTTCCACGCCCCAACGCACATCGTTTTCTCCACCGTCTATGAAGACGGAGTGTTTGTTGTTTAAAGCTGTGCGCAGTCCTTGAGAAAGCCAGTATGTATCGACACCCGTCAGTACATTATTGAGGCGTTGATAGTAACCGTTGGTATAGGGGGCTATTTCCGGCGTGTTACTGTCATATAGTCCTGCCAAACGTTCTGTTTCTAATTTCTCACGGGCATTCATCAGATTGTAAGAAGATAAATCCGGCAGTTCGGCAGACAGTACTCCGGAGTACTGTACGCGAAACTTTCCGGCTTCCGGTGCACGCCGTTCAACTACCGTTAGCCGCACGCGAACCATACATGGCAGTAGCGGCAGCATCTTTCAAAATATTGATACTGTGGATGCTATTCATATCGAGGTCGTATATCTTTTCTACATCGACTTCAAAACCATCCAGGATAAAGATAGGCAGATTGGAGTTACCGCTCAAGACTTCCCGGGAGATGGAGGAGGTAGAAGTCTGTCCCAGTGTCGTTTGTCCGATACCGGTCTGACCACGCAAGACAAACTGGGGCAGGCTGTTGGGATCGGACCCCGCTGCCAGATTCTCCTGTATCCTGAAAGAGGGATCGAAGGTTTGAATAGCTGAAATCAGGTTGTTAGGATTCACTCTCAACAGGTCTTCTTTTTCTATCTTTGTCGTATTTCCAGTGAAGCTTTCTTTCTGTATGGAGTTGTAGCCGGTCACAATCACTTCCTGAATACTTTCAGTGGCTTCTACCATTAGTACATCGACTTTCTGCCTGGAAGTGGTTTTGATTTTACGGGTTTCGAAACCGATATAGGAATAGATGACCAAACCGCCCTCTTCGGGCAGGGTCAACACGTAGCAACCGTTTATATCGGTAATTACACCATTGGAATGACCATCCAGACGAATCGTCACCCCTACCATCGGTTCATTGGAGAGTTTCTCAATCACCCGGCCATAAACATAATTTCCCTGCGGAGGAAGATTGTATGTTTCTTTTAAATTCTTTTTGTTTTGGGCTATTGCATTCGTAGATAGTGATAAAATATATACAAATAGTAAGATTCTATTCAAAGCCCCGGAATTTAGCTTTTGCATAACGGATATATATAGTTATTACATCTGCAAAAGTATCTTTATAGAATAGACTGGACAATCACGGATTTTAGGTATTTTATACAACTATTATACCAATACATTATTAAAGCGGATATTTTTTGCTTCCGTTTAGGTATTAACTAATAGCAAAACAAACAACTGCATCATTTATCCTCTATCAGAAGACAAATGATGCAGTTGCTCGTTATATCTGTTTTCCTTATAATGCCAGACGGTAAATCTCTTTACTATCCTTTTTCGTTAATTTGACATAGTTGCCAACCAACTCGCCTTTATTCCGGTGAAGGCTATCCGCAAGACGGTCGATATCCGGATTTTCAATACCGAGTTCCTTGAAAGTAACAGGTAGACCGATGGAAGTAAAGAAGGTCTTCAGGCGGGAAATTCCTTCAAGGGCCACCGCCTTTTTATCAGCTGAATCTGCCACTCCCCACACGCGGATTGCATATTGGGCTATCTTATCTACATTATGTTCTGTCATCCATGTCATCCAGGCAGGGAAGATAACGGAAAGTCCCGCACCATGAGTTACATTGTAAATCGCACTGATTTCATGTTCAAGGAAGTGAGAAGCCCAGTCTTCTTCACAGCCTACGCCACAGGTTCCGTTATGGGCAATCGTTCCGCACCACATCAGATTGGCACGGGCTCCGTAGTTTTCAGGGTCTTTCATGACGGTGGTTGCCTCTTTGATGATGGCAAGCAGGGTACCTTCGCACAGGCGGTCGCCTATTTCTACTTCTTTGGTATTGGTGAAATAGCGTTCCATGATGTGCGCCATCATATCGGCAACGCCGCAAGCGGTTTGAAAAGGAGGAAGTGTGTAGGTCAGTTCCGGGTTCATCACGGCGAAAACGGGACGCAATACAGAGGGAGCACGGAGACTTAATTTCTGCAATCCATCGACTTTGGTGATTACAGTGTTACCGGAGCCCTCGCTTCCGGCTGCAGGAATCGTCAATACAACAGCTACTTTCAGTGCTTCCGCAACAACGGCTTTTCCGATGTAGAAGTCCCAAAAATCTCCGTCATAAGGAACTCCGGCTGCAATGGCTTTTGCCGTATCGATTACGGAGCCACCACCCACGGCAAGCATCATGTCTACACTTTCTTTCCGGCAAAGGTCGATTCCTTCGTACACTTTCGTATCTATCGGATTAGGCTGTACACCGCCCAGCATACAATAGGGAATGCCTACTTCCTGCAATGATTTCTCTACACGAGCCAACAAGCCGCTACGTATCACAGAACCGCCACCATAAACAATCATGACTTTACGTGCACCGTATTTCTGTACTAATGCACCAGTCTGCGCTTCCGTATCCCGACCGAACACAAATTCGGTAGGGCTGTAAAAGATAAAATTATTCATTATCGTTTTCTTTATAGGTCTTTTCGTAAGTCTTTTCTATATAGATCCAAATATAACTCCTTTTGCAAACGAGCCTTTCTATAAATCCTTTGATGGATTCTTTCATAGAAGGACTTATAGGTCAGACAAAGTTATAAATTTAAGCAGAATATTTTTCTTTTGATTGTTTAAAATTTCCTACTTTCATAAGTGCAAGGCCGATTACAATCCAGACCATCTCGCGTACCCGGGTAATCAAAGCGGCATAGACTCCGTAAGCTCCGGAAAGGGAAAGACCTCCCACAGCGAGGGCAAAACCTCCTTCACGACCTCCCAATTGCATGGGTAAAAAAAACAGAAGATTGGCAAGTAAAGAAGAAAAAGCCGCAATCAGACAGCAGTCGGCAAAGCTGACATTAGTAGTCAGTACGTTCAGTATCAGCCATATTTCAAGACAACTGACTACACGGGCGGTATATTCCAACAAAAGGGCACTATAAAAGGTTTGTTTCTTTTGTTGGTGGAGAAGGGCGATTTGTTTGTCTATATTTTCCAACTTCTCTTTATGCACGCTTGCAAAGTGAAGGACTTTCTTTTTCAGAAAAGGGATGCGACTACCCATACGGACAACAGCCACAGCCATCCCATGCCGATAACCTTTTATAAAAAGAGTAGCAATCAGCAGGCAAAAGACAGTAATGGCTCCCAGAATGATTCCCATCACCCACCCCACCGGATACAGACAAACGTAAAGTAACACCGAACTTAACCAAAAGCAAAAGTGGGAAAAGATATGCATCATCACATAAAGAATCACGGAAGAAGTGGCACGCTCTATTCCGATATAGGGTTTCAACTCCATAATGCGGTATGGCTCGCCACCCATCAACCCGACAGGAGTCACGTAATTAAGTGCAAAACCTGTTACTGTGAATTTATAGAGCCGAGCAAATGAAAAACCGGTCTTGCCACTACTGCGGATGATTATGTACCACGATACTGTATTGATAAGATAGACAAATAGCCACAGCAACAAAACCAAAGGCAAATATACCCCTGCACGCTTCAGATTCGCCCAAAGCTCCTGATAATCCATATCGAAAGTGAATATCATTATCAGGACGGCGATAATACCAAAGGCGAGGAATATATTTCGGTACTTGTTCTTCACTATTTTGTAGGACTTATATCTATTTTATATAGGTATATATCTGCTTTTATATGAGTATATAGTTACTTCTTAGATGAGTATATGCTTACTTCTTGATGGATATATATCACTCTATTCACATATAACCTCACTTTATATACGCATAATATCTTTCGAAAAATCTTTTGAACGCCGGGATTCTCATCAATACATACTCAAATACCAGCCAGCCGATTAATGCGCAAGAGATGCCAAGTAATACATCAATGATATAATGATGGCAGGAATAAATAGCTGTTCCCCAAATGCCGACCATGATAATGGAGAAGAGGGTAATCACATACCATCTGCATTTACCAATAATGGCATACACTAATGCAACTACCATATAGGCCGCGTGCAGTGAAGGCACTGCCGCAAATACATTTGCATTACGCCCGTAGATTGAATCAAAGATAGTCACTCCAAAGAATGCATCAAAGCGACCCAATCCTGCAACATTGCCCGGTGTGTTCAATATCGGTTCGAAGCCGTAGTTGATGGCATACCAGGGCGGAGCAGCCGGATGAATGTAATAACCGGCAAAGCCAATCAGATTGACGAACAAAAATACCAACGCAAAACGAAGGTAGGTTTTTCTTTCCTTCTTAAAATACAGGCAAAGACCGAACAGGATAGGAACGGGAACCCAACAAAGGTAGAAGATTCCGGCAAAAACGTCCGCTATCGGCCAGTTGTGTGCAGCGAAGTATTCGC